>Ga0307516_10001141_pt1 | contig 37070 bp, 40 predicted proteins | sample 19_EM_MG_FD_203310 | JGI IMG/M metagenome (GOLD analysis project Ga0307516, IMG submission 203310) | Populus trichocarpa ectomycorrhiza microbial communities from riparian zone in the Pacific Northwest, United States - 19_EM | ecosystem: Host-associated > Plants > Roots > Unclassified | place... | reverse complement strand
TAACGGCGGCCAAAGGGGGTTGGGAGGGGTGAAGGTGTGGGGAGGCGACGCACCGGGAGGGGTTTACCGGCTGCTGAGGCTGAACAGCAACGAGTATGCGACGAAGCTGGATACGAAAGGAAGATACGATAGGTTGGGTTTATCGATGTTGCGCCGCACATAGGACACGGGGCACATCCTACCCCTGGAAAGAGCCGCAGAAGCTTGGGGCGGGGGGTGGGGCGGGGCGGGGAGGGGGTTGCGAGGCACAATAGGGGATCGGACACTGAGGAGCGCGGGAGCGTGCGCAGTGTTTTTTTTCCCTGAGGGGCACTGCGCGTGTTGGAGGAGAGGTTGGAGTTGTTTAAGAACGAAGGCGTGCCCGTGCACCTCTCTCGTACACGCCCGATTTTGTTTGAGCACGGCGACAACCTTTGAGTCTTGGGGCGGGATAACAGCGGCCAATCAGCGATGCCGGCTGCAATGTATGTACACCACCACCCGTCATGCGCGCACGTCACAGAACCCTGCGGCGGATGGGAGAGGAGTGGCGTTATTCGCGAGGAGTCGATATCCAGAGAGGTACATCGTTCTCTGCGCAGCGTGGGCGTGGCTTGGGGGGGGGGGTGCTTGAACATGTACGATGCCCCTTTTGGGGCGCGGGCGGGGAGAGACGATGTGGCGGCGGTGGCGGTGCGGGAAGCGTGGGAAGAGCGGGAGGCGTGGGAAGTGCGGGAAGCGTGATGGGGTTGGGATGTGGGAAGGTGGAAGTGCGAGATGGCTGAGGGGTCGGGAGAAAAGGGAAAGTGGGTGGATGGGGTCAGGGTCCAGTAGCAGCCGGTCCGGGCGTAAGACGTGTCACGGCGAGCGCGATGGAGGATTTTTGGGCGCAGTGGTGGAGGAGGTGGAGGAGGTGGAGGTGGTGGTGGTGGTGGTGGTGGTGGTGGTGGTGGTGGTGGTGGTGGTGGTGGTGGTGGTGGTGGTGGTGGTGGTGGTGGTGGTGGTGGTGGAGAGTGCGGAGGTGGAGGTGGAGGTGGGAAGTTGGTGGTGGTGGTGGTGGAAAACAATGTGGGGGAGCCAGCATGCGCCAACCCCGATGCGTGCGGATGAGAGTAGAGTAGAGTAGATACGTCGAGCATCCATGTGTGGGCCTCTCCCCGCATGCCTCCCGCAGCAAAGCGGCGTCCACACCCACTCGCCTTCCGTCTTGGCCCACCGTCGGCATGTCGAAGCTGGCCGTCCGGCTGCGGCTCTGCGGAGCCAATCGCAAAGAACCGCAAAACAACAACCCGGCGTTTCGATCTGTTTGACTGCGGTTCCGTGGGATCGTGACCACCTCGACCTTGCAGACCGCACCATCGGCCAACCGCGGCCGCATCCACCACCAGCTGGCGGCCTCGACACGGTGCATGGGTGCCGTGTCAATCTGCACTTGTCTATCGACGCGCGCGCACGTACGAGCCACCCCGGTCCATCGTGTCCATCGTGTCCATCGTGCCCATGCGCTTTCGTCTCCACTGCTGCTTCCTTTTTCTGCCCGCTTTCCTGGCGGAGCCGCAATGCAGCTTGCGCGGTCGCGACTATCCGGATGCCGGGGCCTTGGCGGACGCCCATGACAGCACAGTGCTGTGGTCTGCATGCGTGCCTGGGTTCTCCGCTCCGCCTTCAGCACGGCGCCCGCCATGCTGCGTCCCAGCTGCCCGGCGTGTCCTCTCGTCCTATCCGATGCTCCCCACGCTGCGGGAGCGATGCTGCTGGCGGCGAAGCGGAGACGGCTTGGCGGGCCACTTGACAAACGCACGCTCGCCCCTCGCCGTCGAGCTGAGCTGCGGCCGGCGAATCCTTCGCGGAGCCGCAGCGCTGGGCTGGCGCTGGAGCACTCGAGCGATCCGTTTTGGCCCGGCACCACCCTGTGCGTACGCACACTCGAGCGGGCTCGCGGCGAATCCGGACGCCTGGCGAAACTTGTGCGTTGTTCGATGACCGGGCCTGCCGGGAGCGGCCCAATGGCCGCAGCTGTCTTGCGGTCCGGAAGGGGCGGTCCGGCGGCGAGTAGAAACCGTCCGTGGTGGGGTGGTGGGGCGGTGGGGACTTCGGACGCCTGTCCTCTCCGGCTTGTGCGACCTGGAGGCTCAAGAGCCGCACGCCCGCGGTCCAGTCTCCGCAGAATGTGGCAGTATGTATGTAGCACTGGTGCAGCGCTTCTGGCTAAGCACATCTCGGTCTCGGCGCCCATATCTGCGCCGGCATGCCGGCAACCAACTGGGCGCTGCACTGCACCAGCAGAGATCACCCGCAGCGCAGATGGCCATTGGCCGCTTGCGCGACGCCGTCAACCTCCATTGGGCCAAGCGTGGTCCCTCCGTCCCCGCCCCGCCTCCACGTCGTGATCTCTTTCAGCCTCAATGGACGTCGGCCGCATGCTGCTGCAGTCGGCGGCAGAATAACCGCACGGGAATCTGCCCGCCATTTCGCTCGAGGAAGCACTATCCAGCTCGGTCGCGAACACCTGCAATGCTTCGTCCGCGGCGGCGCACTCCCCTGCGGCCTCCTCGTCCCCCAACAACACGGCGCGAGTGAGCAAGCCCATGCCCCGAGCACCTGGAGTGAGATGACGGAAGGACTTGGTCCCGTTCGCCGTCCACTGGTCCGTCAGTCGATAGCTGTCGCACGTTATGTTGTGCGCAACAGCCGTCCAGGGTTGTGTGTCGTTCGGACGAGGAACTCGAGCCGCCGAGCGGTGCATATATCCTTGCGTGCGGATTGCAGGACTTCTGTGCTCGGCGCCGGGGCGTGCAGGGCAGAGTACATACGTCGAACGTAACGTCGATGTCCGACTAGAGTGCAAGACAGAGCCGCAAGTATAGCGAACCCCTCTGCAGGGCCGAAAACATGCACCTGGACCGCGCAAATCACCAACTATTCCCATCGAGATGGCCCCACGAAAAAGCCAGACGTACGATGTGCCAACCACAATCCAAGATCAGCCAGAATACCTTGCATCCGTCCGGAGGGTGTGTGGAAAAGAGACCGGCATTGATGGTGTGCCATCCCTCTGGACCCAAGGGTAACTAGCAATGATAGGTCGTTTTCTAGAAGCACAATAGCAAATTCCTTCGGGAAGGAGGGAAGCGGCTCAACGATACGCGAGGCTCTTGAGAGGGTGCCCACCGATGTATGTCTTCAAGATGCCGCTCTCTATTTACAGGTCGGACTTGTTGGATTTTATAAAACCAGCACTGTGGTATCCCTTTCGTCCGGAACCATATCCTGAAGCCAGAGCTGCCCCGATACCCACAGTTCATCATTGTCCTACGCCAGACGAACCCTTCGGTCTTTGGATCCATTTGGCCATATGGAGCACCCATCTAGCCCCGTCCAATGTTTCCAGCGACCGGAAGACGGTTCGTCCCCATTCCCGTCTCTCCACCCCTAGTGCACTCTGGTGGTGGAAGCCGCAAGCCATTGACTCGTAACATCCAGACCCCAGGTTTTGGAATCATCTCTTTCCAGGGGCCACTCCAGGTACCCCGAGAATTCGTTCGAGGAGCGCCGACCTCCCAGCCAGACCAATCATATCCCAGAATAGCTCACCCACAGCACCCACAGCGCCCACCAGCTTGGGCAAATTCCAACACAATCCACCGCCGCCCTCAGCAGTGCAATACTCGCCCTTCTACTCTGGCGACTACGTCTCCGACGATGAGTACAACTCACCACAGGACTCCCAGGGGGAAATGGACTTCGAGCTGGATGCTGGGAGCGCCCGGAGGCCCGTCCCGCCGGTGGATTATGTATTACAGCCACACGAACACCTTGGCGATCCCCAATCAGGTCAACATCTCCAGGCGTCACAGGAAACGCAAGTAAACAGACGCAGAAGCGAGGCAAAACCCTTCAACCGCGTCTCGAAGACTGGTAAATCGCACTTTGTCACGCCTGCTGCAGCTTGCGGTGGATTCCGATGCACATTCACCGAAAACGGCCAGCCCTGCTCCGATACGGATACCTTCAGGCTGCCTTCCGCCATTAGGCAAGTCCCATCCATCCCACCGAGCCCCTCCTCCCTTTTCAACGCGCGATCCGACTCTAACACGATGGCATCCATTAGGGAACACTTGATTGCTAAACATATGGAATTCTCACCATTCCAATGTGCCAAATGCAAGCGAGTCTTCACGCGTCTCGCGCTGGAAACCCGCCACCTCCAAAAACAAGATACAGGCAATAGGATCTGCCCCAACGAACCACAGACAGGAGATAAAAACTACCAAGCACGCTGCCGCGTTAGGGATGCGCTTTGGGGGATCCGAACGAAACAGGAAGAGGTCAACAAAGCCGTGCTCTTGATCAAAGATTGCAACGGTCGGCTCGAGGGCCGGAAGAGGCGTGGTGCGCAGCGTGATCCAACTTCGTTTGGTGAGTCGTTAGATCCTTCCTTCTCCTTAGCTCCACCTCGCAGCCCACTAAAGTGCCCCCGCAGGCGACCAATCTCACCCGCCCGGCTCAGGCTCAGGCTCAGGCACCTTCATACCCACCTACCAGCCCTCCCACTCCGCCTCCCACCCCCATACCTTAAGCCGCCACCATTCGCACAGCCCCAGCCGCAGCGCCCTCCGAGACTCGACGTCCACCGAATTTCAATATCCCAACCAGCCTCCGCAGTTCGCCCACACTCTCCAGCACCAGCACCAAGCTGCGAATTACCATACTACCCAGCACCCACACCAACACGCGAATGACTGGTCACAGCTCCAGCAGCCCAGAAATCCCGTTCCACCGTCGCAGTTTGTGCCGAGCTACCCCAGCCAGTTTACCCCTCCGGTTGGTTGCCTCAACGGACCCGTCGTCTGGTGACCGTGATTGCTCATGCGAAAGAATAGAGCTCAGGCGCGGACCCGAACAATCTCTACAGGACAGACTATCACCACTGAGGTCTACGGGGATGCATTCCTTGCTCGGCTTGTTTTTTTCAGATTCATTCGCGTTTTCCGAAACATCCATCACAAAATCAATCGAAAACCAAAGCTAAAACGGACGAGGGAGAGGAGGATCGTAACGAACGGAGGACGAGGAAACGGCCTACAATTGCTGGTATTCGAGAGGACGACGGTGACGACTACTACGACGCTCTGAACGAGAAGGGAAGGCTGGACTTGGGCATTTCGATCTGGATTCTATTTCATAGCATTTCCATAGCCATAGCTGAGGTTAGGGCTCATTCATTTCCTAGCGGGGTGTAAAGGTGGCTGCATAAGAGAGAGGCTTTTTTTTTTGTTTCCGGTTTGCTGCGTACTTTTTTCAGATTCCATCAGCTGTTTTTCCTTTTCCCTTTGTCTTCTATCCAAAAGCACTTTGCATCAGGCATTCTCACTTTCTCCATAACCAAACAACTCCTATATCTACTTTCTAACCAACTACTTCTTTCACCGCGTCAATGACCGCCTCGTCCTGTGACACGGGCCGTGGCCCGTCCGCGTAGGTCAGAGTAGAGCCAGACGTACGTACGAACCATCTACGCCCCTAGCCACAATGACCGGCTCTCGAAGATGGGTTACTCTTACGCAACATGAAGTATCACTCGGGGGAATACCTAGAGGGGAAAAGAGGGGGAAGAGGGCGGGGGGCCGGAGGCGGGGGCGCGGCCGGACTTCATCCCGGCCAATGTGAACGAGCGGGCTCGTCTTCAGGTTCTGCCAGTTGAGACGAGTCACTGTCTCGGGGGCCAGCACCTCCAATGGACCAAGAGCCGGCCCACCGCCACGTGCTGTTGGTGCCCGTACAGAACCCAGACACGGGAGCGCCTCTTCTGGGGTTGCCCCCACTGGAAGTGCCAGCGGAAGGTTCTGTGGGCGGAGGCGCAAAGCGTCACCGGGAGGGGCAAGAATAGCTTCAACATCTGGGACCTTGCGGAGAGGTACAGCCAGGAGCCGGGGGCAAAGGGTAAAGACTGCCTGCAGTTCCCATCCACCCGCCCCCCCCCCTCCCCTCCTTCTTGGCCTCCGCGGAAGAGAAGTAGAGAGCAGGGAGGCGGTTTTCGTTTGTTCTTTCTTTTTGACTTTCCTTTGTTATCTCCTCGGTGTGCTCCACATTCTTGGGACAGGGCAGGGAGGGAGGGTCACAGCGAGCCGCAAGGACGGTGGGAAAGTGTGTACACCGCCGTGGCCTGGATACGTCGCATGCGATTAACGAGTACTAAACCAAGAAAAAGAAAAAAGAGGGTGGAGAGAGAGATCACCGATTTATTTCACATGCAGCCTAATCAGACTATGGCGAACGCACCACGCACTCCTTTCCTGCCTGCCAGTTCCATGCGGCGCCGCTGTCCACCTAAACACTAACGAGCAGACAAAGACAAGTGGAGACCGACGACAGCCAAAGGGAAGATTTACCCCCCTCCCCACCCCACCCGAGCGCTCCAGCTCCCTCACTGCTCACAGAGCTCCGTTGGTGGCTTCTCCCCGACTCCCCGCAGACTGAAGGAACTCCAAGCTGGCCGCGCTGCATCTCTCGTTCGCAAAGAGACCCACCTCGCTCCACGTTCGCTTCTTCCTGCCCGTCCCCTGCTTCACCCTCGCTCACATCGCCTGCTGCTGGGGGGAAGGGGGGGGGGGCATCTCACGCGCACTTGAAGCGGTGTCCTCTGGTCTGCGGGCCACGATAGCACCACCAGCACACATCGTCCTCCTACCTCCTACTCCGCTTCAGATGGGTGGCCGTGATGGCGTGACGGGGTTTCAGCTGATAGCACCGGGGACGCGATACCTCTCAGCGCCTTAAGCTTCGCAGGTGGTGGCCTCCAGCTGCCGACAGTCAAAGCGTCTGTTCTTGCTCCTCGACCGCGGCGATTTCAGGGCTTCCTCTCACTTCGCCTCGCCGATCCTTACCCCGAGGTGGCGAGCCAGGGAGGCGGGGAGATGGAGTTTGCGTCGGCCACATCGATCGCTATGCTGGAGCCACTCGACGCCGTGTCGGTCTGGGCTCGTCCCGCCGCAGTCTTGGCCCACCTCGCCGGCCACGTCGTTCCTCTCGATCCCCGGAGTGCGCAGGCACGCACCACCGAATCTCTACCGGGCAGTCGAGCACGACGTAAGAGGTGTCGTTGGCCCCGTCCGGCTTCACAGCTCTCCGCTCGGCGTATCGGCGTACGCGGAGGCTGTGATCCGCTCTAGCTTGGCTCCCCACTGCTGTTGACGGGCAGCTCCCACCTCCAGGGCTCGAACGATCGCCATGCACTCCGTCCGTCAAACGCCTCCCAGTTGAACCCAAGGTGGGGCTTTAGGCCCAGCCACTCGCGTCCCTTCCTCCAGGCCACCGAGTATCCACACGTTGGGGGGAAGAGGTGGGGGCCCTCCACGGAGTCGCGATGACGGCGGCGACGCATACTATACTACAGTACGTATAGAAACGGATCTACCGGAGTAACCACACACTCCTAGCTAGTCGTGCGCGCGTGAAGGGGAGGAGGGCCAAAACCATCCTGGAAATGTATCTATTTATCTGTCTTGCAGTCACGATTGAAGAAAATATATTGATAAATGTATACAACCTTCTGTCGTGGGCCGCGCGTGGGTTGAATTGTGATGTACTGCACGCACGCACGTAGGTACTCAAGTGTGCTTTTAAGTTTACTTGGACTGTATTCTAGGTAAGTAGCCACCTCCCTTTTCCAGCCTAGCGATAAAAACGACTGGTGGATTGATCAGCCTCGCCGGTACCATGGTGACTGCTCATCTGAGGCTCGGTTTCAAGGCACAGAGCATACTGCGCTTCTATGCCAACCTCCGAGACCTGAAGGTAATTAAGCCAGGCAGCAGCAGCGTGGGCACATTACCGCGTCACACGACCATAGAGGGAGCATTTCAAAACCGGGTACGCATTCAATTCAGCACCAGCTAAGTATATGTAGAAACACACGGGACCCCCCAAAAGAAATATGCCGTATAGTAGACCGTGATGATAACAGAGTAGAGTAGGATAATAATATGCTGCACACCAAACACCCCACCGCCCAAAAACCCGTCCCAAAAAACGAAGTAACGCCTAAATTCATACAACTCCTTCTCATGATATGCACCCGCTCATTTTCTCTGGCTCTTCCTCTTACCCTTTCCTTTAGGCCCCGAATTGTTGTTTGCCGCCACAGGAATTGACGACTTCCTTGACAGAGTGCGGTTGGAGCTGGAGCCGGTGGTCTCTGCCTCTTCTTCCACTTCTTCGGCGATCACTGGCATCACTGGCGAGCGTGGTGGAGACCGTGGGTGTGCGGTTGCTGCAGCGGTGGTGGCCGTCTCGACGTCAACAGTAAGGGAAGGCATCTCCGCGACAGCGGGCGTGGGTTCTTCGTTGATTGATTCAGGGATCGCAGTGGCCTCAGTTTCGGTTTCGGCTTCTTTGGTAGCAGTGTTGGAGGCGGCTTCGGGAACAACCTCGACAACCGCGGTTTCGGGAGAAAAAGTCTCAATAGTCCCAACATCCGGAGAGGTAGCCGGGGAAGAGACTGCTTCAGCGGTGACCGTCTCAGCCTCCTGGGCAACAATCTCGGTGGTGACGACTTCGACGGCAGCAACTTCCGGAGTAACAGCTTCAAATGTTTCAGTATCGAGAGTGGCCGCCTCCCGAGCGTCAACCTCGATGGTGGCTGCCTCAACGACGGCGGCGGCCGCGGGGGCAGTAATCTCCATTGATTCGGTCATGATGGCTTCCGTCTCGGGAGAAACAACTTCGACGGTTTCAGGCTCGGGAGCAACGACTTCAGGAGTGGCATCCTCAGCCTGGACTTCAACTTTCTCAGAGTTAACAGTCTCAACAGCATCGACCTCCGGAGCGATTGCAGTCTCGACGATGTCCTCAGAAACGGTCTCTTCGATAATGGCTTCACCTTCGTGAGCACCAGCCACCATACCTTCGGCTTCCGGGCTGATGGCCTCCAAGGCTACATCCTCGGTGGTGCGCTCAGGAACGGCTGTCTCAACATCCTCAATCTCGGGAGTAACATCTCGGGGTGTGATGGCGACCGCATCTGCCGTTGGGGTGGCCACCTCGGTATCCCTAGCATCGGTAGACTCGGGGGCAACTACCACGACCGCTTCGGCTTGCGGAAAGATGGCCTCAGAGACAGCAGCTTCGGTGATGCTCTCGGGAGCTACAGCCTCGACAACAGCCTCGGCTTCGGCTTTGGGAGCGGCGGTCACGGCAGCTTCGGCATCAGGGCCGATCGCCTCGGCGATGGCCTCGTTGTTGGCCTCGTTGGTAGCCTCGTTGGTAGCCTCGGCGACGATCTCGGGAGCGGCAGTAGCCTCGTCGATGGCCTCGGCAATGCCGTCCTCCAGACCTGCTTCCCCGGTGGTGATCTCGCTCGCAGCGACCATCTTTTCATCTTGCAGGCCCTTTTTTTCCGCGTTTACTTCCTCCACAGTCACTTCTTCGTTAGTATCTGCCTCTGCTTCCTTCTCCTCCTGTGCCTCCTCGGCGACGGCGATGGCAGGGTTCTCCTCTGGCTCATCCTTGAATTCGGGCTCCACCACCTCCACGCTCTTCTCTTCAAAGTCATATTCATTATGTTTCTTCTGCTTCTTCTCCTCCTCCACCGGCAAGTCCAATGGCACCACTGCCTCGTCTTCCTTGACCTCCCCTTCTGCGATGATCTCATCTTCCACTTTCACCCCACATCGGCTCTCCCCGACATCAATCTCGTCTTCACACACACGATCAGCATTCATCGAAATCGAGAAAGCATACATCATGAGATCAAACATTAATAATAATAATCCTCACCTTCTGAGATGTCAACTCCTCCAATGACGCTAGGCACGGGCATCATCCTCTCGTAGACAGCCGACTCGATGGCTGCTTCAATGGCTGCAGCCTCCTCTTCAGTAACCCTGCCATCGTCATCTTGCGCTTGTGGGCTCATCGCGTCATTGTCGGCTATGGCTCGCGCGAGCTCTTCTTGAGCTTCGCGTTCAAGTTCGGCCGCGACCACACGCGCTGCATTTTCGGCGGTAGCAATACGTGCCTTCTCGGTTTCGACCTGGGCTTCTTCGAGAGAGAGACGCTCTTTTTCGGCGTTGGCTTCGGCCCGGGCGGTCTCTTCAGCGACGACGTCGGCAGCCTCGGCCGCTTCGGCAGCGATACCAGCGGCTTCGGCTTCCTCAAATGCCTTGCGTTCAGCGGCAATGCGCGCTTTCTCGGTCTCAACCGCTTCGGTAGCGATACGGGCCGCTTCAGCCTCAACCTTGGCAGCCTCAGCCTTAGCGGACTCAATGCTTGCATTGTCGGCTTCAGCCTCGGCACGCGCGGATTCGGCAGCCTTCTTGGTGTCCTCGGCGGCCTTTGCCAACCGCTCGCCCTCTGCCTTTGTCTCCGCCTCTTGACGCTCCATGGCGAGCTTCTCCGCCTCAAATTTCACCACCTTTTTCTCTTCCGCCATTCTAGTCTCAGCGGCCGGTGCGGCCTCTCTTTCTGCACTCTCCACCTTCAGCTCACTGAGGGCGCCTTTCAATTCGCCCAACTCGTACTTGCGGTGCAGAACGGGTAGGCAGTCGGAGTATAGAACCACGCCTTTGCTGAAGACGCGACCATCGTCGAGAGCGGCGGTCGGTCGGTGTAGCGACGGCAATGTTCCCTCACGATGAAAGACTGGGATCAATGGGATCACAACATCCTTGGTATCGGTGAGCGCCTGGAGATAGACAAGTGCAGAATCAGCCGAGTATGGCGGCTTGGCAGCGTAATCATGGGCGGTCCACCAGCCGGCGTCGGTGTCTTCGACGCTCATGCTGGCGGTGATGATCTCGCGCTCCATCCGGGCGTAGCGCCAGGTCTCGATGGCGTACTTGACGATTCTAGTGATTCCAGATGTGACGATGTCCATCTTGCTCGGGTCCGCGAAGGGCTTGACGTATGAAGCAATCTCTTCGATCGCGGCTGCCGCCGCGGCTTGCTGGTTCTTTTTAGCATTGCAAGTGGTGTACCCGGCGAGGAGTGTATAGTGTCGCCATACGGCTTCCTTGCGTGTGCTCTTCTCCCGTAGCCGGTTTGACATGGCCTGGAATAATGAGTCGGCCTTGTCGTAGCGCTTGCCTAAAGAGAAGAGGAAAGGCTGGAAGATGCGGTAGCACAGATACTTGCTGATAGTATGTTGCACGTATGCTTGTCGCAGAATCGCCGAGGCTTCACTGTCGTTAAGCATGGAGGGAAGGCCGACAGGGAGTTCCGCAAGCACCCGCTGCGTCCAATGTTAGCGCTGACCCGGCAGAGCCATATATGGGGAACAAACGTTCGGAAGTGCAATAGGGAGACCGGTGAATTCATGCGAAATATCAATGATATCCCGTGTAAGCTTTGTGAAGGCATCAATGCTGCACTGCTATTAGAACATTTCCGCGCGTAGCATGGGAACTAGGAAACCACTTACTAATACCCGTCACCCCGGCTCCTGATCTCTCCAGCCTCCTCTTCCTCGGCGATTCTCTTCAGCGTCTCGATCAGCTTCCGGTTGTCCTTCTGCATAGATTCGAGGGTAATCTGCAGGCTCTGGATGATCCCATCCAGCCTGATCCTTTCGGCGGAGAACTCGTTGGTCTTCGTGACGAGATTTTCCTTCTCGGCTTCAAGGCTAGCCTTGATAGTCTCGAGGCTGGAGACTCGCTCCTGGAGCTGATCACGGAGTGATTCGAGAGCCGCTTTCTCGATCTCGAGAGTCTTCTTGCCGCTTTCCAGGGACTCCTTATCGTCCTCGAGACTCTTCTTCATCTCGATGAACTCTGTGGCCATCCGGAGTTTTTCAGATTCCCACTCGGACATCATCCGCTCCTTCTCTTCCGCCCAGGAGGCCTTCGCGAAATCAAAGGTGCCGAGGAGCTCGTCCTTCTCTCTCTGGAGGGCCGCCTCGATCTCTTCTTTCTCGGTGGTGAAGCTCTCCTCCATAGCCTTCTTCTCTTCGGCGAACCTCTGCTCCATACTCGCTTTCTCATTGGTGAATGCGTTTTCCATCTCTTCCTTCTCGGTGCCAAACGCTGCTTGCATTTCATCCTTGTCGTTTTGGCGCTGGATGGAGAACGCCTCCAGCATGGCACTCTTCTCGATTTCATAAGAGTCCTTGAGTCTTCCCTTCACAGCCTCAAGCTCGTTGGAAAAGGACTTCATCTTCTCGTCGAAGTCATACTGGAGCGCCTTCTTTTCGGCGGCAAAATCAGCTTCAACCTTGAGTTTCTCGGCCCGGAGCTGTTGCCGCAGGGAATCTTTTTCATCGATAAACTGGAGATTGAGGTCTGCGACGATCCTGCTGTGGTTGGCTTCGAGTTCCGCTAGCTTCGTCTTGTGGCTTTCTTCCATGGAAGAAGCCTTCTGGCCGTGGGCCGCGATCAGTTCGGCCACTTGGACTTCATGCGCTGCCTCCCGATCACGGAGCAGAAGCTGATGCGCGGCTTCCTTCTCTTCGATGGCTTTGGCGTGGGCGATGTCCTTCTCTTCGGCGAGGGAAAAGTGGTTCTCCTCCGCTTTTTTCAATGCCATAACATGCAGTCCCTCCCGGTCTGTGAGGCATTTCTCATGTTTATCTTGCATCTCCCTGACCGTAGCCTCATGAGTCTCTGCCGCCTCTTTTTTCCATTCCTCAAAGCCCTGGTTGAGTCTTTGCTTTTCGACCTCAACTCGTTCCTCGAGATCCAGCCGCTCCTTCTCCATAACTTCTGCGGCCTCCTTCAAATTTTTGATTTCCCGCTCCATATCTCCGATCCGATTACGGAGCGTGTTGATCTCGGCCGTATGGACGCCGGACAGGTGTTCCATACTCTTCCTGAGCTGTTCCAGTTGCTTCTCCTTTCCGAGAAGCTCCTTCAGTTGGATGCCCTGCTCTTCGATGATGCGTCCATAATGGTCCAACTCCGCTGTGACGACCCGATGACGATCGCATAGCTGGTGCAGGGAGGGTATTGATAGAGAAAGTGACGAGAGTGCGCCACCAGCACGCGCAATAATGACGGCAAGATTCTCATGTGGATCACCACCAAAACCGCCCATGCCCATGGGAGGCGACAGCGGACCGGCCCCGAACTCTGGCCCGGCATCGTCTATCATCCCATATCCGCCGCCACCATACTGCGCGTGTCCACGGTGGTCTGTCCGCTCCAAGTCCATATCGCCAGCCATATCGGATGGCGCCCGGCCGGTGCCGAATCCGCTCATGCGTCGGCCATATCCCGAGCTGCCGCTACCATAGCCGGGGCGTGCGGCGCCGAAACTCGATACCGGGGGTGAGCTATTGCTGTGTATCCGAGGGTGATATAGCGGCCGCCGCGCATATTGCGGGTGCTGACTTTGGCTTAGATGTGACGCCTGTTGCGAATGTGGTTGGTATGCCTGTGCGGTTGGGTAGTGAACGCCGCATTCTGGGGCCACACATTCGGCTCTACGAGCACCTCCCGGTGAGCCGTAGGATGGAGCTGTGGTGTACTCTCTCGGGGAGCCATTCGAGTAAGGAGGAGTTGGAGGGAAAAATGCGGTATGATGCCGGACTCCACCGATGCCAGAGGAAGAGCCTGGCGGGGATTTCGACGAAGATCTGGAGTTGCCGGAGTCCTCTCTGGGCTCGTCCGAAAACTCCTCGTCTTCTGCCGGCCGGGGCACCAATGCGCTCAAGCTCGAAGAAGGAGAATGAGGCCCCAGTGGTGCAGCCATACTGCTATCGCCACTGGATTCTCTAGACGAAGAACGCCGGTGGACACGGACTCCGGGGCTCTCCGAAGCTGCTCTCGTTGGAGGAGTCGGAGCTCTGGGCGGCGCAGCTTGAGAGTCAGCTTCTCTGCGGGTCACTGATCTACTGATCATGTGAAACTCGTAATTTGGCAGGTCTCAAGACAACGAATCAATACAACGGAACGGAAGAGAAGGTCACTGGACAGTTGAGCGAGTACATACAGTGGAGATGCGCTTACTCGAGCCCTTCGATTCGCTTGCACGACCGTCAGTCACGAACAGAATTCGAGTGACGGGATGTGGGCATCGTATTGGGTGCAAACTCAAGCCGATGGGACAGAGAAAGTCATGGGTGAGACAGAGCGGGGTGGTGAACTAACCTCTTTCCGATCTTAGTGCTAACTACGTCCAGGGATTGGTGGATGTCCACAGCGAGCTTCAGTAGAAGCTTAGAGGAACCGGTTGGGTATATCGCTCGACCACTAGACCACTATAGGGACCGAGTTAGAGGGTTCAATGGGCGTTTGATTCGCTTTCGCAGGAGAATAGAGCTCGGATCGGGAGCAATAGCAGGAATGGATGTGAGATGTGGGTGGAGGGGGGGGGGGGATGAGGATGACCGATCGATCGGAGGGACGTGTTATGGTGGGAATGGACGGGCCTTTAAGCAAAGCCCTTCGGATCATGCAAACATGGCATGGGTTGGCCAGGAGAATCAGATGAAGCCGCGAGAGGCGTTTCGGGGTGGCAACAGGGTAGGGTGAGGCAGGACGCCGTGTGGACGCTGGCGGGTCAGAAGTGTACGGAGGTCTGCAGAACCATGCCGTCACCCCCTCCACCACCGCCACCGACAGTGCTTGTTTAACGGAAGGCCGGAACCAGAAGCAAACCCACCACCAATGCACAATCAATCAAATAAGCTGCGGCGTTTCGGATCAACCCTCGATTGCCGCGAGAATAGGATGCCGTCCAATGGGCTGTTGCTATCGTTTGCAGGCCCAATCGATATCCGTGTCAGGGAACAGGTCGTGCGCGGTGGGAGGTCTGAACAAGTGTGGGGAGGACCGAACAAGTGTGGGGAGGACCGAACAAGTGTGGGGAGGCGGTAGGGGTGAGTATGTGTGTGCCCGGAAAGGCCGAGCATGGGAGAGGAGGTTATAGACCAGGAGAGAGAAGAAGAACGAGAAGAAGAAAAGAAGACGCAGCCGCCGCACGGTGATGTATAAAACCGACGGCAGCAATCCCAGGGGAGGGGGGGCTGGGGTGAAAAGTCGACATGAACGAAAGCAACACTGAGACAAGGCTGCGGCAACCCATGAGTAATGGCGCGCGGTTGACGCGGGCCATGTACACTGAAGTCTTCCAATCGCAAAGGCTTTCCCTGTGAGTCAGGGCGAACCTCGCACTTTGCGCACGGCGGCCGGGTGATGCGAGCTGCTGTGGGTACAGCCCCCGGGTGACGGGAAGCAAGCAACGTGTCCGCCCAACCAGGGCGTGCCCGGCAAGTCCAGCAACCCAGCAACGCCCGCGGCCGGAAGCAAGGAAAAAAAAAGCAGAGAAGCAGAGCAGATCTGCGGCTCACTCTGGCGACGGCGCGGTGAGAATGCAAAGATTGTGCAAGAGGGCAAAGGTCTGCTGTGTTGTCAATGGTTAGCTCTATGCATAGTTAGCAACTGCAACGCGGGCTTGGCTGCATACTAGTTAGTACATACATACGCGCACTTAAACGCTCACTCCACAACGATACTCGCGCACGTTGGAGCCGCTGTCTACGAGCAGGGTGTGCCGCCAATATAGAACACAGAGGCGTATGTACTGGGGATGCAGAAGCTCTCGAGCCCAAGAGGAAGTTGAGGCGGTGGAGGCGGCGGTTGTGGCGTGAACAGATCGCCCCGCCTTTCCCTGGCCGTTCCAAGTCGGTGATCATACTCTATTGCCTAGCGGCCGACGGAACCGGACTGGATACGCACATCATGTCTAGACTACCCAACTCTGTGTATGAATGTATGTAGATAGTGCAAGCGCAGCGGTGGCGAGTGGCTGTACGACTGGAGGAACAGGGGCTGGCGCCCTCCGTCAGCGGAGGGAACCTGGGGCCGCCGATCCATCCGGGAACAGAGAAGCACATACTGCTTACATACTCCAAAATACAGAGTTAGAGTAGATACATCTTTTCGGCTCCATCTCGTACCGATTGGGCAGTTATGTACTGTACATACCAACGGCGGTCGCGCACAGCGGACGAGCAGAGCCGTATGAGCTCGAGTTCGGCGAAGTCAACATTAGGTGCATTCCGGAACAGGAACACGCGAACCTGGAACGAACCCCGTCTGGACCGTCCCGCGCCGTGTGCTGCTCTCCTTCCGCCCTTGCCGTTAGCTGCATGGGGGGAGACCGACGATCAATTGCCTTTGCCAGCGAGCACGGCAGAAGCAAGCAGGAAACAACCCTTGCCCTGTTCACCTCACTTGACCGCACCGCTTCCGCCTTCGCTTCGCTGGTCTCGCCGCCGCCCGCCGAGAATACATACGTCCGGGAGAGAGAGAGAGAGAGAGAAGAAAAAGGGAAAACAGAACAGTTTTTCTCCCGCCCGCCCGCTCGCCCGCACTGCTGCACATCACACTGTGTACCCACCCATGATTCTCAATCGGCAATGGCTGTATCTATGTACCTACAGCCCACTCGTTCGCCCCGCACATAACTATCTGCACACGTACGACATCCACCGACACTTTAGATCTACTCCACGCCACCTCTATCCTCCACCGAGAAAAATTTTCGTTATCGGCGCTGTGGTCCGCCTGCTGCTCCCCGTTTCCCTTTCGGCTGCCTTCCAGTTGGCCGCTGCACTGCGCCGTTTCGCTCCCTCCGCGTATGTACAGTAGTGTGGAAGAGAGTATGTAAGCACTCTACTGCCTGCGCAGGGTGAAGAACTATCTATGTATCGCAGCATGTATGGGATGTCGGCCACTCCAGGCTCTGCTCGTTATTGGTGTATCATCGGTGTGTAGCTAGATATATTCTATCGGGGGTTACTCAGCCGTAGCGCTGCTGCATTGTGCACACTCCCCCCGCCCTCCCATTGTCTCTGGGAGGATCTCCGTCCGGTGCGTGCGTACAGTGTGTGCACATGTGCACCGTCGAAAAGCCAAACCGGCGGCGATGAATTCGTTTCGTCTCGCCCGCATCGACAACGACGGCGACGGCGACGACATCCCGCCCCCGGATCGACCATACATACCCTGCGCCGCCCACGGAATCGTATTACACACCCATTTCCCCGCCCCCGCCCTGAGCTCGCCCCTCCCCTCGCCCCCCATTTGGGAGGAGCACCGGTCTCCGACGCATGCTGGGGACTGCACGTATGGTTGGCGTGGCGGAATGGGAGTCTCGACTCGCTCGGCGTGCGCGGAGGAGGGCGGCGGGCTCGTATCGCCGAGCTGGGCGCGTGCGCCGCTGGAGGGGACTCTGCGCTCCGGCCCCGTCTCCGGAGTTCGAGCAGACGCCAGGACGTCAGCTGGAAATCACCGTCGGCCCTCGCCATGTAGATATCTGCGCGACGGGGGAAGGAATCGGTACCTGTATAGTAGATGCAGGCGCGTGCTGCACGCGGCCGCCGCCGTGTAGATAGGTAGTTACTGACTTGCCAGACATCCATCGACAAGCAGTCGGACATGGCAGAGCGTCGCCGGGTGTTGATGGGATGTCGGATACCGACGGCGGATTCATCTACACCACATCACCGTCCAGTAGTCGGATACCGGCTTCATCGCAGCTCCCCCACCTCCTCCCTCTCCTCTCCTCCCTCCTCTTCCTCCTCATCCTGCTCACCCTTCCGGTGTATGTAGCAATCTCCCAGCCACGAGCAGCTCAGCGATAACGCACCAATCGCACAACCGGCTGTTTGCAGACAGACTGCCGTCGGATCCGCAACTGCTGATGGGATCGCCTTTTCTTTTCTTTTCATTTTTTTTTCCACCTTTTTCCAGTTTCTTCTCTCACTTTTTCCTTCCTTTTCCTTCTCTTTTTTTTTTATATTCTAGGAGGGAAGGGAAGTTTTTCTCTTGCTTTCGTTCTTAGAGTACATAGGGGAAGAGTCTATATGAATATAAGAACCCAATAACTATGCAAGTACCTATGTATGTCACTTTTTTTTTTTTTACTCCAGGCTCCAGGGATGGCCAGTAGACTAGTATAGTACATACATATGTGGAGTGCTATGTAGGTGGGCTTTTTTTTCCCCCTACCTCTTACTTTTAAGCTCTGTCCAATCCTTAAATTCACGCATTTCTGGGCTGACGCCCAGGGGCGGGAGAAGCTGCATAATGACTTCCAGAGTATGTACGTACCATTCGACACCGGAGATGGAGAGAGCTTTTCCGGGGGGGCGGCATTGCGAACATGACTGGGCTATCGACACGAAGAGAGAAGAGCAAAACATCGAATGTCCCACACCCGTATAGGGTGGGATGACAGGTGGGTGGATTGTGGGTGTGGACAGACGGGCGGAGAGACGAAGGACCTTTAACATCACCGGATCACACATCACCACTAAAAGTGATGGGTATTCGTAAAGTATTGGGTCGGATTGTTTCCTATGGGACGGCTCCTGCTGTCCCACGTTTCGCACGGATCGATACAGAGAAACAGGTTTTGGTTTGGGCTGATTCATCGGCAATTGTGTTTTTTTTTTTCCTTTCGTTTCCCGAGTGACCCACTGTGACTGAGACTAGGCAGTGCGCTTGATAGAAAGACAACAGGCAGACAGACATCGTCGCAGCTTACGGAGGGATCCTCATGCAGTGCCGAGAGCCCACGCTCCCTCGAGACGCGTAATCGGACGGCAGCTGCGGGTGATTACTACCATCACTTCTGCGGAAGTGTCTTAACCTTTGCCTGCCCAGTCCCCGCTCTACCGTACTTTGAGAGGCACTCACCGAGAAAAAAACAATCTCTTGATCGCCGGGAGCGCACCCACCCCCCCGCACTACAGCTTCGCCCTCAGCTGCCCCCAGATCTGCTTCAACCTTTCAACTGCCTTCCCGTCCACCCCCTTCCCATCCACCCCCTTCTCTTCCCCTCTATTGGCCTCTATCTCTTCCTCCGCATCTCTCAACACGTCGAGCAGATCACCCCACACACTGTCGGTGTAATTGCTCCATTCCGGCCGCGCAGCAAGGAAATCGACGGGGTCCTCACACTCGACGAATGCCGCCACGACGGGTTGTCTAGTATCCACCGTCTCGAGGAGGTCGTCGGTGTAGATCTCGGAGGTAGATAGAGGGAGCGAGAGGAGCGCCACCACGTCCACACCGTCGTCCTGTTGCGAGTGTTGTGGTTGCGAATGTGCCCCCCTCGAACTCAACTCCGAAATCTGAAATGGACCTCCGCCCTCGCCCCCGCCTGCGGCGAAGCATGTGTAGTCCCCCTCCGCGGTGGCAACTGATGTATCCGCATCGGATCCCCGCCCGCGGAAATCTCCGTAACCCTGCCCACTATGGCTCTGTCCGCCGATCCGCCCTGGTCCCGGGACTGTCTCGGACCACGACGACGAAGGACCCCCGCCTGCGCGCGAAGAGCTGGCGTGCGATTTCGACGCCGATGCGGAGTCGAGTGCGGATGCGGCGGACGACGGAGGTGGCCGCGTGATGGAGCCCAGTAGACCGGCAGCGGAGCTTGCGACGGAGGAGAGTATGCTCTTTTCTTCATCGTCGGGCTCTGATTGGGGATGCTTGGACTCGGAATTCGACGCGTCCGGCATGATGTGTGCTTGTTGGCGAACTAGGGCGTGAGGTTGGGGCGGTGACAATGATGAATCTGAAGTGTCGTTGGGTGGTTTGGGTTTGATCGTTGTGCCGGGTTATTTGGGATGGGAGGGAGGAATGGCCGAGAGCCTCGCCTGTCGGCCTGGACTTGAGCACGTGCTTTTGCTGGCCAGCCAGGAAACAACAGAACACTTGTATGTAACGGTACTGTAAGCGTGCGCCATCCAGTTCCTCCTTGTTCGTCGCGCTAAAACGCGTACACTGTGGTTGCGATTGCCGCCTGTGCGCGCAGGCGTCCCAGTTGGAGCACATCATAGTGAGAAGAGTTTGTTCCAGATCATGTCTAATAATGCACACCTCCCTAACCCAGCAGGAGCCTGCGCTTTGGCCACAGCTGCCGTTCGGATCGACGTGTAATTGCGATAGGGTATTAGTCTCCATGAGAGGCCTCATGGCGACCATGGTCAAGTGGTCCCCACTCACTCCCACCAACACCGAACAGACCAGCCAAAATGGTCGGCTGGCTTACCGCCATTCACCAAGAGATCGTTATTCTTGCAAGTCCCATATTTCTATGAGCTCAGCGTGATGATCGAAGTCGCTTCAATGCCCCCAAAGCTTGTTTGTGGTTGGGGGTTTCTCTCCCAGCGGCGGTTGAAGCCATGGACTGCATGGTAGATATGCTTGCTGTGGGGACATTACCCCCCAATCTGTCATATCTATTCGGAGCAAAATCACGTCACCCTCCTTTTGTCACCATGTACTCCTCCATCTCGGCAGGGAAAGCAAAGAGCCTTGCACGGAAGAAAGCTTACCTGTGACCGATTATAGTAGTCATGGTTCCGTGCTGTGGTGTGGTGTTGTGGTGTATTCTTGCGCTCGGTCTGTCAAGCTAGCTCCCACTTCTTTGTGCCACCCCCTCCCACCAACCCCAAACACACTTCCACTGCTACCACCACCACCACATCACCATCCACACAACACATCCGTCCCGCAGCGCTTCTCCATCAAACAACATCAAACCTCCAGCCATCAACTTATACACCACAAGCGCTTTCCCAGTATCTCTTACCCTTCGAGCCAGCATTTTTGTTTGCAGCAATCTTGCACTCTGCCTGGCCGCCCACCTCATCCATCCACCCGCCCCGCACACCCCGCACACCCACCCTCCGCCCAAAAAACTCCCAGCCCCGACAGCGACTGGCGACACTGTTGCATCTAGACGACTATCGATTCCCTTATCGTACCCCACCCTCTCCGACAGCTCACGCCAGCACTACCGAGCAGCCTACTCGTTCGTGAAACTGGGCCGTTCCTCCTCCCCACATTCCTGTTTATTGCCATCACCACCGCCGCCCTCACATCTACTTCCGCATCCACATTCATCTCCAGGTCTCAGCTGCAACTATGGTCGACGGCGAAACCGCGTCGCCCACCTGGAAATTCACACAGTACGTTGCTGCCGTCCCTTCCCCTTCCTCTATGGAGGCTCTTGGAGTCTCGATCTCCCCGCAAGGTGTGGATGCTATTTTGGGTTTGGTGGCTGCCGGGATTGGGGGGGCGGCACGACCCCCACTCGGCATCCCACTTCCTCCATCATCACCATCCCTTGGCGAAATTGCTCGTTGCTTCTTTCTTTACATTGAATGGTTGGCTGAGCTTGATTGAAATATAGGTGTTTCGGTGATAAGGGTGATGTAGAAGACATCACAGAAGGTATGTGAAGATCGATGCCGGGGAAGCGACACGGGAATTTGTGGGAAGTATCGTCCTGCTCCGATAACGGTAAACTGACGGACGGTGTCTCACAGCTGACATCATATCGACGGTCGAGTTTGATCACACCGGAAATTATCTGGCGACAGGAGATAAAGGAGGGCGTGTTGTTTTGTTCGAGCGCAATGAAACTGTAAGTGGGCATTAGTCATACGGCACGATCCGCCAGTAGGCTGGGTGGATATCGAAGTTCGATATCCGCAGAGAGGCGGCTGACCGATGACCCATCTACTATCTATAGAAGAAAACTTGCGAATACAAATTCCACACCGAATTCCAATCGCACGAGCCAGAATTCGACTACCTGAAGTCGTTGGAGATTGAAGAGAAGATCAACAAGATCAAGTGGTGCAAGCGACAAAACGCCTCGCATTTCCTCCTCTCCACAAACGACAAGACGATCAAGCTATGGAAGGTGTTTGAGAAGTCGCTCAAGGTTGTGGCCGAGAACAACTTGTCGCACGACGGAGCGACCCCAGGCATGGGCGGACTACGGCATCCACAGCAACCACCGCCGCAATTCACCAGTCCATCCTCGCTCAGATTGCCCCGTCTCACACATCACGATACAGTTGTTGCTGCAGTTCCTAGGAGGACCTATGCTAATGCTCATGCTTACCATATCAACAGCATATCCGTAAACTCGGACGGAGAGACTTTCATTTCCAGCGACGACCTGAGAATCAACCTGTGGAACCTGAACATCCAAGACCAGAGCTTCAATATTGTTGACATCAAACCAGCCAACATGGAGGAGCTCACCGAAGTCATCACGGCCGCCGAGTTCCACCCACATAGCTGCAATTGGTTCATGTATGCCAGTAGCAAGGGTACAATCAAGCTTGCAGATATGAGAGAGAGCGCCTTGTGTGATCAGCACGCTAAACGTATGTCTAGATAATCTGGTCGCCACGCACTTAGACAGTAGACTGACGAAACGAATGAATAGTGTTCGAACAGGAGGAAGACCCATCCTCTCGATCTTTCTTCTCCGAGATTATCTCGTCTATCTCGGACGTGCGGTTCTCTTACGACGGTCGCTATATTCTGTCGCGCGACTATCTCACGGTGAAGATCTGGGATATCAACATGGAAAACAAGCCTATCAAGACGATTCCTGTGCACGAACACCTCCGACCACGCCTCTGCGATACATACGAGAATGACTCTATCTTTGATAAGTTCGAGGTGGTGTTCTCTGGTGACGGGCAGAACGTCATGACTGGATCCTACAACAACAACTTCATGATCTATCCCTCAGATCCCGAAAAGGAGATTGAAGTGGTTCTGCAAGCGGACAAAAGCGCTTTCAAGGCCAAGAAGGTGGGTGTGCCAACACCCATCAATGGCGGTAGGAGGCAGCAGGGTAGCAGGGCCGGATCGCCTGCGGCTGGAGGACCCGGTGCGCGTATGCGAAAGGAAACGGATGCCGATCAGATCGATTTCAACAAGAAGATATTGCATATGAGCTGGCATCCCTTCGAGGATTCCATTGCCATTGCAGCGACAAATAATGTGGGTACTTCCCATATCATAATTTGATTTGTACTAACTTGGTGGTTCAGCTGTTTGTGTTTTCGGCATTGTAGAGTGAAATTCTCGGAACAGCATCTTGTGTGGCATGGGTTTTCTGTCTTTCTTTCTCTCCTCGTCTTGTGCGTGTTACAACCATTTCCCTAGTAGCATCCCATGACAACCGTGGGGTAGTGATTCGTTATATGCGCTTTTTGCTTTCGGGGCATGCGTGGATGGCCAGTAGTGATTGGGTTCCTTTAGTCGAAAAGGATTGGTTTCTTGACTGTCCAATTTGTTCGGGAGTGAATCGTCGTTTGTTCTACCTGCTCCCATGGATGTGGAATTGTAATCACGTTTTTCCTGCCGTCGGGTTGATTGATTATTGGTAGGCTTTTTTTTTAGATTGGCTGGATATAGTCCAGTAGGAATTAATAATAGATACGCTGCTTGAGACGGAGTAGGAACGAACGGAAGATGAATTACAGTTGATGCGATGGTGGTCATCCGTGTTGCTAGGAGAGGTTGTGGGTATGTATGCAGGCATAACATGTCACTCGCCGACAATTTTTGTGTCTTTTCCCACTTGCTTTGCAAGAACAATGGTAATGTACAAGCAGACATATTCCCAGTCTAGTATGATACACCGCCCATCTCTCCCTAGGACCCCTCCTCCCCACCGAGAACCTCCAGCTCCTTGATTCTCAAGACCGTGTACGGATGTTTGCTCTTGACTGTCTTAACCTTCCTCTGTCTACGCTTCGTCTTCTCCTTAATCCTCATAGGCTCCCTGGTCTCCTCCACGACCGTCGCGCGGCAGGAGAATAGCTTCTCATCGATCCACGGGTTCCCCTTGAGTGTGTAATCCCTCGAACCGAGGATGCTCGCGTGCGTCAGCCGCAGAGTCTGTCCGGGGACGATGTTCTTGAGCCGGAAGGGAAGCGTGATTGTGTCGCCTCGAGTAACCAGGAACGGGAACGAGTGGATGTGGATGGTTATATAGTGTTGTGGCTGCGCGCGGAGCAGGGGGAGGAGCCGGAGTGCCTCCGACGCCGCAGACGTGGGTTGAGGCGGAGGGGATGCGGTGGTGGCGGCGGTGGCGGCGGTGGTGGTTGTCGTCGGAGCGGGGCTGAGGTTGGGGACTGTCGCGCTCGTCGTGAGCGATGCCGCTGTGGGTCGGGAGAGCACACGGCCAGCGGTGAAGAGGGACGGTCGTAGTATCCGCTGTAGCATTGCGTGTGCGCGTGAAGAGTCCGTGGTGGGGGTGGAGTCTCCGGGAGAGAGCATGCTCGTGCTAGTGGGTGGGTGAGGATCGATCGACACCCGTGAGGTCCTTGGCGCGCCAAGACGGAGAGACCGAACTTTCAATGTAAAAAAAAACGGTAGCTTCAAATCCGCAAAAAAAAAAAAACTCCAACCACCACATTCAATCCCCACTACATTCGCTCGCTATGGTATGTGAACAAAAAAAAAATATAAGAGGGAGGAGGAGGGGATATGCTGACCCCCGTTACAGCCTCAGAACGAGTACATCGAGCGCTGGACAAAGCAGCACGGTCGCCGGTAACTTTCACCCCGCATAGTCATCCATCACGATCGACAACTAACCCCCCACCGTGCAGCCTCGACCACGAGGAGCGCAAGCGCAAGAAGGCCGCCCGTGAAGCGCACAAGCAGTCGAAGGACGCACAGAAACTGCACGGTCTGCGCGCGAAGCTCTACGCCAAGAAGCGACATGCCGAGAAGATCCAGCTGCGGAAGACGCTCAAGGCGCACGAGCAGAAGTCAATCAAGTCCTCCGCTCCGTCCGAGCCGTCGTCGCAGCCGCTGCCCGCCTACCTGCTCGACCGCGAGCAGCCCAACACCGCCAAGGCGCTGAGCACGGCAATCAAGCAGAAGCGACAGGAGAAGGCGGCGAAGTTCTCCGTGCCACTGCCAAGGGTGAAGGGAATCGCAGAGGATGAGATGTTCAAGGTCGTCAAGACCGGCGCGAAGACGAAGCAGAAGGGCTGGAAGAGGATGATCACCAAGCCGACGTTCGTCGGTCCGGACTTCACCAGACGGCCGGTCAAGTACGAGCGCTTCATTCGACCCATGGGAATGCGTTACAAGAAGGCAAACGTCACCCATCCCGAGTTGGGCGTCACTGTTCAGCTGCCGATTCTGAGCGTCAAGAAGAACCCCCAGAGTCCGATGTACACCGCGCTTGGTGTGCTCACGAAGGGTACCATCATCGAGGTGAACGTCAGCGAGCTGGGAATGGTCACGGCTGGTGGTAAAGTGGTCTGGGGGAGGTGGGCGCAGATTACGAATAATACCGAGAACGATGGCTGTGTCAATGCGTGAGTATTACCCCCCTTCGTATATGAACCCTCTTGATTAACCGTCGCATAGGGTCTTGCTGGTTTGAACTCTTCCATTTCCGCTTCAGCACTTGTTCGTGCGATCCTTTTTTGCTCTGCTGGTAATGCACATCTCCGTTACTTTTACGGGCCAGTTACCTTGAATAAAACACTGGAGTTTGTGGGTTCTGTTGTTTTATTTTCAGCTACAGTTCGTTTCAAAAGACTAGCATTAATCATGAGATTGCTTGCAGGCATCAAAAATCCGATGAGAAAACTTCCACAATCTCCATTCCCCAATAATTCATCCGCCTTATAATAAGAAACCCGCCAAAAAAAAGCCAAGGGAACCAGTAGCAGCCCGCGTTTGTGTCGGGCGCATATCCAGTTGTTGAGATGGTATTTGGTATATAAAACGAAGGGTAGAAGTGAGACCACAATGACAGCAAACCGAGCTTCCAAAAAAGACGAAAAAGGATAGAATACAAAGTGAGTATTTCGGCCGGAGGAAAAAACGAAGAGAGAACACCACCCAAAAAGCAACCCTCACGCCAAAAGCACCAGCCTCCCAAAATAAAAAGATATCAAAAAAGTGCAAGGAAACGAAACGAAAGAAGCAGAAGGGGCCATCTGTAAAAACAAAGAAAGAGAGCAGGAAGTAAACTTTGGGTGTCAGTACGCATCAAGAAACCAAAAACATATCTACCGATACCCGGGTCGTTGGGTCTCCATCCTCCGCTCTAGCTTGGCGAACACATCTTTCGCCCAAGTTTGGAGCGTGTAAGAGCTAGGCCTCCCGTTTGCCTCGACCGTGTCGGCGGCGTTCTCTAGTAGCTGTAATAGCATGTCCTCGGTGATCTCGACGACACCGGGCTTACTGTCGGGATTCAGGAAAGGGTCCTCAAGGCTAAGTAGTTGCCGGATTGTTGGACGCTTTTCCTTGTCTCTTTCAAGACAGCCCTTGATCGTGTTGACGAGGGACCGGGGGACCTTGACGCCGCCGATACCGGTGGAGGGATAGTCGATGAGATGGTTCGGATCTGGAATCGCTGCGATCTTTTGGTACATCGACGTGAGATGGTAGAATGGAGTGCGACCGTACGTCATCTGGTAGAGTATGCAGCCGAGGGACCAGACGTCGCTCGGAGCACCGAGTTTCATGAGACGGGGCTGGCCGACCGAGGCCATTGGCTTTCCGGAGGAGGCATTGATGTCGACGATTGCTTCGGGGCTCATGTAATTCAAGGTACCGACTTGACTTTCACGGTGGACATTGACCGTGTCATCTTGAATCGCGTTGGCGATGCCGAAGTCGATTAACTTCAGCTTACCGCGGACGAGGAGAAAGTTGGCAGGCTTCAAGTCTGAGTGGATGACATTGTATTGATGGACGATGTCAACGCATTGAAGCATTTCCCGCCAGTAATACCGGACGAAACTGACGTCAAGCTGAGATTCTTCGTTGCCGTGACGCAGCGTGAGGATATTGGCAAAATCAGTCTCGCCACATTCCATAAGCTGCAGTTATCCAATTAGCGCAGACCCAAGGATAAGATGCATCGAGACAACTTTACCATCGTCAATGTTTGTTTCTCCTCGTTCATCTCGTAGTCGTACAATCGAATCACCCGTTCCTCACCACTCAGCCTCTTCAGCAAGTCGATCTCTCCTTTATAGCCTAGGATTGCAGCTGGACCGTCTTGTTCGTGGAAGGTGACCTTCTTCATTGCAAACATCTTGTGGTTCTCGGCCATAACCTTGTACACCTTGCAAGAGCCTCCCTTACCGATAGCATCCAGTCGGCGATATGGCTTGCCATTGATAGTCACTGTGGACCTGTTTTTCCGCGTGTTCTGGGATGTTTTCGTAGCGGCAGCTCCAGCTGTAGCTGTGACGGCCTCCAACAGCGACATCTTTGGTGGCGGCGGCGGGGGTGCCTGACGGACTGGCCGCAACGGGGTGTTGCCAGTCTTTGCTGTCAATGCCCTCTTCTCTGGGGGTGGCGACGCCGGCGCCAGCGGCTCCATCTTGGAAGGGAGTACAGGTGGCCCCTGGAATACAGGTGGCGGAGGTTTCTCAAGGGTGCTATCCAGACGCTTGTATGAAGACGTAGCTATAGCAGGTCGACGAAATGCTGGTGGTGGCATATTTTCTTTGTCAGACTTTGCTTGAGGCGCCGGTGCAGTTGCAGGAGTAGTAACAATAGGGGTGGGTCTCGACGTTCCCGATACGGGTGAAGCTGAGCGGCCAACATCGGCCACGTGGCCAATGTCGGACTCCGGCGATGCCGAGTAGTAGACATTCATCTGATACTGGCCAGAGAGACTTTCCGGTGAGGCTCTCCGAGGACGTCTCGAGATGGTGGGTATCGGCTCGGGCTCATAGTGCGTTTCCTTGCCATCGCCCGAAGTGGGGGACGCAGAGCCCATCCGTGGACGGGATATATCCCCATTGCTTGATTCACGCTCTCCTGCTTCCTCTGGCGAGCTGGAGTTCCTCTCAGGAATATCGTCATTGTCCCTTCTTCCTTCGTCCACATCCGAGGGATCACTCTCTCTCCTTGGTCCACGCCTGGGAGCTCCACCGACAGGCCCGAGCAACCCCCTTCCCGCTCTCTTCCATCGCATTGCAGACGCGGTCGTTGACTGTGGAAGTGGACCAGCATTTACGGCCCCAGATCGAACGATACTTGCGTACCCACTTAGATTATACCGAGTCTCTAGCTGCTCATCATGTGTTGCTGTGGCGCCAGCTAACCCTAGCCCATCTGTCTTTGTGTCCTGTCCACCGCTGTATGCCCGTCGACTGTACCGAGGAGCCGCCGCAGGTGTGACGAATTCCCGGCCGGTTGGTCGATCGGGGCTTCCGTCCCGGGATGTGGTGAAGCGCCGCGACGAGCCCTGCGACGAACCCGTCCGAGGTGCGGAGCCGGAGCGCTCCTCGGGATCTGGTGATTGGCTCCAAGTAATCCTCTTACGAGAAATTGAGTACCGAGATAATGGCGACCGGCGGAGTCCCTCATCTGCTATTTCCTGCTTTTCTTGTTCGTCTTCCTTCTTTGTCTCTAATACTCCCGGTTCCGGGAATTCGTCCAGAAGCATGCGAGCCAGAGCGCTCAACTGAGGGGCCTTGCCCTCGTCATCCGAGTCATCGAACTTGTCGTACGATGCAGCGAGAGCATTTCGGGCAGCAACAGAAGGAAACGGAGGATCGGGCGCAGTGTAGGAGAGCGGCGAACCACGGCGTGAACGCGTTGCGGCGAGAGGACTCGAGCGTCGTTGACGGGTGGATCGATATAGCCCAGCAAGGGGAGACTGGTTAGATGCAATTTCGGACTCCATTGTGTACGCGTGCGTCGTATGGATGCTGTATACGCGAGTGTTTTTTTGTCGGTTCACGGTCTTTGATTCGATCAGGTCACCAGGAGGGGATTGTCGACTATTCTTACGGCTCCGGGTGGTGCATGTGTAGGTGTGTCGCTGCTGTAATTACTATAGTCTGTGCATAGACAACACAGGTATTCCGGGATATCTACGGTGACGGTGGTGTAGAAGGTGGTGTGATGTTAGTGGGATCGGTCGGTAGGGTGGGTGGTGGTGGTTGTTGTTGTTTTTGCTTGTGTTGACGAAGGAGACAACAGTAGCAGCGATGGGGAGGGGGATGAGGGCGAGCCACTTTCCGATTGCTTGTTTACCATCACTGGCGGCGTTGTCAGGGGTAACGTCATCACCCCCCTACAACTAACCGAGAAATACCTTCGTGCACAGATTCGATTGTGGAGAATTTCGGCACTTCAAGATCATAACTACTGGGTTCGTGTATTTTCCAGGTTTCAATACAGCGGGATCTCTTGTCCTTCTCGTCCCGTCCAAAAATCCGCTTTCCGAACGTACGTGAACACAATTGTCAAGCTTGTGTGTTTGTGGAGTAAATACCCAAAAGCCCGAAAGCCGAGTTTAACGAGAAGTCCTGCCACCTAGACAGGTCCTTGGAAAGAGCGGGTCGGCGCACAGTCGGAGTGCTTACGGGAAATCAACCGTCGACTTCAAGTTCTGGAATTGTCTGGAATAACCCCGAGTCTCGGATCAGAATCAGTGCCATCGTCTCCTTATGAGGATGTTTGTTTTGCTCCTTGACAGCAGTGCAATATCCATCGCCGTATGTATCTGGCACCCACCTCGGCTCCCGTTCTGGAGAGAGGATCCTTTTTTCTTTTTCTTTTGTCATTTACCGCATGCGACCTACGGAAATCATGGCGATGTACACACTATACATACCTATCCGTTTCCCGTCCGCAGTCTGCACGAGGGCGGCTCATTGCAAGCTCCCCTTTGCCAGACCTGCCAGAGAGCAGATCCAGGGTAGAGTGATATGCGCATTTCTTCACAGCGCACGCGAGTGATTGGCTATGGCTTTTGGTCAACGTTCAAGCGCTCAAAACTCCGCCCATCATCATAGTTAACGTTACCCCACTCGTCACTGCCACCCTCATTCAGAAAGTTTACCTTTCATGGTCAACTGCACTGCCTCTTTGATAGGCGCACTCAGCCAGCCCAAACGAGGTGTAACCCTGTCCCTTCCAACCTACGACATTCTATTTGTATCTATTAGCTCATGACCGCTTAGGTATGTACCATACCGAACCTGTCACTACATACTTGATCTTCTTCCTCTGGACTCTTTCCCACACATGCACCCACGACCCCCAGTGTGCCGAGGGACGGACGATAGAGTGACTGGAAGGTGTACTGGCCTGTTCTATATCTTGGCGGGTAAAACGACAGCACAGCATCAAAGAAACGCACCGCTCTGTGGCTTGGGCTCCAGTCGTGAAACTTGTGAACCGAACGGCATGTTGTGGAATTTTATCCATCGGTATTCAGCCCGTAGTTAAAGGAAACGCCCCAGAAAAAAAGAATCCATGGAATGCGAGGGAATCTTGTAGGAAGGTAGGACTTCAGATGGAGGAACCGGGTGCGGTATGTATAAGGATCCGGAAAGTGGCAAAGTCACGTTTCAAGTACTTTTGCAGCCCTGTGAGGATGATGGTCTCCATATGTCACGACAAGGCTGTGCAGAAGGTTGCTTCACTCCTCAACCCTAATACTCCCTTTCTCGTGCGGAAATCAGCAGCTAATAGCTCCAGAAACGGCAATGTCATGGAGGTCTCGTCGTTCACCCATCACTGGTCGTTGGGTGTGGCAGCCAATATGGGCAAGAATCAGCCCCTCCCCTCATCCAACTCAGGTCCCGCGTTCGGCTGCCTACGGCGACCGAACCCACTGTTACCCCTCCCACTCTCCACCGCCCAGCAGCCAAAAATATCCACGGGGCGCATCAAGCCCACAGACAAGTCGGCAACATCCATCATACCACTCCGGGGCTTCCTATCCACAGTTGATCTTGCCGCCAACTCGCCGGTCACTGTCGCACGATCGCTCTCACCACCCCCAGAACCTCTCTGCTCACACAGCAGTTCGAACCCCAGACCACCTGCCGGAGGCTCATCAGCGCCGCTTGATCGTCCGCTCTGTCCTCCACATCCAAGTGCTGCTCGTATCGCTCGACAAGTGATCACAAACTCGAATTGTTCCTGTCGGCGATCTGCTGTTTGGCTGCGCCCTTACACCCAACATTCCGCATTGCCTTCCTTTCGGTCTCCTCCCCGCAATCTCGCTATCGTAACGCCCAAGAACCTGCACCCACGTCTGCTCAACAAGCTCGAGCGAAGTACACATTCCGCGGGGGTAGAGGTGCGACTGCAGAATAAGGCGGCGCGCTCGGAGAATTAAACGGTGGCGGAAGGCTGCTAGAGGGAATCGGCGGCTCACCATCACGGGCCCAAAACCAACCGCACTGCCCCAATCATCGCCTGCCGCCAAACCACAAGGCATACCTGCGCACTACTGGGTTTCCCATATCTACGACCAACCCCGCCGAAGTCGAGCAATTACAAGTTACCTTCTGCAACCGAGAGACGTCGTTGTTGGAATGAGAGTATTGAACGATCATCTGGCAAGTATATTATCGACAGATTACTGAAGGGAACGAATAACAATATATACCTATTTTTTTCTAAATTTTTTTTTTTTGCTTTCCGGTTACTTGTACGAATACACCCTGCGCGGGAGGCGTTTATTGCGGCCAACCGATCGCTGGTACGTGGTCGCTTTCTTATGCTCTACGTCCGCGAGCCCGGCCGCTGCGACGTCTTGGCTCTGTGACCACCAAACGGAAGATTGCGCGGCATTTGGCGACTGTGCTAATGGTGTACGTGGGCAGAGGGAGCAAGTAATACTGAGCGCATCGTTACGGCATGGGATTTATTCAAACGCCAGATAGCAATACTTCCCTGGCGACTTCACCGGCAGCGACCGACATAATCTTACCAGGAAAGATGGCGAACAATAGGCACCAGTTTACATATTCCCCGAACCCGAACAACCCACGGCGTATCTTTGGCTTCGACGCATCTTTGTTTCTCATGGACGGCAATGCGTCAGGTCCTGTGTCGCAACCGTTAAGGCCCGGTCTCCCCAACGTCGTATCTCTCGCGCGGTCTCCATCGGCGCCTTATAGCACCGGTTCGCCCAGCGCAGCCGCTACTCCAGATTCGCGCAACAGTCATGACTCGGGCTATCTGGATCCACGGGGGTCTTCGTCGCCTTCGGCCCACGGGATGGGGATCAGCGGCAGTACAACGCCTGGGTTTGAGACTTTGGAGGACCTGCCGGACCTTGGAATTAACATACCCGAGCTCGAAGATGACCGGTTTGGTCTGCCGCCGAACTCGGCTGGTTCGAGTGGATATCCACCAAGTCCTCGCCTGACGGCTTCACCTCGCCTTGCCGCGTCGCAGCTTTCCCCGAAAGTGACCATCTCCAGGTCTTCGGATTGCGGTAGTCCAATTATCAAGGTCGAGCATTCAACACCGGAGTACCATCCTAGCCCTTACGTTCGCCAGTATAGTGAGTCTTCTACGAGTTCAGGTTTAGCCGAAGGCAACAGGACGATCCGACGCGGCGATGACGGGAGTTGGCATGGCGGTTTGGATCCATCGACTAGAGGCAGCGAATACTTACCGTTCTCGTTGAAAGAACAAGAATTTGAAGCGATGAAACAAGCGAAAAACGCCGATGTAGAGGAGTGGTTGCGGAGGTCATCCGAACAATTGCCACGCCAGCCTATCAGCGGCGGGCTTGCGGCGCCCAAGGAAGGTCGGGGGCGCTCGCGAAGCTTGTCGGACTTCCGCTCAAGCCAGGCGTTTAAGGATGGCCAGCCTCTTGGCCGAATGCAGAGCAGCGCTGAGGCTGGCAATGAGGTTACGATTGATGGCGATGAAGACGACGATTCCTCGGCTGTGTCGGTTGATTCGGCATGGCAAGATGGATCGCTCGACGATGAACTACCACCAAACGTCGAAAAGGAGCTTCCTCGCAAACCGGAAGATGTCGATATGGCCGAGGTGGACGAGATGGACGAGGATGAGCGACTACAGAGAGAACGAGAAAACGACCCAGAATTACTACCCAAACCCAAGCAGTTCTTCTCATCACACCCTTGGAATGACATCGCGGCGCCGGTCACTCGAGGTGCTAGCATGGCCTACCGTAACCAGCCTGTGACTGCGAATATGGCCATCATGAAGTTCCAAAAGTACGCCGAAAACATTGAGACTGCCTCCAGGGTGGCAACAGCGGGCAGTAACATGACCAAAGGTCGGCGGAACAGTGCTGGAGACGCGGACAAGGTGCTTCCCGGTCCGTTGAAGAGACTGAGTTTTGGTAGGGACAAGAGCAAGAATGCAATTACTCCTGCGAGGAGACCAAGTATTTGGGGTGGCTTGAGATCTGGCTTGAAGAGGAGCCTTAGCAATTCCGGGGACAAGGATAGGGAGAAGGAGAAGGAGAAGGAGAGGGACGGGGAAATTTCCCCCTCCATCTCCCCCACTGACAAAGGCAATACCAAGCTGCAGTCCCCCACTGATGGACGGAAACGGGGCCGCTCGTTCTCATCTATCAGTGGGCCTTCCAAGGCGTTTTCGCAAGGAATACTCGGCCCCACATTCGGCCAACCTAGTGGTCTACAAGTCCAGACTTCCAACATTGGCAATGCGTTCGCGCAGATGGCCTCGCCACTAATGGCCGCGGGAGCTGGCGCCACCAAGCCAGGTACTGTCAGTCCGCCCCCGCTTGGTGGCGTGATTGACCGCGTGAGGAGAAGCCGGAGCCGGAGTGAGCTACAGCGAAAACACATCTTCGGCGTTGTCACCAGTCTAATGAGCCCGGTACTACCATCCGCCTCCACATCAGCTTCGACGCCGCCGGACCAGGATATAACGCCGGGACGGATCTCGAAGAAGTTTACTTTCGGCGAGGACTCGCAGCGGCGGGGTATTGAGCAAGTGAAGAAGCTCCTTTCGCCTAACGACGCACACCACAATCCGAACAGCGACGGCGTTGACGAACTGGACGATGGCGACACCTCGCCGGAGACCGCCCGGACGCCTGGCGGTACCAAGGCTGCTCTTCCAAAACACGATATCACCCCAACGCTGGATGGATTCGCGCAGAATGTTAGAGTGCTGGCGCCGGGGCTGAGCCAGAAGCTTGTGGATCGTATCGCGCATGAGCAGTGCAAGCGGTTCAAGAAGCTGGTGGAGCATCGGCAAAAGCATCTTGCAGCGTTGAATACAAACGGCCACTGCAACAACAACGCGAAATGCCGGAAGGTCTTCGGCGCCGTCGGCGTGGGTAGCGACGGTGTTGTCGGCGTCACCGGGCATAAGCGTGGGAACAGCAACAACTTCGATGCCGATGAAAACGGTACATATCTTTCCATCTGTGTTCTCCCGGCAGAGCGATGTGTTGATAGTTTGTGCAGGCTTTGATTCCTCGGACGAAAACGACGGCATATCGCCTGGCGATGGCAACGTTGCGGCTGCGCAGTTTCCACCGGGAGTTCCGACGCCCCCTGTCTCTCGTCTGCCTGCAGAATTCGAATGCCCTATCTGCTTCAAGACAAAAAAGTTCAACAAGCCCTCGGACTGGACCAAGCATGTACACGAGGACGTCCAGCCCTTTACTTGCACGTTCCCGGAGTGCACCGAGCCGAAGTCGTTCAAGCGGAAGGCCGATTGGGTGCGACACGAAAATGAGCGGCACAGACACCTGGAGTGGTGGACCTGCAACCAACCGGACTGCAATCATACGTGCTACCGGAAGGATAACTTTGTCCAGCACCTGGTGCGAGAACATAAGATGCCGGAGCCCAAAGTCAAGACGCAAAAGAAGACCAGCAGGGAGGCATCCAGGTCCGAGCTGGACAGGGTGTGGCAGATTGTCGATGCATGCCACCGGGAAACATCCGATCTCCCCACGTCGGAGAAGTGCCGCTTCTGCGGAAGTTCGTGTTCGACGTGGAAGAAGCTTACGGTGCATCTGGCACGCCATATGGAGGCCATCAGTCTTCCGGTCCTCGACCTCATCAAGGATGATGCCGTGGTTCCGGTCGCTAGGGGAGTCAGACGACACGCCCCTGCGCACAACCCGGCGCCGCAGCGACCAGCACCGGCGCCACAGCGGCAGCAACAGCAGCAGCGGCAGCAGCAAGTAGTGCCGCCGCTGGTAACATCGAGTATGGAGATCGACACATTTGCAATCCCTGCGCCATCCCCGCTGCAAGTGCCAACCTACAACCTGACACCGCCGCAGCCGCCACCGCACCAGCGGTCAAGGTCGGTACCGGCGTTCGAATACATGCAGCCGGCACCACTGCAGCCCACATACGCCGGCGACTTCCACTACGGCCAGCACCACCAGCCGCAACAGCCGCAACAGCCGTACCACCGCAAGCCGCCGCAGCCGCAGCCGCAACAGGTGTATTCGCAGCAGACCGGCTTCGATGGCGGAGGCGGCGGATACCAGTACTATGCTACACAGCAGAGCTACGAGGTCGCCCACATGGCTACACCGTTGCCACAGAGAGCTAGTCCGATGATTGGGGCCGTAGCATTCTACTCCGAACCGGAGACGGACCAGTATGGTTATCCGCGATAGCGACGGGGAGTTGCGACTTGGGCAGTGTTGGGGTGTTTGGGGTGTAGTTCTGCGTGTTGCGGATATTTCCTCTTTGTCCACTTTTGCAAATAGCGTTGTCTGCTTTCCCATGAGTTGTGTGTGGTTTCGTTTTCGTCGGGAGCGTCCTTTTTTTTTTTTTTTTTTTCCGAGGCGAGAATTCAGATAGACAGTTCATCCCACTCCGTACATGCTGCTTCCCGCCGAGTATGCTGCTTCCCGCCGAGTATGCTGCTTCCCGCCGAGTATGCTTCTACGACCACGTAAACGCCTGCCTCTGTCACAATCCTTTTCATCCGACCCGACCCGGCGCGAGCCGGCAGCCGAGTGATGTGGTGAGATTGCCGGTCCGCAAGCTCACTCACTCGTGACAAGCGACAACATGCATTGCCCGGGGGTGTGTCGTTCACGGGGAGTCACTCGCACAGCTAGCGGACGAGTCTGTCCCTGCGACTTTTCCCATTCGCGAGCTGTACGGCCCCGCTGCTTTTCAGTTGCAGGCACAAGTTGCAGGGCTCTTGGTACGGGGGCTGAATTTTTAGCGGCGTCGCTCCGATCACAATAGGATATCTCCAATTAATTTCCAAGGAACGTAGTGTGGTCTTGATCTGTAAGGAGACAAAACGAGACCTCTTGCCGTGATCTGTCTCCATCATGCTAGCTCCAAACGATACCAAATTATTCCCACCCGAACTGCGAGAAGCATTTTCCCATGCAACTGAAGAAGTATTTTTGTTCCTCTGCGAAGCCTGCACGATTAGAAATCCTCCTCCCCGGCGAGTCAGCGACATGGCAGTGAGTCTCGTACCTCAGAGGTATCCTGATGGATACTGAAGTCCTGGGCACAAGTGGAAATGGGAATTTGTCCAATCATGATGTTTCGCTGTTCTGTACAGTTTGGAAGAGTTGTGGTTGCTGGGTTGCTGTTATGTACATAGTCGCCGCAACCCGCCGGCCCCTGAACCCCAATAACCAGTCTCCATGGTCTCCTTCTCTCCTAATCGTCATGATTTCATTTGGACGATCAAATTCCTGATCAAGTTAACCAACTCCCTGGCCCCCATGCCAAGAGCCTTGCAACTTGTGCCTGCAACTTGTGCCTGCAACTGAAAAACAGCGGGGCCGTATCTACAGCTCTAGTCTGTCGCCATGGATCCGTATGGGCCAGGCGCAGTTAGTGGATAAATAAATAAATAAATAAATTCCATTCGCCGTGTCATACAAACCCTTTTTATATTTTTCCCTTTTTTCCCCCCTTTCATGTAGCGTTGCGGATCACTCGAGCGCATACGATGCGAACTACATATATAACTACATACCTACATGCGACCAATGAATCATGATCATGATCATCATAAGTAATCGCCGTTTATCGCTAGGTCGCATACGATTAACAACAAAAACAAAAAACAAACATACTCGCTGTCTCTAACCATCTGCATACGTACGTTACTTGTGTACAACCTCGGACAACCCGCCGAGAGGAGCACACGATCTCACTCTCACTCACCGACTACCGATTTCGCTCAACCGCCAGCCGCCAGGCTCTCCACACAAAAACGATTAATGAATCATCATCATCAGCCCCCAGGCTCTCCAAACTTGCCGCACAGAGCCGGCTAGCAGCACCTCCGTCACTGGCGAACCGTCGATCGCAGCAGGCTCACGATCTTGGGGAAGGGGGGGTGGGGGGTTGAAGAACGATGGAAGCCGCCGTTTGACCCAGGCAATTGACGGTAACGAGCACCGTTTGTGGTCCCCTCCCCCACATCTGCATGGAGTGGCTAGGGGGTGGTAGTGTTGGAGAGAATATACGTGTTCCTCTGGTGTAGGGGGAGGGAGGTGGGGGGGGGGGGGGGGGTAGATACGGGGTTTTATGCGCCCGGGAAGGAGAAGGAGCAGTCGCCGTCCACCACCCT
>Ga0307516_10001140_pt1 | contig 37089 bp, 17 predicted proteins | sample 19_EM_MG_FD_203310 | JGI IMG/M metagenome (GOLD analysis project Ga0307516, IMG submission 203310) | Populus trichocarpa ectomycorrhiza microbial communities from riparian zone in the Pacific Northwest, United States - 19_EM | ecosystem: Host-associated > Plants > Roots > Unclassified | place... | reverse complement strand
ATACATTTTTAAACATTAAACATTATTTTTCAAATCATACTCTTATCTCGGGGTGGGCAAAAAAGAAATATAACAAGCATTCCCTTGATCCCACATGTTATAATAATACACCATCTGCAGCATAATACAACAAATATAATACCAAGCATTCCCTTGATCCCACTAAAAAAAATTATATTGACATTAGAGGTTTGTATTTGCAGATCTCGGGGTGGGCAAAAAAAGAAAAAAGAAAGCATAACAGAACCCACAAGGGAAACAGCGAAGAAAATGAGGTTGCAAATGGCAATAATGAAGGGGAGCTAGCACGGAAAGAGTGTCCGAGCGGCCACCTTACATTTATGTGACAGTTTCCTTGAAATGTATGCTCTCTTTAAGAAAATCTCTCTGCCAACTGCAACACACTCACCTCAATAATGTTACCCTATAGTCAATGACTGCTTTAAACATGGCATAGCCTCGGTTAAAAAAGATATGCATCAGAAGGGCTTGTGCGTGTCTTTTTAAGACCCATTTAAAACGCAAAATTGCATCATTATTTTCATCGCAAAACATGCCATTTAATACACAAACATCACGCTAGGTTTTTCACGTGTGCTAGCCACCCCAGTTACGGCCTGGATTTGTTATATATATATATATATATATATATGAATCCCAGGTTAATCTATTCATCTTTATAGATCCATTTGAAGACATACAAGTGCATCAATATTGTTAATGCAAAACAAAATTTACGACGCAAATAAACATCTTGATACTTTTTTCTTTTATTTTCAAGTATTATTAGCCATTGATTTAATTTCTCCCACCTTCAAATATGCTGTGCTTTTTATGGATAAAATTTAGATTGCCAGATTTAGAACAGGTACTATAGAAATAAAAATAAAATTATTATTTTGTCATTCTAAAAAATCTAAACTCTCTAATAAAGGTAATTATAGAATTTTTTCATAGGATCCATTAGTTATATATTATAGAATTGATCAGGACAACTCAATCTTTTCATATTTTTTACACAATGTAATTACTTAATTATTCTTAAAAGCAAAATGTTATTTAACCTGGATTTAGAGGTTTTTTTTTAATTTGACTTTACTTGACACAATTAAATGATTGTATTGCCCTTAAAATTAAAATTTCTTTCGCTTGCCTCCATATGCTTATTCATACTATCATCGTGTTTTTTGTGATAATAATGTGATACGAGGGGTAATCTGGTATTTTAATAAATATAATATAAAAAAAAAATGGATGGCGCACGTGTTGCATATGCTAGCAAGTAAGTCGCCTTGCCGTGTTCAAGTGATGTTAGCGACAACTTATGGTGGCAAAAAAAGGCATTTCTTGGGATATTCTGAATCATCACAACAGGGCCTACCTCCCCAAGCAGCGCGTTTGGCATAATTCCCTCTGGTTAGGCATCGTTTTGGCATTTCTTGTTTGTTTTCTACATTTTTCTCTGTTGCTCGATTTTCATATCTGACCTCTTAAAATTTCACTGCAGCTCTTCGATATTTTTTCCTTTATATTTGGTCTATGTTTTCAATTGATATTTTATTATTTTAGTAATTTATAGAATTGAAATTTATTTTCAATTTCATCTTCGTTTAATTTTTTTATTTGTCAAAATTGGTCTTCATTCTTTTGATTGCTATTATTCTTGCTTTGGTAAATTTTTAAATTGATATATCTTTTTTTTTTAATTTTATCATTTAACATGAAATTGAGTTTCTTGATTGAGATTGGGTCTAGAACTTAACAAATTGTGAGTTTGAGAGATTAACCCGAGTTTAATTAGGAGATTTATTCGGGTTCTTTTCTTTTAAACTTTTTTTAAACTCATATTTTTTCAGAGTCATCTTTCAACGTTTGGTTTAATTGGAGATTGGGCTTCTTTTTTTTTATTCACTTTCTATAGAAATTTTTGCTAAATTTTAAAATAAAACAGGTTATCTCAGGTCGGGATCCTTTTATTTGTTATATCAATCTAGGTTGTTTGTTTGCGTGGTTGCTTCTACGTTTGAAGCAACCACAACAAAACAAATGTTTGGTTACGTAAAAAACACAATTTATTTTTGGTGGGGCCCATGATAATTCACGTTTGCAACACGATTTTGGCGAAGCAGCTCCTGGCTACTTTTCTTCAAACAGTGTTTCAGTGAACAGTGCAATTCACTTGCACTGTTCGCGTGAACAATTTTTTTTTCACAGTGTGTTTATTTTTTGTACATTTAAAAAAAAAACTAGTTTAGAGTAAATTAAATTCACTCGCACTGTCATGTAAACAATATTTTCCCCCCCAAAAAACTAGTGTAGAGTGAATTAAATTCACTCGCACTGTAATATCAAATCAATTTTATTTCTGATAATATTTTATCTAATTTTATTGCACGCTCAAAAAATTATGAAAACTGTAGTTCTTGTCGGATGGATTTTGTACGTAATGGAATTCTAGATGGTTTAATGAAATAATAAAAAATATTTTATATAAAGTATTATTTATTTCATGATGTAATAACAATAGTTAAATCTACAATATTTAAATTAAAAACCATCAATATTAATATATATTTTTTAAAATTATTTTATAATCTCAGTTTCAAAAGCATTTTTAACCAAACATATTAAACTACTTTTTGTTCAACCTCAATTTCAACCACAGTTTTAACCAAACACCTATTTTTTCAAACCAATCTCAACTAAAAGTACTTTTTATAAAACAATTTTTTTCAAACCACAACCACAATAGCTACCGCAATACCAAACACACAAGCTCTCCCATTCTTATTATTATTTTTAATATTTATAATTGTGATTTTCTGTCTTAAATTATGGACAGATTTGTAACAAGATAACCAATTTTATCTTAAAAATGATCTTCTATCCGTAATAGTCGTTTTACAAATGCCTGAAGTATTTTCCGGGCTGCATCACTTTCCTTTAACTTTTTTTTAGTAATTTTCAGTATGGAAAGCACACCTTTTGTCTTACACGAGGACAACAAACTCTATCATCATGTGTCCGCGTAGATTTTGTGTTAATGGATTGGCTTGAATCATAAAGATTTTTGCATTGAGTCCAGCTAACCCGTCAACTGTCATCGTAGATAGTCTCCGATTTGATACGTTTTCAACCTCGACCTCTGGATTGATACTTTCTATACACCTTTAAACATTGCAACATGTCATGATCGTGGTAGGAATTGTGTTTATAATTACTTTTTAAAATATATTTATTTGAAAATATATTAAAATAATAAAAAATGTATGAGATAAAGTTTTTTTTTTTTTGTACCGAATTTTTGTGAGAAGTATTTGCATACTTGGATAGGATTACTCATGCGCACTAGTGTACATACACTTTTTTTTATTGAAAAATATTTAATATATACAAAAGATTAAATTGCTTTTCATGAAATAAAAAAAAAATTGAGTAGTTTTTATTTTTATTTTAAAGGTAAAGTTGTTATTTTACTGCATATAAAAAAAATAAAAAGGCATAAATACTTTTACCCGTCAACTTAAAAACAAATTAGTTGAAGAATAATTGAGTAATTTTACTAACCTTAAAAAAAGATGTATATACTTCTGGTTAATCCTTTAATGACTAATAAAGATATCATTATATTATTCTAGTAAACAAGACAAATGAACCCGTGTCTACGGTATTTTGAATAATTTCAAGCAATCATGTTTTTTTTTGCTATTACATTTTTTTTTATGTGTGCTTATTTGTTTAAAATAAATGTAAGAAATATCTTTTAAGTGGTATATATGCTTTGTCAGGATTTTAAATTGATATTGTACATATGTATGTATATATGTATCTATACACACAAAGACAAATGACAATTAAGTGTTAGAGCTCCTTGGACCTTTAATAATAGACTAGACACATCTATGATGGATGGAAGTATAAAAATTAAGTTATAATCTTGTTATTATTAGTCTATAGTTTAGTTTAAATAAGCATGCAATTTTGTGTAATCAATTTAGAGCGTGTTTGGCAGTGTGGTAGTGGTTGCTTTTCAAATAACTTTTCGTGCCGAAATACATGCCAATGATATTTTTTTATTTTTTAAAAATTATTTTTGACATCAGCACATCAAAACGATTCAAAAAGTACAAACCGCACTCAATTTTAGTAAAAAAAAAAAAATTTGAAATTTGGTCAAACGCAGGTTCAACCGCAGAGCCAAACAGGCTCTTAATATAGTAAGAAAGATCAAAGCAAAACCTAACATGCATACTGATCATATATATGATTACATTAAAAAAAATCAATATAAGTGTAAGATACTTGTTGAAGATCCTATAACTAGAATTGAATAGTAGTTTATTATTGTCGATGATCAATCTTTTATCTTTAAAATTTATTGCTCCTCACTTGAGTACAAATAGGGTGTATGCATTCAATCTCTTAGAATTCCAACAACTCCTTATTTAGATACACTTCTAAACAAGAACCACAAACATAAAAAAAAATGTAACTCAATATCTCTCTATAATAGCAAAACCTAAGCTCTAGAATGGAATAAAAACTTAGAAAGAAACAAAGCTTAAAACAAAAGAAGATAATCTAAAAATTGAGGTGAAGAAAAGTCCTAAAATCTATAGAAAACACTATTTCTCCGGCTCCTTTTTATAATAAATTTTGAAAACTAAACTGATGCAGAAATAATTCTTGTAATTACTAGAATTACAACAATTAATTCTCTCTATTTTTCTTTAGTTATCCATCTTAAGAGAAAAATTAACCTAACAGTTTTTTAGCTTTAAATTCTGACATTTTATGTATAAAAAATTGTTCAGGTTAAATAAGTAGAATGTCCATACTCTTTTTTTTTTTTTTTGTGGGATGGATATTTATAATTGGGTTGCCAAAAATAACTCTTTACGGACCAAAAAACTATTTTATAATAAGTTCAAATCCAAGTAAAAAATATATTAGCAAAACACAAATCCAAACCTGAGCCTAGCAAAGAACAAGTCCTAGGGACTTCGAGCCCAAGGCCTAAGCTCATGTTTGAGTCGAGTCAAGCATTCATGTAGGAGTTAAACCCAAACTACTTTGTTTAGGGTCATTTATAACTCTTTAAAACCCCATTATATAAATTGCGAGATAATATTGTATTTTTTTCTATGTGGGATAAAGGGTTTTGAATTTTACAAAAAAAAAAAAAAACACCAATCATGGGTTCTTTAACATTAATTGTTTATTCATCCATAATTTATTTTAATTATGTTAATGTTCTATGTTAAAGAGCTTTCATTGAAGAATAGTTTCCAACAAACTTTTAACTTTAAAAATGAGTGGAACTCATTTTTAATTTGATATGAAATGCGTCCAATAACCATAGTTTAAAACAAAATTTCTAACAATATCCTACATTAATTGAAATTGTCTGACAAGTGTTAAAGATTTGAAGATTTATAGAGAGAATGATTTAATGGATCATTACATCAAGATAAATAATTTTTGGCTTTGAACCTTTCTTAGTGAAATACTATTGACTTTACTCAGCTAAATAGTGAACATGATGTCTTTAACTATTTATTATTTTATGTAAATCAAAATAATAGTACTTGTATAGTTCTCTACCTAGAGATTGTCTTTAATTCTCACAATTATGTTTATTTTAGCCCGGAACAACTCCTAATTTTATAATTGCATTCAAGAATTCAATCCTTTTTATATATATAAATTTTTAAATAAACAACCACATTTCTCACTTATGTGGGTGATCTTTCATTCAAAATATTATGATATACTCCACTTTGTATATATAGACATGAAAATCATTAATAATACAACTCACCATTTATCAAACTACAACTAACATCTTTTTTCATAAAAAAAAGAAGTCGGAAATAATAATTTATGAGTGCAATTGAGAATATTATATGACTTAGTTCTCCATTTAAACCTAGATCTTAAGATCTCCATTCAACTAGGTATGATTACCATCATTACACCTTTTCATCTTTAAGGGCTTCAAGCCCATTCTCCTCAATGAATGATATACAAGTTCTCTCGATAGGCCTTTAGTCAGAGGACTCATAATATTTTTCTTTGACTTTGCATAATAAATGAAAATAATATCATTCAAGAGAAAGTGTTTAATGGTATTATATCTAAGAAGTATATGCCTAGACATATCACTATATATATTACTTTGTGTCATTTTAATTACTGATTCGACTATCACAATGAACATAAATCATTATTGCTAGTTCTAACCAATATGAAATATCATTAAGAAATTATAAAGCCACTTGGCTTCATCTCTAACTTTATCAAGAGTAATAAACTCTAATTCCATCATGAATCTTGCAATACATGTTTGGCTATACCTTTTCCATGTCATAACTACTTCACTAAAGGAGAAGACATATCCACTAGTGGATTTCAAGTCCTTAACATTATATATTCAATTGGCATCACAATACCCTTTTAGTATTGTCGAGTAACTGGTATAGTGTAAATCATAATCTAAGGTGTGCCTCATATATTTGAGTGCCTTATTTATTTCCTTTTAATAATTCATACTCGGAACACTAGTAAATCTATTCAATTTGCTAACTGAGTATGTAATATTTGGACTTATGCAGTTCATAACATATTCCAAGCTTCTAATTATTCAAGAATATTCTAATTGTTTATTCCCTTATATTTATTTTTGGAAAGATGTATACTTATGTCCATTAGTTTTTTAACAGTGTTATTGTCACATTTAGGAAATTTTTGAGAATCTTCTCAACATAACGAGATTAAGATAATACTTATCTATCAAATATCCTAATAATTTTTATTTCTTGAATGATATCTATAACACCCAAGTATTTCATGTAAAACTTATTGGTTAACATTTTCTTAATATACTTGATCATATGATCATTATTGCCTAAAATTAGCATTTCATCAATATAGGGATATACAATAATATAACCTATATCTGTGTTTTTCATATAAATATATTTTTCAACTTTGTTGATTTTAAATTTATTTGGAAATATATCCATGTTAATTTTTTATGCCATTGTTTAGTTTTTTTCTTTCAAACCATATAATGATTTGACAAGTTTACAAACATTCTTTTTCTTGTCCATTAATAACAAAGCTCTTGGGTTGTTTTATGTAAACCTCTTCATCAAGATCACTATTTAAAAAAGTTGTTTATATACTCATTCAATGCATTTCAAGCCTATTAATAGCTACAATAGCTAATAACATTCAAATGATAATTATTCTCGACACGGGTAAATATGTGTCAAAATAATCCATATTATCTTGTTGTTTAAAATCTCTAATAACAAGTATTGCTTTGTATTTATCAATAGTTTTATTAGCTTTTATTTTTCTTTTAAAGATCAACTTATTTTTCTAATGGTTTACTTTCATATGGAAGATCTACTAGTTCTCATGTACGATTATTCATAATGAATTTAATTAAATTTAATGACTACTTATTTCTAATAAGAAACTTCGAGATATGACATTATCTTAGAGTTAGTCTGAGGTTCATTTTCTAGTAAGTATGTTAGAAAATCAGGACCTAATATTTTGGTTATTTTTTCCCTTTTACTTTTTTGAGGTTCAACTTCATCATATTTCATTGATGATGACTATATAAGCTAACTTCAATTGTTCTTTTAAGTGAATGATTTTCTTGTTCATTCTTAAATGGAAACACATGTTTAAATAATGTAGCATTCGTTTATTCTATTATAGTATTAAGATAAATATCCTCAATCCTTGATATATGTATAAAAAAACTTGATATGCATTATTATTGTAAGCATATCTGATGAAAATACAATCCACGATATTTGGTCATATATTGACCTTTTTGGGTTCAAGTATTGTCACTTTCACAAGACAACCCCATAATATGAGATATTCGTAAGTTGTTTTAACTTTTCATTATTCATATGGTATCTTTTTTAACTTTTTATGGATTACTTTGCTAAGTATATAATTGGCAGTCAGAATTGCCTCCCTCCACAAGTTCTGAAGTGCTCATAAACTTATCAATATGAAATTCATTATTTTATAGTGTTTGGTTTTTACGTTCTAAAATATTATTTTATTGAGGTGAATAAAGAGTAGTGGTTTAAGGGATACTACCATTTTGGGAACATAATTCTCCAAAAAAATGTTTAGTATTCTCCACCTCCATCACTTCTTCTTACCTTTATTTTCTTAGTAAGTGGATTTTCAAATTTATTTTTATAATGTTTAAACATTTCAAGAATCTCATCTTTGCTTCTAAGTAAATAGGTATAACAATACCTTCTGCAATCATTTATAAAAGTAATTAATACTTTTTCTCACTTATTGTTTGCACAAGTTTTAAATCACCAATATCCAAATGAATTAAATCTATAGGTTTACTTCTTTTTTAAAAAAATTATTTGAAAAGAAGGTTTTGTGAATTTTGATTCTACACAAACCTCACATAAAAGTAATTAATACTTTTTCTCACTTATAGTTTACATTTTCTTGACGCATACACGTCTTGTCACACTAATATCAACTCATCACTCCTCATGATTGTTAATTAGTTTCACTTACAAAAACAACAACAAATAAATTCATTATCAAAATTTTATTAGTGAGGTGATCAACTTCAATGATATTGGCTTGAGTATTCCTTACTTTTTTAGGGTTCCCTTGTTGAGCTCTATTTCTAAAATCTTTGGTCAAATGTTTAGTCTTGTTATAAATAAAGCATTTACTATTGAACTTCTTAACAAATCATTTTCCTTTTATCGAAAGCTTTTCTTTTAATTTTTATTATGAGACTTCACTACTTGTTCAATAATATTTGTCTTGGGGTCCATACTAGAAGAGTTAACTCTTTTTTCAAACAACTTACTATCATGTTTCATCCTTAATTTTAAAATGAGGTCTTCAACTCTTATTTCCTTCTGCTTATACTTAAGGTAGTTCTTGAAGTATTTCGAAATGAAAATTATTTTTCAATAATTTTAGCTACTTAAAAGGTTTTAATAAGATTATATGAAACTCTTGAACTTGGCTTATAGCGATCATTAAGTCGATAATCTTGAAATCTATAAATTTTTAGACTTTGAACTTTTTCATAATAGCATTTTCAGACTTGTATTTTTTATCCAAAACTTTTCATTATAGGTTTCCATTATTGTTTATACTATACATAACATAGAGCTTGTTGTCCAATTATTGCACACAAAATCGTTATGATTCCCACAGTTGCCATAGTGATGGGATCTAAATCACCATCTAACAACTTTGATTTTTGTCTTAGTCAAGAACTTTGTCAAGTTGAGGTGATAAAATAGAATAGCATCTTTGGCCACCATCTATTGAAGTTCAAAACTTTAAACTTTTTAGATTTCTCACCATGCTCTAGAGAAGATGGTGGAATCCTCTATATTGAAGTAGTGCTTGCTGAAGCAGCAAAGTTTTGAATAAAACATATGATAATATCTATTTAAGCAATAAAAAATATATAAATAAAGATTTTGGCTTGTTGAATACAAGTATGACAATAAAAAAAATAAAATACAAATTAACCATAAAATTAAACTAAACAATTAAACAAATACAAGTTTGTAACTATGCAAATTTATACTCATCATGTTTTAATAGATTTAATTCAATATGGTATCAAATCAACATGCATATAAACCTATTTAAAAAGATTGCATGAACATATTAAACTAAATTAAAAAAAAATTACTACTAGTTTGCAAAGTTCAATAAACTAAACAAATAACTAACATTGGTCTATAATTTAGTTTAGATAAACATGAAATTTTATGTAATCAATTTAATCTAGTAAAAGAGATTAAAACAAAACCTAACATGCATATTGAGCAAATAATTGAATATGTATAACTACACTTTAAACATAAAGGATCCTAGCATGTATATTATCATAGACAAAGCAAATATTATAATTAAAGTAAAACTAGTATAATATACTTACTTGTTGAAGATCCTATAACTAGAATTTGATAATAGTTTGTCGTTATCAATGATCAGTTATTTGTCCTTAAGGTTTTATTACTCTTCACTTGATGCAATCAAGATGTATGTAATTAACCTCACAAGATTCAAACAATTCCTTTTTATTTTGATGCATTTCCAAACAAGGTTCATAAACAAAAGGAAATACATCTCAATATCTCTCCAGAGTAATAGAAATCAAGCTCTAAAGTGGGAGAAAACATCAAAAAAGAGTAGAGATTAAAATAGTGGAAGATAATATGAAAATTGAAGTGAAAAAAGAATCTAAAAATCTATGTAAATCACTCTTTCTTCATCCTTTTTTTAAGTGGATTTTGAATCCAAAACTGGTGCATAATTAATAATGGTATTTACCATATTTAATTCATGTCATTTTGCTTGAATTATCCTCTATAAAACAAAAATTAACTTGATAAAATTTTAGCTTTATACTATGATGTTTTACATATAAAATATTATTTAGGTTAAATAAGAAGAGGAAGAAGATCGTTCAAACTCTTTTCATTCATAGGATGGATATATAAAAATTGGCTGAAAAAAAATTCTTCACAGGCTAAAGAATAATTTTATAATAAATTCAAATTCAAGTTTAAAATTCATTGAAAAAAAACCAAACTGAGTCCTCGGGACTTCAGTTTGAGGACCCAGAGCCTAAGGCATGAAGCCCATACTTGTGCCTAAGCCCGAGCCAAGTCAAGCACACGCCTATGAGTTAGACATAAACTATTTTGCTTAGACTTATTTATGACTCTTCAACTTTTTACAATATAAACAACAAGACAATCTCATATATTTTTCTATATGGGATAGAAGGTTTTAATTCTCACAAAAACAAATAAACCATGGGTTCTTTGAGATTAATTTTTCATTCATTTATAATATTTTTAATCATGATAATGTTATGTGTTAAAGAACTTTTTGTTGGAGAATTATTTCCAAGAAACTTTTAACCATAAAGGTGAGTAAAACTCACTTTTAATTTTACATCAAAGCGTGTCCATGAACCATGATTTCAAACAATCTTTTTAACAAATCTAACCATAAAAATATTATATAAAATATTGTGTGATCCATCCACGTATAAGATCTAAAATATTATTATAGATTAGAAGACTATTTTTATTGTCCAAATTCTTACTTAGATAATCATCTAAACACTTAATTAATTAAAAGGTATGTATTCCTGCAATATTTACATTTAGAATATTAATTATTTTTACAATAAACGGATAAATATGAACCTGAGATCTCATCTTTTTATTTATGTAAGCGTTTTATTTATTGGTATGAAAACTAGTTTAATATTTTAGATAGAATGGTTTTTTATTTCTTTTTAATATGGTACAAAAATCTTATTGACCAAGTTATCATGTGTTAATAAAACTCACATAATACAATGATAGGCCCGATATAAATTTTAAATCTATAAAAATTCACTTGAGTGTATTTATTCAATTTCAAATTTATTATTTTTTCTTATGTCGAAGTCTGTTAATTTTTTAACACTCTTAATTTATTCTTTTAGATCGTTAAGTAATTTGAACACCACAATCTCTAGTTGATTATTTTAAAGACTCTACTAACATGCTATATGAAAATAAGATCCATGAATAACTATATATGTATTACCATGGTGAAGATATCCTGAAAAATCCAAGTAACTTGAGAACAAGACTTATATGTTGGAAAACGGTTAATTTATTGGCTCTAGCAAGGTAAGCTTTTAGAAGACTTTTATACACCTAAGGGTGTAGGGAGGGTAGGATCCAAAATGCAGGTGAGCTCATAAAGGTTGAGCTTTTCTCCTAGACTGAGCTCATGACATTGGGCTTTTTCTCTAGACTGAGTCCATAGCACTAGGCTCTTCCTGAAAGAGGAAACCATAGAGGCTGGACTTTTCCTTTAAGGCTAAGCTTATGCAGGCTAGGCTCTTCCTCAAGGCTGAGCCTATGGGAGTTGGGCTCATTCCCAGGCTAAACCCATTGAGGCTGGGATCTTTAACAAGGTTGACCCTATTGGGGCTGAACCTGGGCACGTTGCTTGAGACCATGAGTTTTTAGGCGTTCAAAGGTTTTTTAAACCTGTTAAATTTGGGTTTATTAGTAGCTCCTTAAGTCTTTGTGATGTTTATATGCAAAGACTTTGTAAAAGTACCTAGTACAACGAGTTTGTTGAATTTTTTTGTATGATAAGAGGGGTGGAAACCCCGAGTAATATATCAGATAACTCGTGTGTAAGGGTATACACCATAGTTGAAAAAGAATTTCTAAACTTGTAAAGAAGAACCATGAAGGAACTCATACTGAGAAACTTCTTCTAATAGGCTAGGGGAAACCCATGAAGGAGTCCATACTTAGAAAAAGTTTCTAAGTGGTTAAGGGAATTAAAGAAGGGTGAGCCTATACTTAGAACAATTTCTAAAAGGCTGAGGGGAACCCGAGGACAGTGAGCTTATACTTAGAAATATCTTTAAGAGGTTGAGGGTATCAAATCCCTGCCAACGTCCATACTTAGAAAATTTTCTAAAGGTGCGGAGGGGAACCCAAAGAGGATAAGCCTATACTTAGAAAATATTATAAAAGGATGGAGGGAATGAATCCCTATTGATGCTATTACTTAGAAAATTTTCAAAAGGCGGAGGGGACGAATCCATGTCGATGTTCATACTTAGAAATTTTTCTAAGGGATGAAGGAGAACCCAAAGATGGTGAGTCTATACTTAGAAAATATTCTAAGAGGCTGGGAGGATCGAATCCCTATCGACGCCCATACTTAGAAAATTACCAAGGTATGGAGGGGAACCCAAGGAGGGTGGGCCTATACTTAGAAAACTAATATTTTAGAGAGACTTTACAAATAAACATATAGTAAAGAATAGAGATTATGAATTTGGAGCTTAAAAAATTCATGGGGTATTTATAGCCCATGAGTCTTGTGTTTTTTTTAAGAGGTGGAGTTATGATATTTTATCTTGATAGCATTAATGAGGAAAAATATCACAGACATATATATTTATGTGATGAAAATAAGATAGGTCTTTAAAAAACTTTTATACAATATCTCTTACACAACATTAATATTGATGAAAATATGGTAGGTCCTCAGAAGATTGTTATACACCTAAGGGTTTTTATGTATTCAAGGGTTTTTAACCCCACTAAATTTGAATTTATCACATGACTCTTATTTTTTTATTTGTATTTAGAAATATCATTAGCACAACTAAATAATTGGTAAAACATATTATAGTTGAAAGTCTATGAATTTCCAATCTCTTGAAAAAATTATGGGTCCGGGTCGCTCCTTCGTGCGGGGCAACAAAGAAAGTTTTCCTTGGAACAATTGCATGGAAGATTCCAAGCAGCCATGGGTGCATTTCGCTCCTCTCTCTATATATTTAGTGTTATGAACGTTAGAAGTGATTCCGGCCCCTACCTAACTTTTATTTCATAAAAAACAAAGGAAGAAAGTTATTGTTAGTTGTCTGATGGATATGCCAGGGTTTCGTTTTTACCCAACAGAAGAAGAACTGGTCTCATTTTATCTGCGTAACAAGCTTGAAGCAAGGAGAGAGGACCTGCTACGGGTAATGGACCGTCTTATACCGGTCCTTGATATATATGGGTTCAATCCATGGGAGCTTCCACGTAAAGATCTTTTAATGTTCTTAATTTCTCACCTTATTAGTAATTTTCATTGTTCCTAATCCATTTCCACCTCTCTCTGTGTTTAGTTATTGTAAATAATGAAGTATATTGAAGATGGAGAGAACATATATTGTACTTAGCTTAGTATAAAAGAAAGTAAAAAATTACCATCGTAACCTCCTGCATATAAGCATGGAATTAATTTCATAAAAAGAAATCTGAAAGTATATCAAGCTCTCTTTCTCATCCAAGTACTTTGATTATTCAGAATTTTCAGGTGATTTGTGCCATGGAGACCCTGAAGAATGTTTTTTCTTCATTCCAAGGCAAAAAAGCGAAGCCCATGGAGGGAGGCCAAAGCGACTCACGGCTACTGGGTATTGGAAAGCTACTGGCTCTCCAGGTTCTGTATACTCTTCCAAAAGTAATCGTTGTATTGGCGAGAAAAGAACCATGGTGTTCTATAATGGAAGGGCTCCAAATGGACAAAAAACTGACTGGAAAATGAATGAATATAAAGCTATAAAAGAAGAAGAAGCATCCTCTTCAAGTGGTGCATATCCAAAGGTGCAAACTATATGCCACTATACTGTATACATATTACGATGGCTTTACGTCTTTTTATGACTAATTAATCTTAATTTTAGTATGTTATCGGTCAATGTTATAGTAAATCATTATGAAGATTTCACCTAATAATTTAGCTTTTGATTTTAGTAGTTATATAGTCTCAGTCCAATTGATGAAGTATAATATAAAACCATTCTTGAAATTTAATCTAACCCTATTGAGTGGTTTTCAAACAGAATATGATGTTAATGTACATGATCTTAAATCAAAATGAGAATATTTCTTTGATTCTAAAATTCGCAATTTTCTATTAGCACGGAAAAGTAAAAGATCTTATGAGGGGAAAAAGTTAGCATATAATGTTATGTTCTATGTTCTGCCATAAATTTAAGACCCATTTCTTTCTTACCAGGTAGGATACTGCATATATTATGGTCATAATGCTTCTTCTACTTTTTTTAATGGATTCAAGGTCATAATGTTTTGACTATGCAAAACTCTACCTACTTCACGCAATCTCCTGGTTATATTTTGCAGCTAAGAGAAGAATTCAGCTTGTGTCGTGTGTATAAGAAGTCCAACTTCGTGCGAGCATTTGATAGACGGCCATTAGGAGTGGAGAATATGGTTCAGATGAGAGCTCAAACAGCCCCAGATGATGGGGCCACAGCATTTCATCAAAGCCCTTCAGCGGGGGAGATAACATGCTCACACGATAGTTCAACCTCAGGACACCACGGCCAGCCCTTCCAAACTGGAGAAATCAGCGACATGGCTATTGATAATGAACCTATCTGGGAGTGGGAGCAATTAGATCAGTACTGGAGTAAGCAGGGACATTCAGATCAACAATGAAAAAAATCATATCTGGGTAGCTGAAGAAAAGGAAGTGCTCGTGTATTATATATATATATATATATATATATATATATATATATATATATATATATATTTATGGAAAACCAATAACACTCCAGGGTTTCAACTTCATATGGAACAAACTTTGGAGCTAGGGCAGAATTTCTTCTTGTTGTGGTGGTTCTTTTTTTTTTGTTTGTTCAATATCGAGGTATTTGCAATGACTGAAATGTAGCCTTTTCGGCTACGCATACCATGCCAAATACCTAGATATATATGAGAAAAAGGGAAGATTATATGCTTGTGCATTTTCTGAACATTTAACCTATCGATCAGTGTGAACGAAAGGGTAAAATAAAGGAAGAAGATCATGTAGATGAATTCTCCTGAATGCGTAGAAATTTACCAGTACTAGTGAATTGGGACTTCGGTAAATGCTGTAGCCTTGTTTGCCATGTCCTACGAGGATTTAGCTATTTCACTATATGATAAATTCGTTACAGCATATACTCGCAGTTTAGGTCCATGCATATTGTTAACGAAGCACATCAACATGCTTAATACTCCGAGAAATCACTAAAAACCAAGGGACTCGAAAAGTATTTCATCTTTGGGACGCTTGCAAACAGGTGCTAATTTCATCACTATGAACTATTTGATCAGAACTGTCTCCTACATGGGCCCCCCATAATCGACGAGCTTCATCAGAAAGTTTTTGTATGATTTAAGCATAATGTTTTTTAGAATTCTCATGAAACAGCTGATGATGGAGCTGAAGTGACCAAATACGGTAAAATCTCGACATGATACGTGGTATAAATATGGTGGCGTCTTTTTTAAATATATGTCAGGATGAAATTATTATTATTATTATTATATAGCCAGTTTATGCGTACGTTCATTGAACAAATAAACAACCTTGATTTTGGGATAAATTACATAGAGACCATTTCTTCCACCTCCATATATTATATATATGTTTCCATTTACATGAGATAAAAAAGAAAAAATAAAGAATTGTGCTTGTTCGAATATAAAGAACATTAACAAATCAGGCTTCAATCACCACTCATCTTCTAGGTTTTCACGGTGAAAACACATGACTGTGCAGACAAAATTAACAAATGATCATACGAACTCAATCCACACATAACTGCTGTTTCAATCATTCGTGCATGCCTGAGGATAATAGGAATGGCTACAGCCGCTGCCCCTGTCAGGAATTTAGCAGCATCTATCCAGCTGCAATACAAGATCTTGAAATGAACAAAATGCTGTGAGAGGAGGAAGCCATAACAAGAGCAAGGAATGACTAGTAATTAAGACATTTAACGGAGCGGCCCTCCATTGTATGCAAAGCTAGGTGCGCATGATAGAAGTGCCAGGAAATCAGGAAGGTTTTCGATCCATCAAAGATAAGAGTTCATTTTATTTGGTAGGTCAAGCAAGAATTTTGAAAATGTCACTTCTCCATCCCCTTTTCTCTCCTCTGTTTCTTCCTTCATTGCAAATTCCCCAACCACATGCAATGAATATTTTCATGCATGACATTTACTCATTAATCAGAGATTCCTCCTGATTAAGAGGATGAAACCCATATACAAAAACATGAACCTCATGCTCTAAAAAGTGATTCTTCAAAACCTCTAATTGAAAGAATATCTTCAAAATATGATTCCCTATGCCATAAGCATGGAGTTCTAACTTGTAATCCATCGATCTAAACCAACATAGGATAGTGACAGCGCTCCCTCCACAGCCCTAGAGTTAAGGTAAGAATTTTCAAAAAATACAGCCTTTATTCTGTCAGCAAATCAACTAGGGTTTCATAGGTCAGTTTGGAGGGTTTAATTTGATGGAATCACACAGTGCGGATCACACTATTCTTTAGATATTCTAGGATATATTCCAACCCAATTGCTGCAAGATCAAGATAGTTTATTCATCTCCACCTTCCCCTTGCTTCAAGAACAACAAAACCTCACTAATGAGGATTATTATAGAATACAATGATATCTGACAATTTATTTTATGTCTCCAATCCAAACATCACCAAAGAAAAAGTGAGCCAGCCAAGACAAATTAATAAGAGACTAAGCTCCACTTTGTTGCACTTGTAATTAAATTGTATCAAAGCACCTAAGAATATACAAGCACCTAAGATAATATTTAGTCCAATCCATGACAAGTATGACTATTTTTTTTCTTTAGAATTTATTTTTTATTTAATTATATGATAATAAAAATAGATATATGTAAGAAAATCATCAAATAAATATTAAAAAAAAAACACTTGTTAACGTTATAAAACAAATGCTACAATGTTATTTGAAAACAAATTAAAAGTGAATAGTATTTAAAAAATAACATCCAAAATAAAAATTTAATGAATTATAATTAAAATCAAAGAAAAGAAAAGACTAACTCCTAAAAAAAAACATGCTACTTGACTTGAGTAGGCCAGCATCACCGACCCATTAAAAAAACAAACCACATGTGTGGACCTACAAGGCCAGCCCCACGCGCCTGACCTGTTAAAAAGTAAGCACAGCATGTGTGCTTACAATAACAGGCCCCTACGTGTTTGTGTTCCTAAGCAAAAGGAGTGAGCAGGAGACGCTCACAATACGCTTGACCAATTGGTCTTCGATCCTCGAGCCAAGATGTTCTTTGCTAGTTATTCAGAGCATCCATCTCGTGCCTAGCCTGCTCACTAACCTGAAGTTCATACCTTGTATTGTACCACTGCTGATCACTTTGATATTATCTCCCTCTATTGTACTCAAGTCTCTAAGGGGTCTATAGGCCTAGCCATGGACGATGTGCTTGGCCATTTTTTAAGACCTGCGCCACAATACCTAAGGCCCTCTCTAGCTAGTAACCTTGTGGGCTACAACTTCCCGAATTTTGTGACAAAAAATCCTAGTTTCGATGAGACCAAGACCTTCAAAAATGGATGGAGAGCATTATTATAGTCGTTATTTTACTTCTTTTCATCAAAACAGGTTTGAAAACTATAATAGTGGGATTTGTTTTGATCACTTGTCAGCTTCGGCTTGGATCCCTTTTTTCCGAGACGAAATATGGTCCTAATTGGTACAAGGTTTGCACTTTTAGGAGTGCATTAGAGGGTGAATATCTTGAGTTTTGGAAGGCTGTATTAATTCGCATGGTGGATATCAAGGCTTTATTTTAAACATGATGAGTATTTTACCATTGATGCATCATTGTCTACCAATACCCTATTAAATGCAACCCTATTCATGCTTACCTTTATATATAAGGTTTTCAAATGTTTTGCCTCTCTTTTATTGGAATTTTTCAAACACCACCGTCATAATCTTTGGTGTTGGATTCTTGAGAGGTAAAACTAGACCGTGTTTAGTTCTTTCATCCTATTTATTCTCCAACTTTAATACAAAAATATTCCACTATTAGATTTAGATTTAAACACTTAAACTAACGTAGGCATTAAGAATGAGTCATTTATGACATCACATGTTTAGATAGCCTTCCTCTATAACTAGCTTCTTAGGTAAGAGGGTAATCATATTACAATATTGTCTAGGTACTCAATCTATCTCATATGTGCCATGCCCTTTTTTTTTATCTATAAAAAGCTACAAGAATTGCTTCATCAAGTCTTTCTTTTTGGTGTAGATATCAATATATGTTCAACTTTAAATTTCTTATGGAACCAAATTTCATTATCATATTATTATTGAATGTACATCTATTATATTGATATTTAGGAAAGAATATTTATCTATCCTTGTAGTATATTTATTCTCTAAAAACTTAAGGTTTTTGGCCTCTATCAGATCTTGAATTACATTTCTAAATATGACACAATTCCTGATTGAATATCCTATTATGCCATGCCACTTATTACAAGTTTTTCCTTTTTATTCTTTTTTAATAAGGGATTTATGCTTCGTATTAAACCTAACCCTCTTATTTATAGGTAGAAAATCAAAGATTTGATCAATCTTGTTTAAATTAAAAAAACTAGTACCTTTTTTGTTATATTTTAATGACTTAATTATGCAATTCAGCTCACACCAAAAGATTCATTAATAGTTCTAGTATGCCTAATCATAAGGGCTAGAGTAAAAAAGTTCAAGGAAGCCTTTAATGAATTTTTGTAAGACACATGGGTCAGGATGGACTAAAAAAAGCAACAACTCCAAAAGAACAAGCCTTAATAAATTTGATTCATATTCAAGATGGACTTAAGGACCATGGGCCACGACCTAGGGAGCGATTTCAGCATCATTGTGCTTGTTTTGTCAAGTTTTTTGTGTTTCCTAATCCAACAAGAAAATCATGAAATATTTGGTGAAATAAAGTCTAATATATCAAGGAAACTTAATTGGAAGGAGAATTCTACTCTACCATGGATACTAAGGGGGCAACAAACTAGGAGTATTAGAACAAGAAAAATTCCTAGTTTATTTCTCAAAGAGAAGTGGCGGCATGTAATGATTTTACATCTAAACAATTATTTCTTTTGTATTATTTTTAGTTATTAGTTTTGACACCATAAGATAAAAGATTCATAATATTTATTTTATTATTTTCAAGTTATTTGGTTAGTTTTTGGGTTATTTTGAGCTTAGTTTTAAATTGGGTCAATTGAGCCCATTAATTAAATTATCTTTGGGGTTTATTTGCAAGAGTATAAATACTCTTTTGTAAAACTTAATTTTCATATTAGAATGCACAATAATTGCTGCATATTAAAGCATAGAGAATATGGATTTTTATTGTTTGGTTTTTTTTATTAAACTACACTCTTCAAAAAATTAATCAATCAAAAATTATGATATAAAAGAGTTCAGGAGTCGTCACCTAGTATTATAATTACTAAAAAACCTAATGGTCTGAGAGATCTGGGTAAGGGGACTAGTTGTGCAAAGAAAAAACGCATCACCTTACCTATGGTAAGTTGCATTGTTGATTGATTGTTATTCTAAGTTGTGTTTCTATTTGTTGGTCTTATATAAGGTTCCAGGTAGATCTTCTTTCGTGAGGAAATCTCTACCTAATCGGGTTAGATCCTAACCGTTCCAGGACTTAAGTTTTAACATTGTATTTATTTCATACTTTATATCTTTAATACTTGAGTATATACTTTATAATATAATTTTATACCCTCAAACAATAAAGTCTATAACTAATTCCTAACATTTATTGCTATTAATTCATTTAATTTAATACTGAGAGTATGCATTGCGTTGTAAAATTCATACCTCGAATATTAATTAAACAAATTAAATTTGGTATTTTTGAATTTTTTTACAAATTCTAATGGATAATAATAAACTAGTCATGATATCAATTTTGTATTTTTAAATAAAACATGATAAAAATGCAATTTTTGTTTTTTATTAAATATGCATGAAATTGTTTAGAATTTGGTTGTTTGCACACAAAAATAAAACATATTTTTGTATTTTTTAAATGAAAAAAGGGTTTTAGATTTTTTGGAATTTTTTGAAATTTCAGAGAAAAAAAGCGAGTATTTTTAATATTGGATTAATGTCTTATAGTATAAGTCTACAACTATGATATTAAGGGAAATGGATGGAAAAATATACGAGGCGTCCATAAATAATTTTAAAATGGTCCCTGAATGTTTTCAAAAATTTTAAAAATTATTTGAGGGTTGTTTTGGAAAAAAGCACAAAAGATAAGAATATAAACACTATTGGAAAACCAATAGGGCATGTTTACCAAACACGTTCTTAACTAAAAGTTAGAGGCTTAGAAAATGCCTTAAGGCCGAGTTTGGCAAACATGCCTTTAGAACAAAGTATTACTTATTTTCTTTGGTAAAAATCGATCATGTCAAACATTGTCTTATTGAAAAAAAAAAGGGTTTAGGCCAGCCACATAGGCTAGACTTCCTAACCCAAAGACTCAAACCCAAAAACACGACCTGAAACAATATATATATATATATATAAGAAAACAAAGATCAAAGGGTGGGGGGGTGTTTGAATTTGCTCAAGAACACCAAAAACTTGCGAAGAAATCCATAGATCAAATTGAAATAAAGGCACATAGACATGTAAACCCACTATTCAAAAAAGAATATGAGGTCGAATCATCACGATAATCAAGCAAATGTCACAATTATTTGATTTTATGCAAAAAAATAAAAAAAAAAAAAAAGATAAAAAAAAAAAAAACCATTAAATAGGTGTTTTTAAGCCATAAAAAAACTTAGAGTAAATATCAACACACATGCATGCACATATAAGAACCATCAATCAATTGAAATGACATAGAAAACATTGACATAAGGCAAAGTTCAATGGATGAATGTCAACCTAAAAAAGTCAGCAAACCTAGAAACCCAACAAAAAATCTAAACCCAGAAAAATACAATAAAACTCAGAAAATCAACCTAAACCTAGCTACCTAAGCTTAAGCATGCTTACCACGAATTGATGGAATCATCAAAACAATAAGAAATAGAAGATTAAAGGCAAAAACAGCAAGCAAGAACCATAATGACAGCAAGCAAAAAAAAGATTCTCCCTATACATAGATCATAAATATTGTCTTAAAACTTAAACAACATGTCTATAACTTCAACAAACCCAGCAGACTAACGTAAAACAAACTAAACCACAACAATATCAAAACCTAAAGCATATTGTCATAACTTCAAACAAGATTAACCTAACATCAAAGCATGCAAAAATAACATTCTATACTAACATTTGTCATTCCATAATCATATTCTAACACATCAAAACAAGGCAATAAACAAAACTTGAGCATATACAAAGTTATATTCAAAGCATTTTTAAACATTTTTAAACAATAATCATGGCCTTCAAAGTAATAAATGACTTCAGATGATGCACAACAAACTTTGTAAACAATAATTTAAAAAGACAAAAAAAAGGGGGTGTGCTCATTGAGCTTCAGCTCCTCATCAAAGTTTGAAGGCTTACCTAGCAATGAGAAAGTTGATTCATTCTCTGATTCTTTGCTTTTTTCCTCTTGATTTTTAGTTTCCTTTCTATCTCAGATTGATCTAGATTCCTCTCCTTTCATTTTAAAACACAATATTTGTTACCTTTCTTTCTTTTCTATTCTAAGTATTCTATTGATTTTATTTTATTTTGTATTTTCCTTCTTCTTTTTTTCTCTTAATGATTTTTTTCTGTAATTTTTTCAGATCCCCTTTTAGTGTGCTTAAGAACAACCTTTTATAATAAACAAAACCATAAATGGCAAAACCATGGTAGTTTTGCCAATAGTTTGTTAAAGAAGATTCTTGCTCATTCTCTCCCCTAACCTCCCTAAAAAGGTGTATTCTGGTTCTTTTTATCTTTTTTGTGAGCTTAAACTTGTCAAGAGAAGATAACCATGAAGTTTAAACAATCATGGTGGTTTTCTTCTTCAATCATGGCTGACCAAGTGAGCTACTTTGGAGAGATCATCGTGACAAAATATATGTAAACATGGGATATAAGTAGCTGATCTTTGTAGAGTATATATATATATATATATCTACCATGGGGATCAAATATCATCTGATTTGGAGGTTCGAAATTCCACATTCATTGATTAGAAAGTGAGCTCTCGGTCAGCTTAAAACTATAAAATACAAAGAAAGTTGATTAGGGATAAGATGTTATTGAGTTCATTGAGTCAAAGCCAGTATAAACATATGAGGAGGATAGGTCATCCTTATAAAGGATGTGTTTCCCAGTCCATTAGTGGTGGTTTGAGCCTCTAAGATGGTAAAAAAGATCATGTTTATTCGTTTGAAGGTGGCAACCCGATCATCCTTTTCGGCTGAAAAAGAGGACAAACAAGGACTAAACGATGTATCACTTCTTCTTTTCTTTAAAGATGAGTGACATGTCATTTAGATTAAACCAAAGGAATTAGGGTTTTCTAATTGAGATTTTACAAACTTCAATTGGGTCCCTATTATTTCAATTCTATCATATGCACCCTCAATTGATTCTAAAACTTTTTAATTTTTGTAATCACATCCTTGGAAACTTTGATTTGATTCCTTTGATTTGAGCTCCTTTTTTAAATTAGTCCTTGGTTTTTAATTTGTTCAATTTGATCCTTATCAACCATCAAACTTTTAATTTCTTTCAAATTGACCTCTGATTTGATTGATTTCGGTTCCCAAGCTTACACACATTTTGCACTTTGATTCTTAGTTTTGAGATTCTTTAATTTGGCCCTTAATTGATCCCTGAACTTTTATTTTCTTGAAATTTCACCTTGATTTCATCCAATTAAACTTGTAAAAATTAAATTTCATCTTTCAAAATTTCAATCTTATTAATTAAGCTTCCAAACTTAATTGTTTACCAATTAAGTCCTTAATAAAATTAATTTGACCAATTTAAAGTCTAATTAAGTCCTTGCACTTAATTAATTCTTTTAATTTTGTCCTAAATTAATTTATAAACTTGATTAAACCTTTAGTTAGAAATATAATTCAATCAAATCAGCCTCTTAAAAATCTAGTTAAGTCCTTAGACTTAAGTTTTATGCAAAGTCATCCAGATTTTCAAGTTAAACTTGAATTTTTACTGGTTTTCACATTTAGGTCCTTCAATGGTGCAATCGAGTTTCTAGAAAAGGTGAAAGATCCAATTTGGTCCCTCCATCTCTCATTTATGCATGTAGATCATTCTCCAACATGTTCTTACCAACGAAGTCATTTTTCTTCTTACATCTTTTTATTTTTCAATCTTTTTCTTTTTCTTATTTTTATTTAAAAGAAAAGGATAATTTTAGAGAAACCCAAAATTAAGTTATGACAATGTCTACCTCTTAAGGCATTGGCTCCTGATAATAAGTGCCAAAAATAGAAACTTATTTTTATTTCCTCCCTTAACTAGTTTTGTATGAACTTAACTCATACACTATCTTAAATTCTATATCCTTAAAATTATTTCCAAGTCTAATTTCCAACTCTATTGGGCAATAGATACAACATTAGTCTTTGGAATCTTTTCCTTATATTTAGATCTAGCTTATATTAACCTGTTTAAATATTCTTTAATAAACTCCCTAAAGTATTATTTAAATTTCATTAAATCTATTAGCTTAAACTAGAGTTTAGTTTTTGAAAAGCGAGCTTTGAAAATTACTTGCATTTCTTTCTAAGTATGTATTGAATTAGGTGACAAGTTAATATACCAAGAAAATGCCCTTAGTCAAAGAATAAAGAATTAAGGAACAACCTAAGCTTTAAATAATCACAGTTTGCAACCTATTTAGTCTAGGAAATGAACCTTACAATGTGGTCAATGGTAGTGAAATGCCCTTGTCCATTAAACAAAGTAAAGTATAGGAATTTAAAAAATGCATGATATGGAAACTCCTATCTATGTATTCTAAATATGGTCTATTGTAAGTTGGTCCATGTACTTATTATACCCTAAAACCATAGACTTTCTCCATTATACCCAAAATATATTTTGAATCTAATGATGAAGTGATTTGGTTTCCTCCCAACTCTACCGATCCATTTTCATTTTCCACCTAATTTATCCATTTTATCTTTTCACTCTTCTAACTAGAGCTTGCCTAACCACTTTGTGATTTCATTGGTTTCCTATACTAGGGGTTTGTTCATTGCAGGATTTGGATCATATAGAGGATTCCTACATTAGGGGCATTGTATTATACCTTTCAACATCTTAGTAAGTATCAATGTATAACTTTTTAGGTGGTTTTTCTTTATTGGGTTGCCCTATAACCCTTCATAGCTTATTATCCAATCTGGTTTCCTACTTTCACAACCACTTATTTTGGGATTTTGTACACTGCCTTTCCTATTATATGTCTAAATTCTGTTATAACTAAATCAACCTTTTTTTTTAATCATAGCTTTTAAATAAGAATTGCATGTCCATCGAGGTTCTTTTCAACCCCATGTTTATTTCCCTATCGAAAGCCTGCAACATAGCTAGTTCATGCTTAATCTCTTTTACTATATTCTATCACTCTTTAATTTTAGGCTCTAATATTGTATGAGTGGTTTGACTATTGGCCAACACTAAGTCTTAATAATGATTTTTAATAAGTTTCATGTTCATTTTGTATTACTTTTTATCTATTTAGTTATGACCTGAAACTTTACCTCAATTAAAGTACGGGCTTCTTTGAACCTAGTCTCAAATTGAGCCTATCTTTTTTTTTTATTATAAATAAAGCACATGTTTCAGTAACCTCCTTCTCTTATGAGGCTTTTTTTTCTTTGATTGGAGGGTTCACCTTTTCCTCATCATCCCATATTAATTAAGGTTTTGCTAATCTTCTTGATATCATTTTATTAAATTCCAATTATCTCTCTCATCATGGTCGTCAAAATATGTTATGGGTTCTAAGTGTGTGTCTCTATTAAGAAGACTTTAATCAATTAGAGTTAAATATGGTTTTTGGTATAGTTAATGGTATGGATATAATTTCCATTAATATATATATATATATATATATATAGTATACAAATAAATTTTGAGTTAGGTATAAGTCAGGTAAAGTAATATCCATTACCCGTCCAAAACCCAACTTTTTCCTTTCAAGTTTTACTCGAAACTAACTCAAAAAATAAATATCCATAAAATATCAAATATATTTGAATCAGTTTGGACATGTATCTATCAAGTTCAGATGACATTGTCATCTCTAATCATGTGTTTTCTTTTTCACCTACCGCTATATTGAGCAATCAATATCAGACTATGACCCCCTAGTAAATCTCATCATAGGGATGCCAATTTAATTTGAACTTGATGGATATCGGCCCAACCCAAATGGGTGAGTTTTTTATATATAGTTATATTACATGATAAATAATGAGTAAGCTATGAATATTGTTAAACTCAACTCGAAACTAACACAAAATATATATTTATATTATATAGATGTATTTATAGAACATTTATATTTTTTAATACAATATAATATATACATATCTCAATATTGACATAAAACACACACACACACATATATGTATGTATGTATGTATGTATGTATGTATGTATAATATTTATTATTTAATATATATATATATATCAATAAAAATAAAAAATTTAATATATATATATATATATATATATATATATATATATATATTCAGATAATGGATACACATATGGATAGTCGAATCTTGCTGGATAGTTTATGAATATCTAAATTTCTTTTTAAATAAGTAATGAGAAAAATATGAATATCAATAAATCTGACCTGTGGATAATGAATATGGTATGGATATCAAGAAATGCAATATGTAAACACTCATGGTCATCCTTACCTGCACATATGGCTATATTCATAATTTTTAAACTATCTTATACTATAATTTTTAAATTCTGGTTATTTTTATAAATTATAATTTTTATTAGAATTGTAGTTATGCAAGGATATGAAGCTATATAAATTGTCATTGAGCATTCGTTAAGCAATGAGAAATAAGAAAATATCAAACACTTTTGATAACATTTTTTTAATATATATATATATATATATATATGTAAAAAAAAAAAAAAACAACAACAACAACAAGGCACTCACACTCGTTGTTATTCTTTCAAGTTGCTTATTTCTTGAAATGAATAACATTCCATCGATTCCATATTAAGCTACAAAGCCAAAGGAGGTTTAAACTCTAAACCTTCAAGAGTTGTAACTTGGTCAGAAAAGCAATAGCAATCCAATCCATCTCCACCGGAGACCAACGCATATTATTGATCCCACCCACTGATCCATACCACATTTCAGGTTCCGCCTGGCCTATAATGTTTTCTGGTCCGTTTCCAGCCTTACTAGCCACATCCCATATCAAAGCCCTTGAATCATCACCTACCGAGCATATCTTTCGTCCTGTACATGGAGCCCAGGATATAGAATTCACACTTGCCCTATGCTTGCTAAGCTCCATTAAAGGAGTTGAAGGAAAGCGAATGTCCAAAATTACAACCTTGTTACTGTTCATGCCGACTGTGGCTATAAATCTCGGGTCACTTTTGTTCCACTCTAGCCTTAACAAAGAACAATCCTGCATTGGATTTTCATAAATTATTGTTGATCTCTCTTTTTTTCTTAAATCGCAAACCCTAACTGAACCATCACCTGATACTGATGCGAAAATATTGAACCAACCCCATGAAATATCATTCACTTCTTTATCATGTGCAACTAATTGAGCATATATAGTTTCCTTCTCTATATCCCAAACAACAATGGTGGAGTCAACACTCGAACTGACCACACGATGAACATCAAAATCAGCCCAATCAAAAGATGTTATGGCAGAGTTGAATTCACTACACTTATTGCCATTAAGGAGAGACTTCAACTCAATTCGGTCATCGTAAATTTGCCATATACGCATGTAGTCCCCGGAGGTGATGATGATATCAGGATTTGCAACATCCTCGGAGGGGAAGAACATCAGGTTTGTGGGTGAATAAGGGTGATCGAATATTAGGCGGTTATCGGTGGTGAAATCAGAAGTGTCGCTGTTGAATTGAACAATTTCCACCTTGTTGCTATAGTCTTCAAGGAAACTTCCTATGGCAAGACGTGTTTTTTTGTCACGTCGGGCAGACCAGGCTAGTGAATATATAGGCCATTGAGCTACGTAAGTGCAGATGACTGGTCCTTTCTGTGAAGAGCTTTCCATGGTTGCTTTGATCGATTATTGACAGGTGCACATAAGAATGCCCTCCGGTCGTATGTCTCTGCATGATATTAGAATAAATAAATCGGAAAATCAGAATCTGAATTTTGAAATCTTCTAAATCTATTTTGCAACTTGTTTCACTTGAAATCACCCTAAAAATTTTAACAAACTCTTTTATAAAAGTATATAATCTCTCTAGAAAATGAAAATTAAATGAATTTTAAAATAGTTTAAGGATCTCTCAATCTATTTTTTTCAACATTATTAAAGGTATAAACAACCTCTGTTGAGTTCATATCTTAAAGATGAATCTATAGACATTAAAATTGAAGCTATTGGTGTTTGAAATCCAACCACCAAGGAGTTTCCTCTCTCCTCAAAACTTTTAACAACTTTCTTTATAATTTATCAAGATTTATGAACTGAAATGTAAAATAAATAAAGTTTAGATCCTAAAAAAAAAACTAAAATAAGAGGGATGAATAATAAAAAAAAAATTAAACATGATAGCTAAATTACAGTTTTTCATATTTTTTTTTACAAAGGGCCCTATTTCTTTTTTAATATCAATTTTAATCCTTTATCTTTTTTCACTTGTTTGTTTAAAATATGTTAAAACTCGATCTGTAAAATTAGGTATCAATTTAATGCTAAAATATTTAACAACATGGAATGCAAGTAAGATAAAAACAAATTGAAAAATATTTTAATACATGAAACAATGAAAACAAATAGGACTTAAAAAGACTGAATTGAAAAAAAGAAGAAGTTAAGTTGATGAAATAGACAACAAAAGAATTTTGAGGGACATATATTGAAAAACAAATGATTGTGAACAATGAAGTGAATAGGAAAATACAAGATGGTGAATAGGGGATGCACAATTAAAAGCCTAGCTATCGTAGTATATAGTTAACTAGCTATTTCACTAGTGTTTTGTCACGGGTTAGATATTTTTTTTCTCAATAAGACAATATTTTCTATGTGTTTTTTAACATAAAAAATCTCAATCGAAATCAAAAGGTTCATGTAAGCGTTTAATTAAATAAACCAAGAACTATTCATGCAACCAAAAAAATTATGAAATTCAATTTTTAACCAACCAAAGTTAACTAATCACACATGTGACTCGGGTCATGGACTTAATTGGGCTAAACAAAAAAAATTTCAATAAATTTTTATATCAAATAAACACTTATAAAATTAAGAACCAAACAAATACCGAGGCAACATAATAAAAATATCAAGCCTAAACAAATTACGTTGCTCAATTAATAATCCTCAAAATATTAAAAGATAAAATTGAAAAAAATTAAACAAGAAAAATGAATTGAAAGATGAAATTGAAAAAATTAAGCAAAATATTATGTTGTGGGTCAAATAGATTTTTTTTAGCATAAAAAAATGTCTAGGTGTTACTAATGTGTTTTCTAGTCGAAAAAAATTTAAACCGTGTGGAGGTTGACCCGATCAACTTGACGGGTTCAAAGACAACTCTAACAATCGTTAAAAACATAGTTCCACTAAAACAATTCAAGACAACATCTTTTTAAAATAAGTATTGAGATGAAAACATATTGGATCGACCCGAGTTAACCTATCAAATCCGCAACCCAGATCATGAGATCGGGATAAACTCATAGAAAACTAATCAACAGCAAATGTGAAACTCAATTCCCAATTAAACCAATATTGAAGGATGGAATTGAAAAGGAAAATCAATTAAAAAAAGACCAAAAAACAAACAACTCGAGTTAATCTGTCAAAGTTGTAACCTGGATCATGTGACTAGGATAACTCCATAGAAAGAAAATCAAAATAAATTATGAAGCTCAATTCTCAATCAATCTAATGTTAAAAGATGAAATTGAAAAAATAATCAATTAAAAAATATTAAAAAAAGACCCAAGTCAACCTGGGTTAACCCATCAAACATGTGATCTAAAAGAGAATGTGATAATCTCATAGAAAACAAAAAAAAAATATGAAGCCTAATTCCAAATCAATCAAATATTAAATGATGAAATTGAAAAAAAAAATCAACTTAATAAAAGAGATAAAAAAAACCTGATTTCTTTGTGACTTAAGCATCAAAGGGCTTCATGTTCCAACAAGAGATTTGTTTTGTAGGAAAGCTCGTAGACGTGGTTAGTCACACTAATAAGAGACTTGTTTGTAGGAAATCTGATTTCTTTGTGAAACTCTTTCAAAACTTCATCAATGACATTGTCTATAGAAAAAACTAAACAAAATCTAGCTCATTCCTTTTCATTCCTTACAAAAGAGTAATGCTATGTAAAAAATTCTCTCTATAACCTTTTGTGGATCTATTAGGGTGTGGTATCACAGCCTTAAACCTTACTTCATCCCTAACCTTCATGATCTCTGTATTAAGCTCATCTCTTATTTCAGTGTTATCATTCTATCTAAAAAAATCACGACTGATCTCTTTTCCATCTCCCAGTGAGAAGAGATCATCGATTCAACAAAAATCTAATTTTTATGTTAAGTTTTTTCAAGACTTCATTAGTTCAGATTAAAAAAATGAAGAGCAGTGTAAAAGTTAAAACCCAATAGAAATGCTTAAAATGAACAGAAAGCATGCCTTTTTAATACTACAAGACACTTACTAATAAAACATCAATGGAAAAGGTATTCTTATTTTAATTTATGTTTTTAGATGGAATTGCTTATATAAATTATTATTTTTAATTTCAAATTTTCATTAGATATAATAAAAAATAAAAAGAAATAACTTCACTTAAAAAATAATTAAGAAATATCTATAAATTAGATTTAATCCAAAATTAAAAGTTCCTCCAAATATTTCCCTAGCATTTGTTTCGTTATGAAAAATAATTATCAAAAGAATATTCCAGTGATTATTCAAATTTTTTACCAAGATTTGATTAAACTAAAAAGAAAATTCTTTGAAAGTAAGGATTATATGGAATAGTATTTTTTCACAAAACTTAAAGTTTCCTCGGATATTTCTCTTTCATTACTAAAAATATTTTTCCTATAATTCTCTAATTCATCCCATTATTTTCTTCAGTAGTGCTTTTCTATTTTTTATTTATCTCATTATAATATTCTTATCATTATTTTGTGTAGATATTGTGGTTGATTATTTTGTTGATGTCGTTATTAATTGTTATATAGTTTGTAAGCGTGGGTATGATGATGATAAAAGATACAGTAGGTTTATGATTTTTTTTTTAATTTTATGATTTTATTTAATATTTTAGATTTGTATTAATAAGATGAATTCGTGTAATTTATTTTTTATTTTATTTTTACATCTTTTCAAATGCATAAAATATAATTTAATTAATTATAATACACACATATTTGTATAAGTGTATGTATGTATACGTGTGTAATTTATTTTTAAATTATCAATGGGATTTGAAATATATTTTTTAAAATAATATTATTTTTATGTAAAACCATACCTTTTTTATATGAATATGTAAAATCATACCTTTTTAATATACCTTCACATGAATGAAACAAAGAGAAAAAAATGCAGTAATTCATTCATCTACTTCAATACATAGCAAAGTTTAATTTTCTACCCATGACAACCTCTTAATATAGGACACTTAAAACAAGAAAAAGTAGGTTTCTCTAATAAAAATAAAAGAAAAAAATCATTATCCCAATTTATCTAAGAGCTTCATTTTGAACATATATTTTTTTAATATATTTTTGTAATTTACGAGCTTGATGAACCAAGATTTTATAAATTATGGGCATAGTACCCTTAATCTCTTAAAAAAAATTAAGTACAGATTTTTGATATTTTTTATCTAAAAGAATTTCTTTCAGTCTATACGGACATTTTTCTATATTTTTTCCGACTTATACCCCATTTTTTATATGAGCAAAACTCACTAGTCTACCTAAACTAAGAAATTAATTAAAGTCTTCATGTATTTTATCACAAACACTGGGGGGATATTGATGAACCAAGATTTTATCAGTATGTTTTTATATATCTTTTTCAAAAATTATCGGATCAAGAAAAACATATGAGTATAATTTTCCTGCATTCTCGAGCGCGTTGGGCTTACATACGTCATCACCAAACATGCTCCCATGAAGGTGTGTTGGGTTTGGTACTAGGTAGACCCAAAAGTTGTCGAGTCTGAAGCTGGCCAAACCTAAATGTCACTGAGTCTGGCACCTACCATACTCATATACCACCTGGGTCTAGCGCATGCCAGACTCAAGCACCATCTAGTTGTAGCGTTTGTCAGACCCAGCTCTTGGGTCTGGCAGGTGCTGCCAAGCCCACTAGCTTGGTCTGGCGCACTGCCAAGCCAACACAGTGGGTCTTTCACGTGTTATTCGAGGGTGTCGAGCCCCAGGGTTTTTGTTATCACACCCCGTGCATTGCTAGATTTGCTACACCGATGGATTCAAATATAATACTTGAACCTAAAACCATTAATTTTATAGATTTTTACATAAAATCTTAGAGGAATTATTTCTCAACAAATATGTTTAATTAAACAAGTCTATACTCCACTTATACCATTAGGTATATTAAAGTCTCTCATGGCCTACTAATCCAGCTCACGATACAACTTAAAATATTATAAAAGTGGAATTACACTACAACCCTTTCTCAACACAAAATAACAAGACTTATGGGTTATAAATATACCATGAATCCTTCAAAATAAAAAGTTCATAATCTTTATTTTCTATTGTATACATATTTAAGAGCATCTTTTTCTAGAATATTATTGTACTTTCTCTATAAAAAGATGCTTACTTAAGCATTCGAGAGTCCTCACATCCATTAAATGAGACTTTTTGCAATCAAGTACAAGCTATCAACCACCTTGATCTACCAAGCATCAAGTACAAGCCCACATCCATCAAATGAGACCTTTTGCAATCAAGTACAAGCCATCAACTACCTTGATCTACCAAGTATCAAGTACAAGCCCATATCCACCAAATGTGATCTTTTGCAATCAAGTACAAGCCCACATCCACCATGTAGATCAAGAGATCTACCAAGTACAAGTTATCAATCATCTTAACTATGAAGAATAGATGGGATTGGTTGGACCATTTGTTTAGCTGATTACCCAATCCGGGAGCCATATTATTAGATTACTTGGTTTTTTGGAACTTGATCAAAACTCTTATATAACAAAAGAAACCACAAACTTCCTTTAAAATCTTTTAGAAGGAAACACCAGTTTTAATTTTAAGATGGAAAGTGAAGTTTTTTTTTTTTTTAAAAAAAAGAAAACAAATTATAACAAAGTGAATCTACACGAAACAGAGGGTGTTTCTCAATAAAGATTTCATTTCTGAAATAACATATGCATAATTCGTAACCTTGCAAAGCTCTTCTGGACGAAATCAAATAACACGTTAAAGAAGCTAGTAAAGGCAACTACATTATGTGTTCAATTCCCATAAACACTAAAATGAAAAATAATATAAATATAGAACTTGTTTGCTATTATCTCCCTTTTATTTATTAAATAGAGCTCAAAACAATTTCAAATATAAACATACATGCATCGTGATATCACAAGACTCCCAGCTGGTAGCAAGAGATAGAGAGAAACTTACAGTAACGAAAGAGACCCGAGAGCTGACCAAAGAGACTCAGGACCACCGCCGACTGGCCCCTGCAAAGGGAGGAGCGAGGAGGTTTGTGTTTTTTGGACAGATGCTAGGAAATGGGCAGCTGTTGAGTGTTGAGACAATAAATAGCATAAAATGCAATGTATTATTCAGTACCTGTGTTTTTGGCAAAAAAAACTAGTTGGTCCTTTTAATTTAAAAGGCCTAATCCATTTATAACTTAGTCCTTCCGTTAATAAGTTGTTTATTTGTCACCAATTTATTTTTTATTTTATTTTTTCAAAATACTCTTCTGAGTTCTGACTATACGTTAATGGAAAGAAACAAGGGATAGTTTGGTCATTTTCTAAAAACTAACGAAGGTATAAGGAACCAGGAATTATAAGCAGTCAAGAATAGAGGGACTGAGTAATTATATGTCTAAGAATAGAGGGACTAAATTGTTATTTACTCAAATAAGATTCCAATTTAGAATTTCAGATGGGAAGGGAAGGTAAAGCTAACGGTCAAGTACTCGCGAGGGAAAAGCAGATATGGGATGATCACTTTACTTCGGAGTCAGGCTGCACGTTTTGACTATCTACTTTCTTTTCATTTCTTTTATTCTTTTACGTTTTGCTACGCACATAATTACATTTTAAATTTTAATTTGATAAAAACTAAAATAATTTATTTTTTTATTTATTTTATCTGTAAAATAATCAATAAAGTGTTGAAAGATAAAATTAATAAAAATTAATAAAAATAACATAAAAATAACTCGAGTCAACTTAGATTAATAAGTCAAACTCGTAACCGGAATGATGAAACATAAATAATTTCAGAGAAAACAAACAAAAACAAATTATGAAACATAATTCTTAATAAACTCAATGTTAAATGATGAATTTAAAAAAAATAAAAAAAAATCAAGTCAACTGGTCAAATTCTAAATTTAATTTATAAAATTGAGATAATCGTATTAAAAATAAATCTTAATTCTTAATAAATTTAACACGGATATAATTAATAATAAAAAAAGGGTAGAAATTCAAGAGCTCGACAGCTCACGGAATGTGCCTGTCAATAGTAAATGAAGACTCTATAGACGCGTAGGTGGGTGAAGATGGATTTGATGAAGAAAACTATAGCTTCAAGTGACTTTCTTTAACTCAGCAGCAAACAAAAAAAAAAAAAAACATTTGACCCCGTCAAAGTTGTACCTTAGCTACTCATTATCCTTGGGAAAAAAAAATATCCCGAAGGCTAATGGACATATACGAAAACAACGAGAAAATTGCAGCAGCAAGGGTATTGGACACTGGAACTTTAGAAACTCTTAATCATCTAGATGATGATGGCGTAGTGATAAGAGCTTAGGATTAAGAAATTTGTTCTCTCTGTGGTCTCAAGTTCGAGCCATGTGGTTGCTCATATGATAGTCACTGGAGGCTTACATGGTCGTTAACTTCAGGGCCCGTGGGATTAGTCGAGGTACGCGCAAACTGACCAACACCCACGTTAAACTAAAAAAAACTTAAAAAAAAACTTTAGAAACTCCAACTGGCCGCCATCCACCCTTTATTCTTTGATAATCATGACTTCATCCTTCTTCTATTCATAGTTACATGGCCTTACCTAGTACAGTTGGGAGCAAGCACAGGCCAAACTCCTCTGGGTGCTGGAGAAAGCCCCAGCTGACGCCGAGCTCTCATGCGAATTCGGCAACAATCGGAGAACTTGGCTTCCACTCCTTCAAACCCCTTCCTCACCGAATTCCCTCTTTTGTTCTTTTCTTAGAACTTGAACTCTCAGACCATGCACGATGAAGGGAATATTAACGGTTTTGTTTTTAACCAGAGCCCTTTTCCTAACCCTAAATTTACCCTAAACCAAACTCTAAACTACTTTGATTTTAAATTAACCTCGAACCAAACTCGTAATCCCAATCTTCAATCCCTGAAATCTAAACCCCTAATCTCTAACCCAACTAACCTTAACTTTAAATATAAAATTTTAAAATCCAAAATCTCAAACCTATAATCCCTAACGGTAATTAGTAACATTGTTTTTGGATAACAATAACGTGTGTAATTTTTAAAAGTTGTTTTTATTTGTTAATTATAAAGATAATTGATGTTGATTATAAAAAAATATAACGATGTCTTTTTTTAATATGTAAATATCTTATTTGAAATTATAAATAATTTGTTTTTAATGTTCACTTGTAAATTAATGATTTTAAAATTTTTTTTATCCAAAATAAATGTAAAAATTCATAATATGTAAGAAAATATTAAAATCAACCTGATAATTGACCAAAACAATATTACAAAAAAAAACCCATGACTATAAAAAAAACACAATATAATAACATATCTGACAATGACTAAATAGTTGGCTTCATCAATAACACGACTTTCACTTGTCATTTTTATTTTTTTTTGTTAAGCCACTCCTTTACATTCCAATGTCATATCAATTTCCCTAATGAACCTTTTATTTTATTTATCATCTCAATTCTTTTGGTTTGATTTGGTCTCTAATTTATGTTCTTATTTTTCTTTTTTCGGTTTTCTTTTTCCCTTTTTTTTTTGTGTTCTCAATCCTTTCTCTTGATGTCCTTTTAAATTTGGTCCCTTTTCCCCCTTGTTTTTCTTCATTTTCCTCCCTGTTTTTCTCAGTCTTCATCACTTATTTTGTTTCTTCATTTCAGTCCATGATCCCCCTTCCTCTCTCCTTATTTATTTTTCCCACTCTTTTCATTTTTTCCTGGATTTTTTTTCTAACATTTTTCTCTTGTTTTTTGCTCATCATCATTTTCTATTTTATCCTTCTAACTCTCACTTAATCTTTTCAGTTTTGTTTTTATAAATATGCGAAAAGGCTAAAATTATTAAAAAATATATAAAATGGCAAATCTTTTCAAACTTGAAGAATTTTCAAGAGATATGCACTTTTGTTATGATTTTTAAATTTTTGTACAAATATTTGAAAATACGGTTTGTCAAAATTAAGTTAGAAAAATATCCTTAAAAAATAATCAATAGTAAAAAGTAAATTCAACCCCCACTTTAAATTAAAAAAAGAAGATAAATATGAATAAATTAAAAAATAATTAATTTCTAAAAATAAACTATTATTTATAATGAATTCTAAGACAAGGGTTAATCTTTTTTTATTTTCTTATTTATCCTGAATCACATATAAATTAAGAGACTTAAATCTATCTTAAAATATATAATATTATATTAGTAGCTTATTGATGTGAAACATGTAGATATAAAAATCTATAAACCTACAGTCAAATCGATCATTTTAAAAAAAGTTAGATTCAGGCCTGTGATTGAGTTTGACATAACGATAACATATACTGAGACATCAAAACTATAAAAATCAAACCCTCACTCAATGTCTGTAAAGAGACACGAACGAGTAATATGGAAAATACCGCAATTAAAACACAACATAACATTTCAATATCAAATAAGCCTAAATTAAAAAGGAGAATTTGTTTCATTTTCCATTATTCCTCCCTTCTTGTAAAATATAATAATTATACAAGTATGAACCTATTGATTTGGTTGTCCCAAATCTCTTTTTTGTTTACAACTTTTTACACTTTATTTGGAAGAGGTTTGCTACACAAAAGGCAATGTAAGGTGACGTTCTGTGTAAACAAATTTCTTAGTACATGCACTTAGTTTAGAGGTGGATATA
>Ga0307516_10001139_pt1 | contig 37090 bp, 33 predicted proteins | sample 19_EM_MG_FD_203310 | JGI IMG/M metagenome (GOLD analysis project Ga0307516, IMG submission 203310) | Populus trichocarpa ectomycorrhiza microbial communities from riparian zone in the Pacific Northwest, United States - 19_EM | ecosystem: Host-associated > Plants > Roots > Unclassified | place... | reverse complement strand
TGGTTGCCCAGCTTGCCGAAGCCGGCCCGGAAGCCACCGACGGACAGGAAGGTGTGACGCCGCACGATCATGCTGGCCGACCACACGTTGCGGATCGGCGCGGTGGTCGTCGGCATCCCGGCGTACGAGCCGCCGACCGCCCAGAGGAACTCCTCCGGCATCCAACTCGGCTTCGCGCCCGCCCAGGCCGGGTTGATGCCGCCGCCGGCGCCGACCACCGACGGGTCCGCCGTCAGCGGCTCGATCAGGTATTCCAGCCACTGGGGGCAGGCCACCGTGTCGTCGTCGAGGAACGCGATCAGTGAGGTGCTGGTGTGGAACGCGCCGGTGTTGCGGTTGCCCGACACGCCCTGGGTGTAGAGGTTCTCCAGGACGGTCACGCCGGCCAGGTCCCGCCGGGCCCGGCGGAACAGTGCCGGGTTGTGGTCGACCACGACGACGATCTCGGCGGGGGTGTAGGTCTGCGACCGGGCCGAGGCGACGGTACGGACCAGGGCGTTCCAGCGCTGCTCGCTGTGGGTCGGGATGACGATACTGACGGCGGGGCGGGGGGTGGATTCCACGCGGATGCTCCTCGAGCGGTGGGGGGACCGGGACTGCAGAGCGGGAGAGCTCAGTCCTCGCTGGTGGCGCGGGCCTGCATGGCCCTGACGTCCTCGGTGCGGCGGCTGCCGGCGTCGTCGCGGCGCAGGCCGCCGCGGTTGAGCTGTGCGAGGTGCTGGCGGGGGTCGCCGGCGGCGGGCGGGCGGTTGACGACCTTGTTCAGCGTGTGCACCGGCGGGGTGTTCGCCGCGGTGGCAGCCGGGCGCTGGTGCACGACGACGGCGCCGTCGCGGTTGCCGCTGCGTCGCTGACGGCGCATCCGGCCGTACTCGCTGAAGATGGTGCGCAGCACCCGGAAGCCGTCCCGGAAGGTGTTGAGGTTGCTCTGGCCGTGGATCCGGGCGTGCTCGATGCTGCCGACCTCGCCGACCTTCATGCCGTCGGCGGCGGCCCGGATGTTGATCATCGTCTCGATCTCGAACCCGTCGCCCCAGAGCTTGCTGCCGTCGCTGGGCCGCGGCAGCGTCGGGTCCGGCAGGGCCAGGGTCGGGACGACCCGGCGCCAGAAGGCGTTGTAGCCGTAGCAGAGGTCGGTGAAGCGGGTCCCGAACAGGACGTTCACCACCAGGTTGAGGCCGTCGTTGCCGAGCTTGCGCAGCGGGGTGATGTCGTGGCTGTGCCCGCCCTTGTCGAAGCGCGAGCCCTTGACGAAGTCGGCGCCGGCGACGAGCTCGGCGACGAAGCTGGGGATCTCGGCCGGGTCGGTCGAGCCGTCCGCGTCGATCATCACGATGATGTCGCCCGTGCAGGCGGCGAAGCCGCAGGCCAGGGCGTTGCCCTTGCCGGTACGGGTCTGCTGCACGATCACCACGTCGGGGCGCAGTTCGCGGGCTACGGCGACGGTGCGGTCGCGGGACCCGCCGTCGACCACGATCACCTCGTCGAGGCCGGCGGGCAGTTTGGCGAACACGTGCGGCAGGTTCCGCTCTTCGTTCAGGGTCGGAATCACGACGCTTACGGTCGGTGACGCGTGCCCATTACTCGGCGTGTTGCCGGAGCTCGGGAAAAGCTGCATGTCGGTCCCTTCGGGGCGGGCACGTGCGACGAATTCGGCGGTTTCCGGGGGCAGAAACCCATGTCGCTCGCTTCTGGCGCCAAATCTACCAACACGCTACGTAGCGTCAACTAACCAAAGGGCCAGGGTGCCGATGCCCGTGCGGTGAACCCAGACCAATCGAATGACCAGGGAATATTCACTTGAGCACCAGGAATGACCACGAGCCCCAGCCGTTACATTCAGTAACGGACACCGAGGGACTGCGACCCGGATACGGGCCTTTCGGGTCATGTCCGCCGATCGGGCCGGTCTCCCGCCGTGAAGGGGGCATAGTCCAAATGTCGGATAACTCTGAGTGACATACCTCACTCAGGGTAGTGTCACCGAACGTAATTTCTCGGTTGCAAGCGGGTTAGATCTGCCGCCGTGCCGCGCCCGGGCCGGTCGATGGATAGGTTGTGACCGTGACCATCCCGCCGGCCCTGCGCCTGCACGTACGGTCGTCGACACCGTGGGTGAACCCATGACGACGACCGACGCGGTGTGTATCTGCGGCCATCCGCGTTCCGCCCACGAGCACCATCGGGCCGGCACCGAATGCACGTTCTGCGGACCCGAGGCCTGCCCCCGCTACCGCCGGCGCCGCTGGTGGCATCGGCGCGACTGACCGGCGGCTGCCGCGGCGGAATGGGTGCCGGGCTGCTCAGGGTGTGGACAGTGGGTCGCGAAAACCTACCGCGCCTGTAGGCTAACGTCTCTTTCGTTGGGCGCCGCGCACCCCGGGGGTGGCGTCGCCGCACCGTACGAGGAGGTCGCCCTCATGCCGCTCCCGGACTTCCTGATCGCCGGCGTTCCGAAGGCGGGCACCACCGCCCTGCACGCCGCCCTGGTCCGGCACCCGCAGTTGTATCTGTCGAAGGTGAAGGAACCGAAGTTCTTCCTCTCCGACGGCCCGCCGCCCACCTCCGGCGGCCCCGGCGACGTGCAGACCTACCAGGAGCACGTGTGGCGCCGCGCCGACTACGAGGCACTGTTCACCCCCGCGCCGCCCGGCGCGGTGCGTGGCGAGGCCACCCCCTTCTACCTGTACGACCTCGCCGCCCACGACCGCATCCACGCCCTGATCCCGGCGGCGAGACTGGTCGTGCTGCTGCGCGACCCGGTGGATCGGGCGCACTCCAACTGGACTCATCTGTGGAACGCGGGGCTGGAGCCCGAGGCCGACTTCCTCACCGCCTGCCGGGCCGAGCAGCAGCGCCGGGCGGCGGGCTGGGCCGACTTCTGGCACTACGTCAGCCTCGGCCTGTACGGCCGCCAGGTGCAGCACCTCTACCAGGTCTTCCCCCGTGAGCAGGTGCTGCTGATGCGCTATCGCGAGCTCAAGGACGCCCCGGTCGCCGCCCTGGACCGGGTCTGCGACTTCCTCGGCGTGCGGGCCGGCGTGCTCAGCGAGATCCCCCGGGAGAACGTGAACCGGCACGTCGTGGAGGACAACGGCGTCAACCGGTTGCTGCGCGGGCTGCTGCGCGCCGGCGGGCAGTTCGGCCACCGGTTCCCCGTACCGTTGCGCCTGGCCGCCCGCGGCCCGATCCTGACCGCGCTGCACCGCAAGACCGGCGCCCGGCCGGTGACCACCCCACAGGAGCGCGCCGCGCTGCTGCCGCTGTTCGCCGACGACATCGCGTTGCTGCAGGACGTGACGGGGGAGCGCTACGACGACTGGCTCTCGGTGGACCGACACGCCAATGCCGCGTAGCTCCCCGATTATCCCTGTCCTCCCCATACTCTTCGCTGTGCCGCCGACGCCACGAAACGGAGCCGCCTTGTCCATCGGAACTCACGCCCTCCCGTTGCCACGCTGGGAAGATGCCACGGTGGTGGTCGAGCCGCCCGGCGACGAGCCGGGGGCGTGGGCGGGTGCGCCGTCCTCCATCGTCGCGGACGGGGAGGTCTACCTCGCGTACCGGTTGCGGTTGCCGCTCGGTGCGGGCCGGGGCATCGCGAATGTCGTGGCCCGCTCCGCCGACGGCCTGCACTTCACCGTCGTGGCCGAGGTGAGCAAGGACGCCTTCGGCGCGGAGTCGCTGGAACGGCCGGCGCTGGTCCGCACGCCGCAGGGCCGCTGGCGGCTCTACGTCTCCGCCGCCACCCCCGGCACCAAGCACTGGCGGGTCGACCTGCTCGAGGCCGACACCCCCGAGGGGCTGGCCACCGCCACGCCGCGCACCGTGCTGGCCGGCGACGACACCATCGGCGTCAAGGACCCGGTGCTGCACCACGACGAGCACGGCTGGCACCTCTGGGCGTCGGTGCACCCCCTCGAATCGTGGGACGACGCCGACCGGATGACCACCGAGTACGCCACCAGCCCCGACGGCGTGCACTGGACCTGGCGCGGCACGGCGCTCGCGGGCCGGCCGGGCCGGTGGGACGCGCGCGGCGTGCGGGTCTCGTCGGTGGTCGTCGACGGCGACACCATCGTGGCCGCCTACGACGGCCGGGCGACGGCGGGGGAGAACTGGGAGGAGCGCACCGGCACCGCCCGGGGCGTGCGCCTGCCGGACGGCAGCTTCGGCCGGCTGGCCGCGGAGGACGGTGAGCCCGTCGGCAGCCCGCACGCCCCGAACGGGCTGCGCTACCTGAGCCTGGTCACCATGCCGGACGGGCGGCAGCGCGTCTACTACGAGGCCACCCGCGAGGACGGCGCCCATGACCTGCGCACGGAGTTGGCCTACTGACGGTGTGAGAGCGGCGTCACGATGGCCGGGCCCGGCTCGCCAACCGTGATCGACCTGCCCTAACGTCGATCTTCATAACGCCCGGTCCTCGGGGCCCGCCACCATCAAAGGCGGATCTGTACCGAGCGGCCGTTCATGGCGGAGCCCATCCCACAAGGATGCGCTCCGCCATGTCTGTCTCCAGCGCCGTCCGCGCCGCCGAGGTTCCGCCTCCGCGTGCTGGGCGCTTCACCCGGATGGCCCGCAAGATCGCCGACCCAGGGTGCACCGGCACCCGTTCCTCGCCCGGCATCACGGATGGCGGCGCCCAGCCCGACTCGTGGTGCCACCCGGCACGCTGCGGGGAGATCTTGCGGCGCTGTGGTGCGGAGGAGCTGAGCCTCTTACGGGTTGATCTGGCATCCCGATCAGGAGGTCCGCGCCGCAAACCGCGCTCCCCGACGGTGGCCAGGCACGGCGAGTGCGCGCCGGCACTCCGCCGTCCAGCTGGTCGGCCCCCGTTCCCGCATACCGCACATCCCGAGCATCCGGTCCACATCCCCTGGGCTCAAACTCCGCAAACAGCCCAAACCGCCGCCACAGCGCGCGACCTTGGTGACGTCGGGTGCGGAGCTCGCCCGGATCCCTCAAGATCGCTGTCGCTGGGCTGGAAGCCTGCTCGGCCGCCGAGCGCAGAGTCATCCGGGGCCGCCCGCCGACTACAGCGGGTCGTGATCACCGCACGTCTGGTGCGAAATAACCGTCCTGCACCCGGGAAAACACACAGCGTGACGACTTTTAAGGTGATCCACGCCACTGCGGCCGGCCGGGCCGAGGTGCCGGGTGCCCGTATCTGCTGGCCAGGCCCGCGCCGGCCGGATTCCGGCCGTCCGTAACGAAGTCGCCTACCCCTGCCCTCGTGGGCGAAACTGCCGGGGCGGGTTGGGTCTGGAGTGGAGGGTGGGGGTCGACCCCGCTCGATCGGGTGGGCCGGGGTGGCCGACCGGTCACCGGCACGCTGGCCCGGCGGTCAGTTGACCCTGCGTAGCGTTGAGCTACATTTATGGGACATAAGCGAGCGAGTCAGGCTTCTCCCATAAAGGCTCCAAAAGCCGCATCTGCCACCCTGAATGAACCGACACGCCACCGCCGCTACCACGAGGCGTGACGACGTGCGACCACTCAGAGTGACGCCCCAGCACCGCTCCCGCTCCCGTTCCCCTGCTCCCGGAAGGCACCGACATGCTGGATTTCAAGGACCTCGCCCCGACCATCCACCGCCAGCGCATGGTGGTCGAGGGGTATCCGACGTTCGTGATCACGGACGAGCACATCAAGGACTATCTGAAGAAGCTCTCCGACGTGACCGACATGATCACGATCATCGAGCCGGTCACCCACGTCAGCGACCTGTACGGCTGGGCCGGCTGGATCCACTGGGAGACCTCCGGCGCGCACTTCTACTCGTGGGAGCGCCCGATCTCGTTCTTCAGCGTCGACATCTACACCTGCAAGGCGTTCGACCCGGGGACGGTCCTCGACTTCACCAAGGAGTACTTCCGGACCACCGAGATCGTCGCCAAGGAGTTCTGAGCATGACCGCCGTAAGGACCGCGCGCTACGACCTCGAGCCCGCCGCCATGCTCCGGATCACCGCGGACTTCCTGGCCGCGCACCCCACGGGCGGCCGGTTCGTCACGGCGGTCGTCGGGCCCGACAGCGACCTGGCCGCGGTCGGCCGGGCCCTGGAGCGGCAGGTGTTCGAGGAGGCGTTCGGCAACGACGCCGCGGTGATGGCCGCCGAGTACGGCCCGTACGAGACGACCAGCCTGTTCTTCGTGGTGATCGACCGCAAGCGCGGCGTCCCCGCCGGCGTGGCCCGGATGATCGAGAGCCGGGGCGCGGGCGCCAAGACCGTCGACGACGCCCCGCCGCACATCGGCGCCGACGTGGCCACCATCCTGGCCGCGCACGGCATGACCGGCGAGAAGGTCTGGGACTGCGCCACCCTCGCGGTGCTGCCGCAGTACCGCGGCGGCCGGTCGTCGCTGCTGGTCAGCAGCATGATCTACCGGACCTTCCTGGTTCTGGGCCGGCGCCACGGCGTGCGCCATGCGGTGGCGATGCTCGACCGGGGCGCGTACCGCAACCTCGGGCTGGTCGGGGTGCCGATGCGGACGCTGGCGGACTCCGGGCCGTTCGAGTATCTCGGCTCGGCGGAGAACCGCGCCGTCCACATGGACTTCCCGGCGATCGAGGGCGCCGTGCGCGAGCAGGCCGCGCGGATGCGCCGGGCCGCCCGGCCCGGCCTCGCCACGCTCCGCCGCGGCGGGCTGCGCAAACTGCTCACCCGCCGGGTCGCGGCCGAGGTCTCCCTGCGCATCGGTACGGGCAAGGACGTCGACGACCACATCATCGTCGTGCCGGGCGAGCAGGGCGCGTTCGGCCTCACCCCGACCGGCTGACGGCCGCCGACCCGGTCGCCGGATCTGATCGGCGGATCTGATCGGCGGACCCCCGTCGGTGGACGTCGGCCTCGATTCGTCCGGCTCGCGGTCGCTGGATCTGATCGGCGGACTCCGGTCGGTGGACGTCGGCCTCGCCTGGTCCGGCTCGCGGTCGCTGGACCTGGTCGGCGGGCCCCGGTCGGTGGATGCCGGCCTCGCCCTGTCCGGCTCGTAGTTGCTGGATCTGGTCGGCGGACTCCAGTCGGTGGGCGGTCGGTGGCGTTTGCCGGGGCGGCGGCGCGGGTAACTGGCCTGCGATCACGGCGGGGGTGACGTCGTGGCGCGGAACAGGGGGCGGCAATGCGGATGCTGGGCGGGCGGTACCAGCTCGAGCAGCGCATCGGCGTCGGTGGCATGTCCGAGGTGTGGCGGGGCCACGACCAGGTGCTGGACCGGCCGGTCGCGGTGAAGATCATGGCGCCCGCGGTCGAGGGGACCCTGGGTGAGAACGGCGTCGACCTGGTGCGGATGGAGGCACGGTCCGCCGCCCGGCTCGCGCACCCGAACGTCGCCGGGGTGCACGACTTCGGCACCTCGCCGTCGCCGGGGCGCGATGTGCCGTACATCGTCATGGAGCTCGTGGACGGGCTGACGCTGAGCGCGCACCTGGACGCCGGCCTCTTCGACTGGCGGATCGCCGTGCGGGTCTGCGCCGAGGTCGCGGCCGCCCTCGCCGCCGCGCACGCCGAGCAGGTCGTGCATCGTGACATCAAGCCGGCGAACATCATGCTGACCCCGGCCGGCGCCAAGGTCCTCGACTTCGGCATCGCCGCGGCGGTCGGCAGCCGGGACCCCGACCCCGACGGCCCGGTCATGGGCACGCCGGCCTACGTCGCCCCGGAACGCTTCGAGGGCCTGCCCGCGACCCCGGCCTCCGACATGTACTCCCTCGGCGTCCTGCTCTACCACTGCCTGTCGGGGCGGCTGCCGTGGCACGCGCCCAGCCACACCGAGCTGGTGGCGGCCCAGCGCCACCGCGACCCCGACCCGCTGCCGGTCATCGACGGCATGGCGCCGGAGGTGCTCGACCTCTGCTCGCGCTGCCTGCACCGCGACCCGGCCGAGCGGCCCACCGCCCTGGTCGCGGCCCTGCTCCTGGCCGAGGCCGTGGACGCCCGGGTGTACGTGCCGCTCGTGGACATGAGCTCGGTGCTGCCCCGGCCGTCGCGGGTGTCCGCCTGGGACGAGCGCGCGGCCGCGGCGCCGACGGACATGGCGCTGGCGGCCGCACCGGAGCCGGACCTGAGCTACCTCGCCGACACCCCCGGGCGTCACCGCGCGGGCTGAGCCGCCAGCCAGCGGGGATAGCTGAAGCGGGTGATCGTGAGCCCGGGGTGCGCCAGCACGTGCCGGGCGAAACGGGCCCGGTCGTCGTCCAGCTCGGCGATCCGCTCGACCGGCGCGACGTGGCGCAGCAGGCCGGCGTACCTCCAGTCCTTGCACCGGTAGGGCCGCCGCAGCGACGCCACGATCAGCTCCGCGATCTCGGACTCCTGCTCCGCCGGCACTCCGCCGCGGGTGAGGCCGCGCAGCACCACCTCCTTGGTGGTCCACGGCGAGCAACTCCAGGACGCCTTCAACTCCGGCAGGAAGCGTTCCTCCCAGCGCAGGTAGAGCACCGCGTAGGGCGCGTAGTGCGCCCGCACCACCGGATCCTCGGCCCGGCAGAAGGCGTCGACCAGGCCGGCGAGCGTCTGGTCGAGCCGGCGCTGGTAGGTGTTCTCGGCGGCCCGGTTCCAGCCCTCGCGGGCCCAGATCTCGTTGGCGCGCCGCCGGGCCGCCGTCGCCTCGGCGCGCAGCACCTCGTGCCGGGCCAGCGCGGCCGCGCGCCGGGCGTGATCGGGCGAGACCAGGTCGAAGACCCACGGCTGGTCGTCGGGGAGCGCGCGCACCGCCGCAGCATGCCAGGTGCGGGCCCGTGCCGCCCAGCGGGAGCGCCCCGCGGGCGGCACGGGAAGTGGTCAGCCGCTGCGCGGAACCACCACCACGGGGCGCCGGGCCCGGCGCACCAGCCGGGCCGACACCCCGCCGAGCAGCACCCGCCGCGCCGGCCCGTACCCGCGCGAGCCGCAGAAGAGCACGTCGACGTCGTCCAGGTCGGCGAGCGACTCGACCACGTCGCCGGTGCGGACCTCCCAGTCCGCGGCGACGGCACCGACCGATTCCACCGCCCGGCTCAGCGACAACTCGAAGGTCTCCCGGGCCGTGTCCTGGAACGCGTGCTCGGCGTCCGGGCCGACCAGGAACGGCAGCGAGGCGTCCGCCTCCGCGACGACGGTGTAGAGCCGCAGCGGGCTGCCCGTGCGCGCCGCCAGCCGGGCCGCCATCGCCAGCGCGGCCCGGCCGTCCGGGGTGTCCACGTACGCGACGCCGATGCGGCCCAGGGTGCCCGGCGGGGTCTCCATCGCGGCCGGGGCGACCGCCACCGGGCAGACGCTGCCGGCCAGCAGCCGCTCGGCGGTGCTGCCGGCGAACAACCGGTGCTTGGGCCCGGACCGGCCCGAGCCGACCACGATCGCCTCCGCCGCCGTCTCCTCGGCGAGGTCGTGCAGGCCGTGCGCGGCCGACGTGGACGCGACGACCCGGTAGGTGACGTCACCGCCGTTGCCGGCGAGGATCGCCCGGGCCTGGTCCAGTACCGCCTCGGCGGCCCGGTGCCGGTCGGCGACCCACTCGGCGTCCACCCGGCCCGACCCGATCGCGGACGGCGCCGGGTGCACCACGGCCACCACCAGCGGGGCGTCCAGCGTCATCGCCGCCCACCGGCCGAACACCAGCGCGTCCTCGGCGGAGGGCCCGCCGTCCACCCCGACGATCACCGGGGCGTTCATCGGGGATCCCCGGGCGGCGTCTCCGGCGTGGTGTCGCGGGCCCAGCTCGGGGTGCCGCCCTCGCCGGGGGTGCGCAGCCGGGAGTGGCGGTAGCCGTACAGGAAGTAGATGGCCAGGCCCAGGACCAGCCAGACCACGAACCGGATCCAGGTGCTCAGCGGCAGGTCGGACATCAGGTAGACGGCGAACAGCACGCCGAGGATCGGCAGCACCGGCGACCACGGCACCCGGTACGGCCGGGGCATCTCGGGCCGGGTCCGGCGCAGGATGATCACGCCGACGTTGACCAGGATGAACGCGAACAGCGTACCGATGTTGACCAGCTTGACGATCTCGGAGAGCGGCACCAGCGCGGCGAGGATGGAGATCAGCACGCCGAGGATGACGGTGAGCACGGCCGGGGTGCCGTACCGCTGGTTGACCACGGCCAGGCGCTGCGGCAGCAGGCCGTCGCGGCACATGGCGAAGAAGATGCGCGTCTGGCCGTACAGGATGACCAGTACGACGCTGGTGATGGCCACGACCGCGCCCAGTGCCAGGATGGAGGCCGCCCAGCTGATGCCGGCGCCCTGGTCCAGGGCCGCGGCCAGCGGCGCGTCGCTGGACTTGAGCTGGTCGGGGCTGGCGATGCCGATCGCGCCCACCGCGGTCAGCACGTAGAAGATCGTGCAGATGATCAGCGACCCGATGATCGCCAGGGGCAGGTCGCGGGACGGGTTGCGGGCCTCCTCGCTGCCGGTGGAGACCGCGTCGAAGCCGATGTAGGCGAAGAAGATGATTGCCGCCGCGGAGGTGACCCCGTCGACCCCGCTCGGGGCGAACGGCTGGAAGTTGCCGGTGCCGAAGTTGACCAGCGCCACCACGATGAAGAACAGCAGCACGGTCAGCTTGACGACGACCATCACCAGGTTGACCCGGGCGCTCTCGGTCACGCCGCGCACCAGCAGCGCGGTGATCGCCAGGACGATGAAGACGGCCGGCAGGTTGAACACGCCGCCGTCCTCGGGGGATTTCGAGATCGCGTCCGGCAGGGCCACCCCGAACGCCGAGTCCAGGAAGGCGTTCAGGTTGCCGCCCCAGCCGACCGCGATCGCGGCGACCGAGACCCCGTACTCCAGGATCAGGTCCCAGCCGATGATCCACGCCACGATCTCGCCCAGCGTGGCGTAGGTGTAGGTGTAGGCGCTGCCGGAGACCGGGATGGACGAGGCCAGCTCGGCGTAGGACAACGCGGAGAACGCGCACGCCACCGCGGCGAGCACGAAGGAGAGGATGACCGCGGGGCCGGCCACCCCGGCGCCCTCGCCGATCACCACGAAGATGCCGGTGCCGATGATGGCGCCGACGCCCATGGCGGTCAGCTGGGTGGCGCCGACGGACTTCTTGAGCCCGTGGCCTTCCTCCGTCGTCTCGGAGATCAGTGACCGGACATCGCGGATCGCGAAGATCCCCGGCCTTCGGTTCGGACCTGTGACCATGCTGGGGCCCACCCTCCACATGCCTCGGCGGCCGCGGGGGGAGTCCGCCGTCGTGGACGCCGACCCGGCCGCACCTCAGGTGGTGGCCGGATCCGCGCGGCGCATCGGTGGCCACCGTTGTCACCGTGGCCTCTCACCTGCGGAAACCGCAAGATGATCGGCAGGATCTGGCTATCTTGCCCCTGGGGGTTGCTGATTGCGCCTCGCGATGGGTGATGTTGCCGTCACGCCCTGCCGCACCCGCTGTCCGCCAAGGTCACAGAAAGGTCCGGCAACCTGCGGGGTGAACGGCGGGCGTTGTAGCGTGGGCCCACGGGTTAACCGGGTGTGGAGGTCGGAACCATGGGCGAGGCCGCGATGACCACGCGGCGCCAGGCTGACGGCGCGATCGTGGTCGACGTGCGGGGTTCGCTGGACGCGGCGACCGTCGACGCCCTGCGGCAGACGCTGGTGAGCGTGCTGCACGCCGAGCGACCGGTCCTGATGATCGTCGACCTGACCTTCGTGACGTTCATGGATTCGCTGGGCGTGGGCGCGCTCGTCGCGGGTTTCAACGCCGCCCGAGAGACGGCCACCCGCTTCGTGCTGCGCAACCCCAGCGAGTTCGTGCACCGCCAGCTGCGGATCACCGGCCTGGCGGAGATGTTCGGGTTGCCCTCGGCGACGCCGGGCCCGCAGACATACACCCCCTGAGACTGCTGCCAGCCGGGCCGTCGGGCGGTTATGGTGCCGTCATGGAACCGGCGGTCGGGGCGTGGTGCGGCACCGCCGAGGTCTGCTTCCGGCTCCAAGATCATGAGCACCGGCTGTCCGCCGTCCGGCTGCGTTCCGGCGTCGCGAGCGGCGACTTCGGCTACGACGGCGAGACCCGCACCTGGCAGCTGCGGATGCCCAGGCCACCCGTGCACCGCATCGAATACCAGTTCGAGCTCGGCTACCCCGACGGCCATACCGAGACCGTCGCCGACCCGGACAACCCGCTCCGCAGCGGCGACGTCTCGACCCTGCGGTGCCCCGACTACCGCGAGCCCGGCTGGCCGCTGCTGCCGCAGGCGCCGGGCCAGTGGCGCGACGTCTACCTGCCGCTGCCGGCCGTGCGCGGCGAGATGGTCGCCCGCGTCTGGTCGCCGGACACCCCCGCCGACCGGGTGCTGGTCGCCCACGACGGGCCCGACTTCCACCGGTACGGCGAACTGGGCCGCTACACCGCGGCGATGATCGGTGCGGGCCGCGTCCCGCCGTACCATCTGGTGCTGTTGCCGCCCGGCGAGCGCTTCGAGTGGTATTCGGCCAGCCCGGCGTACGCCCGTGCGCTGGCCCGCGACGTCCTGCCCAAGCTGGCCGCCGAGCTCGGCACCGACCGGCCCGTGGTCGGCGCCGGCGCCAGCCTCGGCGCCCTGGCCATGCTGCACGCCCAGCGCCGCCACCCGGAGCGCTTCGCCGGCCTGTTCCTGCAGTCCGGCAGCTTCTTCCAGCCCCGCCACGACCGGCAGGAGTCCGGTTTCCGGCGCTACCTGCGCATCGTCCGCTTCACCGGCCGGCTGCTGCGGGCGCCGTCCTTCGCCAGCCCGGTCCCCACCGCGATCACCTGTGGTGCGGTGGAGGAGAACCTGGCCAACAATCAGGACATGGCGCGGGCGCTGAGCCGGCAGGGCTACCCGGTCAGCTTCACCGAGGTGCCCGACGCGCACAACTGGACCGGCTGGCGCGACGCCCTCGACCCGCACCTGACCACGTTGCTGCAGACAGTGTTCCGTTAACGGGGAGGCACCCATGGCCGACGTCGAGCACACCATCGGATTGCTGCTGGGCACCGAGGACGACTGGCCACGGGCCTACGAGGCGCTGCTGCGCCGGGTCGGGGTGGTCACCGACGCCCACGGCCGCACCCACCGCACCCGCAGCGTGCGGGTCACCATCGAGCCGTTCAACCTGCGCGACTCGCCGCGGCACGACCTGGTCATCGACCGGCTCGCCTACTGGTACTACCACCCGCGCGAGTGGCTCAAGAAGATCGCGCTGATGGACGACGTGTACCTGCTGAACAGCCCGTTCACCTTCCAGTCCATGGAGAAGCACGCCGCGTACTGCGCGATGCTGCGGCTCGGGCTCAAGGTGCCGGAGACGGTGCTGGTGCCGTTCAAGAACCCCCTGGACAACTCCCGGTGGGCCTACACCTCGGCGCGCTACAACCAGCCGTTCGACCTGGAGGCGCTGGCCGCGTCCGTGGGCTATCCGATGTACATGAAGCCGTACGACGGCGGGGCCTGGGTCGGCGTCTCCAAGATCCGGAATGTGGACGAGTTGCACGCCGCGTACGACGCGTCGGGGGAGCGGCTCATGCACCTGCAGGCGGCCGTCGAGAACTACGACGTCTTCGCCCGCTCGCTGACCATCGGCCCGGAGACCATGGTGATGAAGTTCCGGCCCGAGCTGAGCATGCACGAGCGGTACGCGGTCGACCACAACTTCCTCAGCGCCGAGGTCGGCGACGAGGTCGTCACCATCTCCCGGCTGGTCAACGCGTTCTTCCGGTGGGAGTTCAACAGCTGCGAGTCGCTGGTCAAGGGCACCGAGGTGCACCCCATCGACTATGCGAACGCCTGCCCCGACGTGGCGGTCACGTCGCTGCACTACTACTTCCCGTGGGCGATGTCGGCGCTGCTGCGCTGGACGATCTACTGCGTCGTCACCGGGCGCAAGCCCCGGCTGGACACCGACACCGCCGAATACTTCGCCGTCGCCGACGACCCGTCGCTGAGCTACTCCGACAAGCTCGCCCGCTACCGCCGGCTCGCCGACGACTACTTCGAAACCGAACGGTACGAGGAGTTCTGCGCCAAGCACCTGGGCCACGTCGACGAGATGGTCGCCGAGTGGGTCGGCTCCGAGGAGTTCCGCTCCCTGTTACGCGAGACGGTCCGGGCGATGTATCCGCCGCACGAGCATGAACGCTTCCTCGGCCACTTCAACGGCCTCATCGACGCCTGGCTGCGCGACCATGCCTGACCTGCGCAGCACCCTCTCGTTCGCCGCCGGGCTCTACCGCGGCCGGCTCAGCTTCGCCTACCACGGCTACCTGCGGCGCGACCCGATGTCGCTGCTGCACCTGCGCCCGGGGCGCGACGACCCGTACGCGATCTACCGCGGCATGCCCCGCTTCGGCCCGACCCGGATCGGCAACTGGGTGACCACCAGCCACGACATCTGCGCCACCGTGCTGCGGGACCGGCGCTTCGGCGTGCGCGCCGCCGAGCTGACGGCCGCGCCGAGCGTCGCCGACGAGTTCGACATGTCCTTCCTCGACAAGGACCCGCCGGACCACACCCGGCTGCGGCGCCTCGCCCAGCCGGCGTTCAGCCCGAAACAGATGGCCGGCTACCGGCCGCGGGTCGAACGCACCGTCGACGACCTGCTCGACCGGGCCGGGGCGGGCGGCGAGTTCGACCTCGTGTCCGCGTACGCGGCCCCGCTGCCGATCGCGGTGATCACCGACCTGCTCGGTGTGCCGGACGCGGACGCGGACCGCTTCGCCCGGTACGGCACGGTCATCGCCAGCGCCCTGGACGGCATCCACTCGCTGTCGCACGCGGCCCGCCTGCAGGCGGCGAACCACGAGCTGCGTGAGCTCTTCGAGACCCTGTTCGAGCTGCGCCGCCGCGAACCGGCCGACGACCTGGTGAGCCGGATCGTGGCGGCCGAGGGCGACAGGATCCAGTCGCACGAGATGGTCCCGATGTGCAACCTGCTGCTGGTGGCGGGCTTCGAGACCACGGTCAACCTGATCGGCAACGCGGTCAACGCCCTGCTCGACCACCCCGAGCAGTGGGCGGCCCTGTGCGCGGACCCGGCCGGGCTGGCCGGGGCGGCGGTGGAGGAGACGCTGCGGTACGACCCGCCGGTGCAGCGCACGGCGCGCTGCGCCCTGCAGGACGTGGATATCGAGGGGCATCCGGTACGGCGCGGCCAGTTCGTGGTGACGCTGATCGGCGCGGCCAACCGGGACCCGTCGGTGTTCCCCGAGCCGGACACGTTTGACATCGGCCGGGCCCAGACCGCGGATCATCTGGCCTTCTCCAGCGGGATCCACTATTGCGTGGGCCAGCCGCTGGCCCGGCTGGAGGCGGAGATCGCCGTGCGGCGGCTCGCCGAACGCATGCCGGATCTGCGCCGGGCCGGGCCGCTGCGGCGGCGGGTGTCGAGCATCGTCCGCGGGCCGATCCGGCTGCCGGTGCGCACCGGGGCCCGGGCGCTGTCCGCGCCTCGCTCTCCCTGAGGACCGGGCGTTGCACCTTTGCGCAACGCCCCACTGTGGAGGAGGCCGGCGGGCGGGCGACGGCGTTACGGTCTGCGGGTGAACCTTCGTGAGCGTGCCCTGACCGTGCGTCCTCGGGTCACCCTGTGGTGGGCGGCGTTGCTGATTCTGCTCTCCGTGGTCGCGGTCGTGGCGGCGTGCCTCTCGTCCTGGTTCCAGTGGCGGCACACCGGATCGGCCGCCGATCTCGATCGGGGCCAGCAGTCCGGGCTCGGGCTGCTTCTCGCGCATCTCGACTTCAGCGCGGTGGCCTCGTTCAGCACGGCCACCCCCGGGGACGCCGACACGGTGCGGTTCATCGGCTATCCGGCACGCGCCGTGGTCGCGGGTGTGCTGATCGGCGCCCTGGTCGGGCCGGTCCGATCCTGGGAGTTCGCGGACTCGGTCTGGCTGAGGGCGCTGTTCTCCCTGACGATCGCGTTGACGCTCCTCTGCGGTTTGGCGCTGCTGTCATGGTGGGCGACGGCCGCCGGCTTCAACGACATCGAGCACGAGTCGATCTCCGCCGATGCTTCCGTGCGGTTGACCGGGGTGCTGCCGCGGGGGCCGATCCTGCTCACCCTCGCCGTCCTGCTTCAGGTGGGAGCCTGGCGGGTCATCAGGGCGGAGCGGCTCAGGCAGGGCTGATCGCGCAGACCCGGCAGATCGTCGACGATCAGCGGTGTCGCCGCGTTGCCGCGTACAGGCCCAGGAGGAGCAGCGACAGCACCACGAGGGACGGGCCGAGGGCCTGTTCGCCCACCCGGTCGATCAGGACGCCGACGCCGGCCGGGATGAGGGCGCCGCCGAGCCCGGACGCGCCGATCTGGAGCCCGATCGCGCGGTCGGCGTGCGCCGCGCCGACCCGGTCCTTGGTGGTGAGCGTGAGCAGCGGGAACACCGGTGCCGCCGCGAAGCCGATGACCATCAGCCCGGCCACCGCGAGCCAGCCCGGTCCGGGCACCGCCACCAGCGCCGAGCCGGTCAGCAGGCCGAGGAGGCTGCCGACGAGGATGCGGGTGGTGCCGACGCGCTCGACGATGAAGCCCTGCACCACCCGGCCGACGAACAGGCTCGCCCAGTACGCCGACACGCAGATGCCGGCGACCGCCGCACTGATCCCGCGCCCGTCGGTGAGGAACAGGAACGCCCACAGGCCGGCGGAGATCTCGAGGGCCACGTAGACCGCGAAGGCGGCGGCGCTGAGCCACACCGCGGGAATCGCCAGGGTCACGGCGATCCGGGTCTTCGCCGGGGCCTCCCCGGCCGCGGGGCGTGCCTCGGCGCCGGGTGCCGCCGCCGGGCGCTGGGCGCCGTGCTGCGCCCAGGACCGGGCCGTGACGGCGAAGGCCACCGCGAGCAGCGCCTGGCCGGAGGCGACGATCCCGTACCCCCAGTGCCAGGAGAGCCCGCCGCTGAGCACCCCGGTCATGATCAGCGGTCCGATGGCGACGCCGAGGCCGAAGAAGGCGTGCAGCCAGTTCATGTGCTTCGGGCCGAACGCGCCGGCGGCGTAGGCGTTGAGTCCCGCGTCGATCGCGCCGCCGCCGAAGCCGGCGATCAGGGCGCAGGGCACCAGGAAGGCGAAGGCCGGCGACACCGCGTAGCCGGCCAGCGCCAGGCTGGCCAGCGCCGTACTGCCGGCCAGCAGCCGGCCCACGCCCAGCCGCGCGATGCTGAACCCGGCGGCGACGCTGGACACCAGATATCCGGCCGTGCCGGCGAACAGCAGCAGACCCACGGCGTCCGTGCCGACCCGGAACTCCGTGGCGATCGACGGCCAGCCGACGCCGAGCAGGCCGTCGGGCAGCCCGAGGCTGATGAACGCGAAATAGGCCAGCAGCAGCACCGAGGTGCGGACGACCGGCGCGGGCACCGCCCGCGCGTGCGGGATCGGCTGAGGCGTGGCGGTCGCGTCAGGCGGCAGCGGATTCATCCGGTGATGGTGGCACGAGGATCACCCGCGCGCGCTCGGAGCGGGGACATCGGGGATCCCCGGACGGCGGGACGCCCGCGCCCCGAGCGGTCGAGCCGAAGTTGTCGGTGGGTCGGCCTAGAGTTCAGCACGTGCACATCCGGATCGAGGGCAGCGACCTGCCCGGGCGCCCAGGCAGCGCGCAGGCCGATGCCCTGCGGCTCGGTAACGTGCACGTCGGCATGCAGCGCAAGGCCGAGGTGATCGCGCGCGTCGGCGCCGGCGCGCCCGCCGCCACCTGGGAGTTCGAGATCACCAGCCGGGAGGTCGACGGGCTGCTCGACGTCGGCGGGCCCTACGTGCACGGCCGGCCCGGCGCCCGCTTCCTCTACCTGAGCTGGGGCACGGTCGACGGTGAGACGTTCGCCATGTTCCGGCGGGCCAAGCTGCTGTTCGGTGACATCCCTACCGCGCTGCTGCGTGCGGCCCACGACGACGGCGGTGTGCTGGTGGCCCGGCTCGGCCTCACCGACACCGACGGCGGGCCGCGCTGCGCCCGGGTGCGCCCGCCCGACATCACCTGGCAGCTCGCGTGACGGCTCCCGATGCCGCGGTCACTGTCCTGCACGGCTTCATCGCCCGAGACGGCACCCTCTGCCTCTGGGCCGAGACCGACCACGCCGGCCCGCCCGCCTCGCCGGGCCCGGGCCGGCGGCGGGGATCCGTACCCGATCACGGTTTCGCGGTGCGGCCGGGCGGGCCCGGCATAGCCGCGACGCCGGCGCGGCCTGGTAGGTCCGGCCGTGCTGCGACGCTGGCACTGCCGGATGGGCCGGCCACGGCCGCGACGCCGGCGCCGCCGGAAGGGATGGGCATGGCTGCGACGCCGGCTCGGCCGGATGGGTCGGGCATGGCCGCGACTCCGACGCGGCCTGGTGGGCCCGAGCGGGCGGCGACGCTGGTGCTGCCGTCCACGAGCGCCGGCCCGCTGCCGTCGCCGCAGCTTGGGCTGCCGCCGCGCCGGGGCGAGCCGCGACTGCGGGCCTGGTCGGTGCCCGCGGTCAGCGTGCCGTTCGTGACCGACGACCTCGCCGAGGAGTTCGGTGGTCGGGCCGCGCCCTCGCTGAGCTACCTCGCCGAGGTCTGCGCGTTCGCCGCCTCCCTGGTCGGCCGTGGCCGCGTCCTGCCCGGGGTGCTCGGTGACGGCCCGCGTCCCCGCGCCGTGTGGCGGCCCGTGCTGACCGGCGCCGACGCCGCCCACCACGCCGACCTGCTACGCCGCATGCCGGCCGCCTGCCGGGCGGAGCGCGCCCGCCCCGGCGACGTCGACGGGCTGCCCGCCGCCGACACGCTGCACGCCGCGCTGCACCGGCTCGTCGACGGCCTGGTCCGCACCCGGCTCGCCGAGTCCGGCGTGTCGCTCGACGGCGCCGCCTGGCTCAGCGCGCTGGCCGCCGAGCCGGAGTTCGAGGCCCGGCCGGGAGAGCTCGACCCGCTCACCGACGCCCTCGACGCCTGGCACGCGGAGGCCAGCGGCGGCGCCGCCGTCCGGGTCTGCTTCCGGCTGACCCACCTGCACGAGCTCGAGGCCGACGAGCCCGACACCACCGGCGGGTCCGACGGCATCGGGCCGGCCGCCGCCGAGGACGCCTGGCTGCTGGAGTTTCTGCTGCAGCCGCTGGAGGAGCCCAGCCTGCTGGTCACCGCCGCCGACGTCTGGCGCGATGGCAGCGCGCCGCTGCGCCGGTGGACCCATCATCCGCACGAGCGGCTGCTCGCCGGGCTGGGCCGCGCCGCCCGGCTCTTCGGCGACCTCGACGCGGCCCTGCGCGTCGCCAAGCCGATCGAGCTGGTCCTCGACACCGAGGGCGCCCATCGCTTCCTGAGCCATGCCACCCTGCTTGAGCAGGCCGGCTACGGCATCCTGCTGCCCGCCTGGTGGCGGGAGCCGCAGAGCCTGGGGCTGGCCCTGGAGGTGCGCCCCCGCGACGAGATCGCCCCGGTGCTGCGTGACGAGGCCGCCGACCTCCGCACCATCGTCAGCTACAACTGGGGTCTCGCCCTGGGCGGGCGCACGCTGACCGACGACGAGCTCGCCGGCCTGGCCCGGGTGAAGGTGCCGCTGGTCAAGCTGCGCGGCCGCTGGGTCTACCTGGATCCGGAGCGGCTGCGGGCCGGGCTCGAGTTCCTGCGGCGCGGCGGCGGCACCATGACCGCCGGGGACGCGCTGCGCATGATCCGGCTGCTGCCGCCCGAGGAACTGCCCCTGCCGGTGACCGCCTTCGGTGGCAGCGGCTGGCTCGCCGACCTGCTCGGTGGGCGTCTCGGCGAGCGGCTGGAGCTGCTCGACCCGCCGCCGGGGCTGGCCGGGGAGCTGCGGCCGTACCAGCTGCGGGGTTTCTCCTGGCTCGCGTTCCTCGACGGCCTCGGCGTCGGCGCCTGCCTGGCCGACGACATGGGCCTGGGCAAGACCGTGCAGTTGCTCGCCCTGCTGCTGCACCGCCGGTCCGGGCCGACGCTGCTGATCTGCCCGCTGTCGGTGCTGGGCAACTGGCAGCGCGAGGCGGCCCGGTTCGCGCCCGGCCTGCGGGTGCGGGTGCTGCACGGCGCCGACCGGCCCGAGCCGGCCGAGCTGCTCGACGGCGCGGACGTGGTGCTGACCACGTACGCGATCGCCACCCGCGACGCCGCCGCCCTGGCCGCCGTGGCCTGGGACAGGGTGGTTCTCGACGAGGCGCAGCACATCAAGAACAGCGCGGCCGGGGTGGCCCGGGCGGTGCGCCGGCTGCCGGCCCGGCACCGCGTCGCCCTCACCGGCACCCCGGTGGAGAACAGGCTGGCCGAGCTCTGGTCCATCCTGGATTTCCTCAACCCCGGCCTGCTGGGCAGCGCGCATACGTTCCGCGCCCGCTACGCGGTCCCGATCGAGCGGTACGGCGACGAGGACGCCGCCGCCCGGCTGCGCCACGCCACCCGGCCGTTCATGCTGCGCCGGGTCAAGGCCGACCCGGCCGTCATCGACGACCTGCCCGACAAGCGGCACACCCGGCACCTGTGCGGGCTGACCATCGAGCAGGCCACCCTCTACCAGGCTGTGCTCAACGAGATGACCGACCGGCTCGCCGAGGAGACCGAGATCCGCACCAAGGGCATCGTGCTGTCCGCGATGACCAAGCTCAAGCAGGTCTGCAACCACCCGGCGCAGCTGCTCGGCGACGGGTCGCCGCTGCCCGGCCGCTCGGGCAAGCTCGAACGCCTCGAGGAGATCCTCGACGCCGCGCTGGCCGAGGGGGAGAGCGTGCTGTGCTTCACCCAGTTCGCCCGCTTCGGCGCGATGCTCGTGCCGCACCTGGCCGCCCGGTTCGCCGTCCCGGTCCGCTACCTGCACGGTGGCACGCCCCGCCGGGAGCGCGACGCGATGGTCGCGGCGTTCCAGGCCGACCGGCGTCCGGGCATCTTCGTGCTGTCGCTGAAGGCGGGCGGCACCGGGCTGAACCTGACCGCGGCCAACCACGTCGTGCACGTCGACCGCTGGTGGAATCCGGCCACGGAGACCCAGGCGACCGACCGGGCGTTCCGCATCGGCCAGCACCGCGACGTCCAGGTGCACACCCTGGTCTGCCTGGGCACGCTGGAGGAACGCATCGACCGGCTGATCATGGACAAGGGCGTGCTGGCCGAGCGGGTGGTCGGTAACGGCGAGGGCTGGCTCACCGGGCTGAGCACCGACGACCTGCGGTCCCTGCTGGCTTTGTCCCCGGAGGCCGTCGGTGAGTGACCGTTTCTCGGCGCCGTTCATCGCCATGTTCGAGTCCCTGCGGATGGCGCCGACGTTCGCCCGCGGCCGCCGCGACGCCCGCGCCGGCCACGTCCGCCACCTGTCGATCTCCGGCAGCCTGGTCGCCGCCCAGGTGCGCGGCCCGGACGACCCGGCGGCGCACCGGTCCCGGATCGCGGTGCGGGCCTTCGGCGCGGCGGAGTGGTCGCGGATCGAGGACGACTTGGCGGCCCAGGCCCGATACGTGGCGGACCTGCTCGCGGGCCGGATGCCGGAGGAGATCGACGCGGTGTTCGCCCGGGCCGGGCTGACCCTGCTGCCGCTGTCGCTGGACGAGGTGGCGATGGACTGCTCGTGCGAGCGCTGGCCGATGCCGTGCGTGCACCTGGCGGCGACCTGCTACGCGCTGGCCGAGTCGTTCGAGACGGATCCGTTCGGGGCCTTCGCCTGGCGCGGCCGCGGCCGCGACGAGCTGCTCACCCGGCTCAGCCAGCTGCGCGGCACCGCCGCGGCCGCGACGCCGGCGGAGCCCGAGGCCGGGGAGGCGAGCCTGGGCGAGATCGCGGATTTCTGGGGCAGCGGTACGCCCACCGCGACGCTCCCGTTCCCCGACGCGGGGCGCCCGGACCTGCTGCTGGACCAGCTCGACCCGCCCCCGCTGCGCCCGGGCGGCCGGCCGCTGGTCGAGGTGCTGCGGCCGGCGTACCAGGCCCTGCCGCCGGAGCCGGGATAGAGTGGAGAGTGGAGCAGACACACAAGCAAATCTTCGAGCGGTATGTGTACGCCGGCGCGATCCGGCGCGACCCCGACGCCCACGCGGCCCAGTTCACCGACGACGGCGTCTACGAGGCGCCGCTGATCCCGGAGGATCATCCGCTGCCGCGCCGCCTCGACGGCCGGGAGGCGATCCGGGCCGGCATCGGCGGCTACCACCAGCATCCGGCCTATCAGGTCACCGTGGACATGGCACGGTCCGGCTACGTGCTGCATGACACCGCGGATCCGGATGTCTTCATCGTCGAGCTCGACACCGTCCTGGTGGGGCCGGAGGGGCAGGCCACGACGATGTCGCTGGTGCAGATCTTCCGGGTCCGCGACGGCCGGATCGCCTCGCTCCGGGACTATTTCGCGCCGCCGCCGGCCTCTTCCCGGCGGGTCGACGCCTGATCCGCCGATCGCTCCGGCCGGTCGCCGAAGGCCGCCCGGACGTCGCCGGGTGACGCGGCCACCGCCTCCGGGTCGGGGTCGGCGGCCGTGACCCGCGGCAGGTGGACGATGACGTCGTAGGCCTCCGCCGGGCTCAGCTCGGCGTAGTAGGAACCGAAGCGCTGCCGGGAGGCGGCCCGGACGGCGGCCGCGTCGGCGGCCGGCAGCCGGCGGAGGTCGGTTGCGAAGGGCTCGTCGCCACTGGCGGCCATGAGGGCGTCCAGGCTGCCCGGCTCCGGCGCCGCCAGCTCGGTGAACAACGTGCCGCCGTAGAAGTCGGCGCCGGTGTTCAGCGTCTGGCCGGTGCCCGTCGTGGTGCCGATGATCAGGTAGCCGTCCCCGAGCCGGTCGGCCAGGTGCATGCCGGCCGTCGGGAAGGGTGGCAGGCCGGGCATGGAGCCGGGCACCCGCTGCAGGTGGCCGTTGTGGGCGGCGAGCACCACCCGGTCGTGCCGGCGCAGGATCCACTCCACGGTTTCCGCGATCGCCGCGTCCCGGTTGGCCATGACCGTCTGCCGGTCACCACGCGCCATCGCGCGGGCCACCGTGTCCAGGGTGACCGTGAGGTCCAGGGACCGCCGGGCCCGGGCATAGTCCTCGGCGCCGGTCCGCCGGACGTACTCCAGGCGGCGGCCGGCCAGGCGGGCGGCGAGCTCGGCGAGACCCGCGGTCACCGCGTCCCGGACCGCGGGCGCCAGCCCGACGTAGGCGGCGATGGTCGCGGGGGCGGCGAAGGCGGAGGGCGCGCCGAAGGCGGCGGCCGTCTCCCGGACGGCGGGGTCCGGCTCGTAGCCGGGATCGGCCCGCCGCAGGTAGGCGACCACGGCGTCCACCCCCGGCACCAGCGAGGCGTTGGAACCGGGCAGGTCGACGCCGTAGAAGCCGACCGGGTGCGCGGCGGTGCGGTTGTGCTCCCGGAGCCACTCCAGTTGCGCGCGCATCTGCGTCCACAGCCCCATCAACGACGTCAGGCCGCCGGCCAGGACGGGCCCGGCGGGGCCGGCGCCGCCGCGGACCCAGCCGTCGGCCCGCCACCCCTCGACGAATCCCGACTCCATCGCGTAGGCGCCGAAACCGTGCCGCTCGACCAGGTGCCGCAGCAGGCGGTGGCGCAGCTGGTAGGACTCGCGGTTGTAGTGCGCGCTTTCCCCGATCGCCACGACGCGCGCCGCGCCGACGGCGTCGTCGAGCCACTCCAGGTCGTCCGTGGGCCCGGCCGGATCCAGCGTGCGGATCGGATGCGTCGCTTCGCTGCTGAGCCCGGCGACCGCCGTTGAGCCGTTCTCCGTCATCCGCCCGCCACCCCTTTTACGTTTCCAGTTTTGGGAACGGTACCAGATATGGGATCGTTGCGGGGTGGACCTGTTGAACCTCCTCCTGCACCCCGTGCGGTTGCGCATCGTGTACGCCCTGTCCGGCGGGCGCGTCCGGACCACCGCCGAGCTGTGCGCGAGCCTGACCGACGTGCCCAAGACCACCGTGTATCGGCAGGTCGGCCTGCTGGCCCAGGGCGGGGTGCTGGAGGTCGCCGACGAGCAGCGGGTGCGCGGCGCGGTGGAGCGCCACTACCGGCTGCGCCGGGACCGGGCGTCGATCGACCCGGCGGCGGGCGCGGCGATGTCGCTGGACGACCACCGGCAGGGTTTCGCCGCCTCGATGGGCGCGCTGCTGGCGGAGTTCGACGCCTACCTCGGCCGGCCCGGCGCGGACCCGTTCGCCGATCTGGTCGGCTACCGCCAGGGCGTCCTGTGGCTCAGCGACGAGGAGGTCACCGACGCGGCCGGCGAGATCCAGGCGGTCCTCGCGGCGCGGGCGGGCAACCGGGCCGCCCCCGGGCGCCGCCCCCGCCTGCTCAGCCTGATCCAGTTCCCGACCGAGGCCCCGCCGGCGGACGGCGGCCCGTGACCGGACCCGGTCAGCCGGTGGCGAGGGAGCTGAACTGGACGGCCGCCAGCTTCCAGCCCTCGGCCTGCCGGATCCACACGTGGCTGACCCGGACGGTCAGCGACATGGGTGTGCCCAGCCAGGTGGCCCGGGTGTGCTGCACGCTGCGGACGATCGCGGTCCGGTCGTACCGGCGCACGTCGGTCTCGGAGGTGTCCACGCTGATGAACCGGAAGTCGCCGTGCCGGGCGATCCACTGGCTCTTGTCGAGCACGTAGCCCTGTTCGCCGATGGAGAGGAAGTCGTCGGCCAGCAGCGCCTCCAGCCGATCGGTGTCGGCCGCCAACTCGGCGGTGTCGAAGGCCTGCTGCGCGGTCAGGACGTCGTCTGTCATGCCTTCGCCGTCATTTCCGTCGCGCCGTGCTCCGCGGCGCGCCCCAGGTAGGCCAGCAACTGCCGGCTGGGAGTCGCGTCGGCCGGTGCTGGTTGCTCCGGGCCGAACATGCCGGGCCTGCGGAAGGGGTCGATGCCGCCCGCCTGGTGCATGGTTGTCAGCAGATCGGCGCACTGTCGCTGGTCGATGTGCTGCCCCCGGCCGGTGGCGACGGCCAGGTCGACACCGTGGACGAGGACTTCGGTGAGGTGGACCACGGCCGCCATCGGGCCGGGAAGCGCGCCCAGCGAGATGTGCACCGTGGTGTCGAGTGCGCCGGGGCGCCGCCACGCCGCCCGATCCGCCGTCGCGGCCTCGTGGTACGCGAGGTGCGGGTCGCCGCCGAGCCAGTCGGCGTCGTGGTCGGCGCCGGCGGGGGGACCGCCGAGCGCGGCCGTGAAGATCCGGACGCCGCCGACGAGGTGGTTGAGCTCGTCGCGCACGTCCCAGCCGGCGCACAACGACGGCGCCGCGAACTGGTCGGGGCTGATGCCGTCGACGACGGCGGTGGTCATGGTGATGGCGGAGTCGATCCGGTCGACCAGGGTGAGATGCTGCATCATCCGCTCCTAACGCAGTTGGCCACTGCGTTAGAAACTACGCCTCCGCTCGACTAAAGGCAATCATCAACTGCGTTAAGGTGGGGGGATGGCAGACAAAGAGGCTGCCCGCCGGCCCGGCGGGCGCAGCGCCCGGATCCGCGCCTCGGTCCACCGGGCCGTCGCCGACCTGGTCACCCTGCGCGGCTACGGCAACTTCACCATCGGCGACGTGGCCGCGCGGGCCGGCGTCGCCGACTCCAGCATCTACCGCCGCTGGGGCACCCTGGAAAGCCTGACCATGGACGTGGCGATCACCTGGCTGACCACCAACTCGCCGATCCCGGACACCGGCACGCTGGCCGGAGATCTCCGCGCCTACGCCGCCGGCGTCGCCCGCGACCTCGGCGGAGCCGACGGCCTGGCCGTGCTCCGCCTGGTCATCGCGCTGTCCAACGCCGGTGAGTCCGGAGTCGCCGCCCGCGACCAGTTTCTGGCCGAGCGCCGCCGGCAACTGGAGGAGATGTTCGACCGCGCGCAGGCCCGCGGCGAGCGCCGTCCCGCGCCCCTCGACATCCTGGACCACATCCTGGCGCCCATGTACATCCGCACCCTCTTCGGCATGGGACCGCTGACGCCCGGCTACGCCGACTCGCTCGTCGATCGGGTCCTGGCCGCCGGTGGTGCGGGGATGAGCACGACGCCCGCCGCGCCGGGACACGACCGATGACCACAGCGCCACGTCGCGGCCGGCCCCTGTGAGGCAGGGTCAGTACGGCGGGCCGAGGACCGCGTCGACCGCCTCGTCCAACGTCCGTTCGGGATCCTCAAGCCAGGGTGGGTCGCACAGCGTCCGAAGCATGAGGTACGCCTTGCCGGTGTCGCCGGACGCGGTGACGAAGACGATGTCGATCGTGTAGGGCGGGCCGGGGTTCGTGATCCTGCAGCCCACATGGTCGATCGGCCGGACCGGTGGCAGCGCCTCGTCCAGCGCCGCCGCGAAGACGGCCAGATGACCGGTGACCGGGCCTTGTGCCAGGGTGTTGTGGCCTCTGCTGGTGTCGAAGGTGCTGTGCTCGTAGCGGCACAGTGTCACCGCCGTCACCTGCCGCGGCCAGGTGGTGGCGTCCCAGGGGTCGTGGATGGGTAGCCGCATCGGGTCCACCGACGGGGGACAGGTGCCGGGGAGTGGCAACGGCGCGTCGCGCGGCGGCAGGTCGTTCGGGTCCGTCGCGTCCGGCCCGGGAGAGACGGTCACGTATGCCTGCGACACCCTCGGGTTCGCGAAGGTCGAGGCCGTAACCCGGCCGCTCGGGCGCGAGGTCACCGTCGGGCCGTTCGGGTGCGCGGCCGGCGTCGCCGGCCGATCGTTCGGGTGCGCGGCCGCGACCTCCAGGTGACCCTCCGGGGCCGGGACGCTCAGCAGGGCGCCGGCCAGCACCAACCCGGCCAGCGCCGCCCCGGCCGCCGCCGTCGCTGCCGGTCCCGCCCGGTGTCGTCGTCGGGCTGTGGCCCGGTCACGCGGCGCCGCCGACCGGTCCGGCGGCTCCGGCAGGGTCGGAACAGCGCCGGGCGGCCGTCGCCGGATCTCGTCCTCGTTCATGGTGGGACCTCCGCGTCGCTCCCGGGGCTCTCCGCCATCCGACGGCCGGGCCCGGCGACCCGTTCCCCGGCCGGGGGCATCGTTGATCTCGTCGCGCCGCTGCCGAGGATCACCGCTCGGTGGTCCGGGTGCGGTCGTCCACGCGGCGCTGGAGCGCCTCGATGCCCGCCACGATCCGGCGGGAGTCGTCCACGTCGTCACGGTCGATGGAGCCCGCACCCCGGTTCCACGGTTGCCGGACCTCCCACTCGTCCAGGCCGTGCCGGGCGCTGAGGTGTTCGTGCAGCACCGTGAGCAGCGACGGGCCGCTGGGCTCGACGGCCAGGTCGCGGTCGTCGTCGTTCGGGTCCCACGGGACGCCGAACACGGTGCTGCGGCCGGCGGCGAGCTCACTGAGCCGGTAACAGTGCAGGCGGTGGCCGTGCGGCACCCCACGCCAGGCTCCCGCACCGTGGTCCCAGCGCTGGTCGCGGTAGAGCGTGAGCAGCGGGAGGAGATCCGGGTCCCAGGCGACGATCCGCTGCTCGTGCCGCCAGGTCATCGGCGACGGCCGCAGCACCGGGCCACCCCGATCGAGCGGCACGGCCAGGCCCCACGGCAGGTTGGTCAGGTTCCCGGTGGCTTCCTCCTCAGGGTCCGCCTCGGCCAGCACGAGGAACTCGTCCGGGAACGTGACCCCGAGACATTCCGCCAGCACCTCCTCCGGACCCAGCCCCGCGGCGTACAGCGCCCACGCCAGCCGGGCCATCGACCGGTAGTCGTCGCGGGACGCCCGGCCGCGCAGCCGGGCCAGTGTGGACTCGGGCACCGGGGCGAGGAACGGGACGGACGGCTCCGGGCGGGCCACGCCCGGTGCTCCGGCCGGCAGCACCGACCCCACGAGACGCAGCGCTTCGCGGTGCGCGGCCAGGCCTTCGACGTCGTCGTGCTCCGGTGTCAGCCGGTGCAGTGCCTCCAGCCGGCCGACGACGGTGGTGTGGTAGTCGCGAAGCACCGCCAGCAGCGATGGGCCGAGCCGTTCGATGCCCCCGTCGCGGTCGAACGGGTCGGTGCCGACGATCGTCGACCGGCCGTGGGCGAGTTCGGAGAACTCGTAACAGAGCACGAGGCCGCCGTACTCGGTATGGGTGTCGCCCAGCCGCAGCACCGGGACCAGCCGCCGGTCGCGATCGACGATGACGCGGTCGTGGTAGTCGTCGGCGCTGGAGCCGTCCGGCGGCACCGGGCCGCCGTGGCCGGCCCGCAGGGCGAGCCGCCACACCTGGTACCGCAGATCCTCGCGCTGGTACCCCGGCAAGGGCTGGTGGTCGGCGAGCGCGAAGAACTCGTCCGGTAGCGGGGCGCCGTAACACTCGGCGAGCACCGCACGCCGGTCCGTCCCGGTCGCGTACAGCGCCCACGCCAGCTCGGCCATCGACGCGTACCCGGGCCGCGACGCGGCGGCCCGCAGCCGGTCGACGTCCTCGGCGGAGGGCCGGCGACGCCGGCCCGGCGCGCCGACCGGGCACGGGACGCCACGCTTGCCGCAGACATCGACACCGCCGGCGTTGCGCAACCGGCCGATGAGATCCTCGACCGGCCGCCGGGCGAATGTTCCGCCCAGTTGCTGTCGCCACGCCGCAGCGGCGTGCAGCGCCGTGTGCCCCTGCACGTCGACGGCGTTGACGTCCACGCCGGCGGCGAGCAACCGGGGCAGGAGCAGCTCATGATCGAGGTGGGGCAGCAGGTGCAGCAGCGTCTGACCGGAACGGTCCCGCACCAGCGGGTCGGCACCGGCGTCGAGCAGCGCCCGCACGCCGGCGGTGTCGCGGTGTAACGCCCGCTCCATCAGCTCCCAGGCACCGGTGTGCGGCGCCGTCCCGAGCGACCTGGGAGTTCCTCGCTGGCCCGGCGGGTCGTCGGCCCCGGCCAGCCGCGCCGGGAACAGCGCCCGGGTGACCGCCGGGTGCAACTCGTCCGGCCCGACCAGCCCGAACCGCAACAGGTCCAGGTCGATCGGGTGGCGATACTCCGGGGCGGTGAGCAGACGGGAGTCGCCGGCCTCGGCGCGGCGCAACCGCGCCGTGACCTTGTCGTCGGGGCCGAAGGTCAGCTCGAGGTCGGTGCCGCCCTGGCCCTCGTCGCGACACTCGACCCAGATCGTCCGGGCTGGCCGCCGCGACGCGCCGAGGCGGACGACGCCTTCGTCGAGCACCCGCCGGGCGTCGGCCACCAGCCGCTCGAGCGCGACCCACGGGCGCTTCGGCCAGCTGTCCTCCTGCCCCTCGGCCAGCGCGATCCCGCACGCGGCGAGGGCCGCACCGGTGCGGCCCTGGTCCCAGAGCAGGGTCAGCCACTCGGTCATGGCGACCGGGTCGTCCGGGCGCGGTCCGTCGGGCAGGACGGCCAGGAGGCCGCCGTCGACGTCGTGGAACGGGATCCGGTCCGGCCCGCCGCCGCAGAGGTCACGCAGCTCACCGGTGTAGCGGACGTCCCAGTACGCCCGCGGCAGGTGGTACCACCCCGGAACGCGGTCGGGCAGGTCCGCCGGCCCGGTGCGGCTCTGCACCCACAGGCGCAGCCGGCCCGGCTGCTTCCGGGCATTGTCGACAATGAGCTTCGCGCCGCCCGCGTACCGGCGCAACAGGCCGGGCCCGATCAGCGCGCCGGGCGGCGTCAATGCCCGCGGCACGTTCCAGCGCAGCAGGTCGGGTGCGATATGAGACAGGTCGTCGATCACCTGATCGGCCGTCTCGCGGCCGTGCGATCGCACGACGGCGGCGACATCGACGTCCAAGTCGACGCGGGCGGTCGCGAAGGCGCCCGCCACGTCGCCGGCGAGCCGCCGCGCGGTGGCCACCTCGACCATCGCCGCCGGGACGTCGAGCGGACGCGTCAGCCGGTACATCTCCAGCACATCCCGGCGTTTCCCGCCAACCGTAGCCACGCGCGAGACGGTAGCGAACAGGTGGGTGCCACGGCCAGTGCAACAATTGCGCGAAGGACCGGTGGATAAACCGGACCGAAAACCTACGACCCGACCGTACGGCCGTCGGGTGAGTGCATGCTGCGCCGATTGAATGCAACATATCTGCATATCGGTGGCATTGACTCCCGACGATGGATTTACCTATGTTTCTCGCAACACCCCGCCCGTCTCCGGGAAATGATTCCGTCCTGAGAAGGAGGATCCGCCATGCGCGGGAAACCACTGCTCGCCGCGGCCGTGGGCGCCGCGCTGACCGTTCTGCTCGGGGTGGCCGGCACCGGCGCGGCCCGCGCCGACGCGTTCTTCGGCGACACCTTCGACGACGGTGACGCGAACGGCTGGACGAAGACGGGCGGCAGCTGGTCGGTGGTCACCGACGGCTCGCCGGCCTACCGCCAGGCGAGCACCGGCGCGAGCGCCAGGGCGCAGGCCGGCGACCTGACCTGGACCGACTACACCGTGCGGGCCCGGGTCAAGCCGATCGCCTTCGCCACCTCGGCCCGCTGGGCCGGCATCACCGCCCGCAGCACGACGCTGAGCAGCTACTACGCCCTCGTGCTCACCGGCGGGGGAGCGGCGCAGTTGCAGCGGGTCTCGAACGGGACGGTCACGGTGCTCGGCTCCGCGACGGTCGGCGTCACCCCCGCCACCTGGTACGCCCTCGCGCTGCGGGTCACCGGACCCACCCTGACCGGCTCCGTCGACGGCGTCCAGGTCGTGCGGGCGACCGACGAAACGTTCAGCGCCGGCCGGATCGGGCTGGTCACCTCGTACGCCTCGGCCTCGTTCGACGACGTGGCCGTCGAGACCCCCGGCCCGGGCCCCGACCCCACCGGAACGACCAACCCGCCGGATCCCGGCAGCTGCCGGGTCGCCGGAACGCCCGCCGGCTTCGCGTCGGTGCAGGCCTGGGGCCAGAACGGCACAACCGGGGGTACGGGCGGAGCCACCGTCGCAGCCGACACGGCGGCGGAGCTGCTCGCCGCCATCGCCCGGCCCGAGCCCCTCACCATCTGCGTCAGCGGAACGATCACCCTGCCGGCCGGCATGTACGACGTCGCCTCGGACAAGTCGATCGTCGGCGTCGGCGCGACCGCGGGCATCAGCGGCGGCGGTTTCAACATCGGCCTGCCGGTCTCCGCCGCGACGACACCCCCGGCCGACGCCGTGCACAACGTGATCGTCCAGAACCTGTCGTTCCGCGACGCCGGTGACGACTCGATCAACGTACAGATGTTCTCGCACCACGTCTGGCTCGACCACAACGACCTGGCCCGGGGCTACGACGGCCTGATCGACGTCAAGCGCGGCTCGTCGTACGTGACCGTGTCGTGGAACCACACCCACCACCACACCAAGAACATGCTGCTCGGCCACGACGACGGCAACGCCGCGCAGGACACCGGCCGGCTGATGGTCAGCTACCACCACAACTGGTTCGACCGGACGCCGCAGCGCAACCCGCGGGTCCGCTTCGGCGAGCCGGTGCACGTCTACAGCAACTACTACGTCTACACCACCGACACCGGTGTGGCCTGCCAGAACAACGCGGGGTGCGTGGTCGAGGGCAACTACTTCGAGGACGTGGAGGAGCCGGTGACGAACACCTACGCCGGCCCGCCCGGCCGGTGCGTCGCCCGCAACAACGTGTTCGTCGGGGAGTCGGGCACCGCGGTGTGCTCCGGCACCGTCCAGGAACCCTCGGCGTACTACTCCTACACCCTGGACGACCCGAACACCGTCAAGGCGATCGTGACCGCGGGCGCCGGCGTCGGCCGCGTCTGAGGGACAACAACCACTACCGCGACATCGGAGGCTGTCATGACCTGGCGCGCTGTTCTCACCGCCGGCTTCGCCGCGATGCTGGTGGCCGCCGGGGTGCCCGGCACCGGCCCGGCCGCCGCAGCCGCACCGGCGGGTGCGCCGGACGGGTTCGCCGCCGTGCCGGCGCTGGGCCTCGCCGGCACCACCGGCGGCGTCGGGGGCCCGACCGTCACGGTCGACACGACCGACGAGCTGCTCACCGCCATCGACACGGTCGGCCCGATGATCATCCAGGTGACCGGGACCATCGCCATCACCAGCAAGCAGGGGGTACGGCCGAACAAGACGATCCTCGGCCTCGGCTCCTCGGCGGTCATCTCCGGCGGCGGCTTCGACTTCTACCGCTCGTCCAACGTGATCGTGCGGAACCTGACCTTCGCCGACGCCGAGGACGACGCCGTCAACGTGGGCCAGCAGTCGCACCACATCTGGATCGACCACAACACCTTCGTCCGCCCGGTGGACGGCTCGGTCGACATCGTCCGCGGCGCCGACTACGTGACCGTGTCCTGGAACCATTTCGCCGCGACCGACAAGAGCATGCTGATCGGCCACTCCGACGGCGCGGCGTCCACCGACGTCGGGCACCTGCGGGTCAGCATCCACCACAACTTCTTCGACCATTCCCGCCAGCGGCATCCGCGGGTGCGCTTCGGCGAGCCGGTGCACGTCTACAACAACTACTTCCTCGGCAACGAGCTCTACGCGGTCGCCTCGACCATGAACGGCGGCGTCCTGGTGGAGGGCAACTACTTCAGCGGCGTGGCCCACCCCTGCCACTCGACGGGCGGGTACGCCGACAGCGGGCCGGGCCGGCTGGTCCAGCGCGACAACGTGTTCGTGGGCTCCGGGCCGTGCGAGGCCGGGGGAACGGTCGCCGAGCCGCGAGGCTATTACGCCTACCCGCTCGACGCCGCGGCGACCGTGCCGGGCCTGGTGGCGTCCGGGTCCGGCGCGGGCCGCCTCTGAGCGAGCCATCGACACCCTGAGCGGACTCCAAACGTCACAAACCCCGCATTTTGCCGCTGGCGGTCGTGACCTTGAGGGGTTCGGGTGCCGAGTACGCCGTGGGTCTCCAAGGTCTGTGAGCAGCTGCCCGAGGTCGGGTGTGGCCGGCGGGCGGCACGCGCAGCGGGCGCGCTATCCACCCGGAAAGTCCCGTTACGTCGCGGATTCGGCTTCCCGGCATTCGCCGGCACCGCACGGGCGACTGGACGGACAGCCTTCGGTCCTCGCGACGACCTGTGCCGGGCGGGCGCGAAGCAGGGCGTGGACTTGTCGTCCGCCGGCCTGCATCCAAGACCAATTGGTCCGGGTGTCATTGGTCCGATGCCTGTCGACGAATCGTCGGGAGTAATGGGCCGCAGCGACTACCGGCTCAGATGTTCATGCAGCATCTGCCAGGCGCCGTTGCGCTTTGTCACGACGTTGGTGCCCCGCCCGTGCCCCGATGCCGGTTTCGCATCAACGACACCCGTCCAGCGGAATCGGTACCGGCACACCGCCAGATCCGCGGTGACGGCGACCCACTCAAGCCCCTCTATTGTGTACACCTCGTCCAGGATCGTGGCGAAGGTGCGCTCGACCGCCGCCCTGATCGCGTCGATACCGTGGTAGGACCCCTCCGTGAACCAGTAGGTCGCATCGTCGGCGATCAGTGGCACCAACAGGTCGAAGTCATGACGGTTGGTGGCCTGCTCGTAGTGATACACGAACGACGTTAGTTCGGCGTCCAGGTCTGACACGCACGGTCCTTCCTGCTGGCCCAGCCGTTGAGGGCCCCGCCTCCCCCGTGGGCGGCGGGACCCCGGGGTGATCAGTAGAACAGCTGGTTGCCGGCGTACGAGCATTGCCAGGTCTGCAGCGCCGCCCCGTCGTTCCAGTCGTTCTCCCTGACGTCCAGGCAGTAGATCGAGCTGGACCGCCGGAAGTAGTAGACGGTGTGCGAGCCGCCCGGTGTGCTGCGGGTCCCGTTCGAAGTGATTTCCCACATCTGGGTGTATTGCGTGCTGTCACCCGAACCCTTGCACGTCCACAGCCACACGTTCACGCCGTTGCCGACGGGGCTGTCCGGGTCCAGGCACAGGCCGGTCTGGTAGTTGCGAGCCTGATACGCGTACGAGCCGTCGGCGTAGGTGTACTTCCCGAGGCACCACTGCTGGTTGGCGGTCGGCCCGTTGTTGTGCCACAGGTGCACGTAGCCCGGGGCCGTGGTCGGATACGGCGATGCCGCATCGAGGAACATGCTGGTGTTCCGGGTGACGCTGGCGCTGAGGCCGGCGTACGTGTAGGGGCCGCGGCTCCAGTACGACCCGTACTTGTTCTGGCAGGCGGACGCGGCCTGCGCCGCCGTGGCCGGGATCAGTACGAGCCCGGTGAGCACGACGACGACGGCCAGCAGCCTGGACAGCCGGCCGCGGATGAGTGAGACGGGAAGTTCCCTGCGTTGCCCCGTTGTTCTTGTCACGCTCTGCATCCCCTTACGAGAGTGGGTTGAGGACCTGCGGTCGGCTAGCCGACGACGCCTTGACCCCGCTGAACTCATCGACGACATTGATGGTCGACGCCCACGGAATCCTCAGTGGACTCTCAAATGCGCAGGTGGCACGGGCTTAAGGGGTGCGATGGAGTTCAGGGTGTTCGGTGGCGTCGAGGCGTGCCGGGAAGGTGAGCCGATCGACGTCGGTCACTCGCGGCAGCGCAGCGTCCTGGCGATCCTGCTGGCCGAGGCGGGCCGGCCGGTCTCTGCCGACGAGCTGATCGAGCGGGTGTGGGCGGACGACCCGCCCCAGCGGGCCCGCGGTGCCCTGCACACCTACCTCTCCGGCCTGCGCCAGGCGCTGGCCCCGGAGGTGCGCCTGGAACGGCAGTCCGGCGGTTATCGCCTCGCCATCGACCCGTTGACGGTCGACGCCCACCTCTTCCGCCACCTCGTCGCCCGGGCCCGGGCCGGCGAGGCCGACGGCGATCTCCTCGACGAGGCGCTCGCCCTGTGGCGCGGCCGCCCGTTCGGCCCGCTGGACACGCCGTGGCTGAACGACGTCCGCGAGGCCCTGGAGCGCGAGCGGCACGCGGCCGAGCTGGACCGCAACGATCAGGCCCTGGCCCGGGGCCGGCACGCCGACCTGGTCGAGGGACTGACGGCGGCCGCCGTGGCGCACCCGTTCGACGAGCGGCTCACCGGGCAGCTGATGCTGGCCCTCTACCGCAGCGGGCGCCAGGCGGACGCGCTGCGCCACTACGAGACCAGCCGCCGCCGGCTGGCGGCGGAACTGGGCGCCGATCCCAGCCCGGCGTTGCAGGCCGTGCACCTGAGGCTCCTGACGGACGGCGCGCAGGCGGCGTACGCCCAGGCGACCGTGCCGCCGCCGCACGCCCCGGTCACCGTCCCGCCGCCTGCACCGGTGGCCGCGGCGCCGGCTCCGCGGCGCCGGCTTTCCTGGCTGGCGGCGAGCATCGTCGTGCCGCTCGTGGCGGCCGCGATCGGCGTCGCCGCCTGGACCCGGCAGCCCCCGTCGCCCGCCACCGGGTCGCCGGCCGGCGCCTCGCCGCAGCCCGGCGTCTCCGCGCTGACCGGCGCCATTCCGGACCGCACGATCGTGGCCATCGTCAACCAGCGATCGGCGACCTCGACGACGGCCGCGTATGTGGTGGACGTCGAGAACTGGTCGGTGGAGGAGGGCGGTCGCAACCACCTGTGGCACTGGCGCGAGGACGGCGACTTCCGCAACCAGCTGTGGCGGGTCCGGCCGGTCTCCGGCGGCCGGCACTGGTTTGTGAACATGCTCAGCGGCAAATGCCTCTCCGGCGCCCCGGGCGCGGCCGAGATCGTCCAGGCCGCGTGCTCGGCCACGGCCCCGGCGCAGCGCTGGAGCATCCGCGACGACGGCCTGCTGAGCAACGGCGACGGCACGAAGTGCCTGCAGATCCGCGAGGACCTGCTGCTCGAGGACACCGGCCTGCACATGGCCGACTGCCGGCAGGCGTGGAGCCAGCAGTGGTACCTGGTGCGGCGCGGCTGAGCCCACCCGCGGCGGAAAACCCATGCAAGTTCGCTACCTGAGCGCCGGGCTCCGCCGCCGGAACGGCAGGCCCGGTCGCGCAGGTCGATGACCGCCGCGCAGGCGAGATCAGGCGGCGGGTTTGCCGAACCAGCGGGAGAGGTGGCCGTCCAGGTCCTGCTGATCGTCGCCGATCCAGGCGACGTGGCCGTCGGGGCGGAGCAGGACGCCCGGAACGTCCAGCACCGCGGTGGGATCCGCGAGGTAGTCGACCCGGTCCGACCAGCCGCCGACGGTCAGCCGTTCGGTGCGGTCCAGCAGCAGGCCGCGGCCGCGATGCAGCAGACCGTAGAGGCGGCCCTGCTTCACGTCGAGGTCGGGCAGGCGGCGGCCGAGCAGGTCGGGGCCCGCGCCGAAGTCGTAGCGGACGCCGACCGCGGTGATCTTCTCGATCAGATAGCGGTTCACCTCGTCGAAGTCCATCAGCTTGGTGAGCAGCCGGCGCACGGCCCGCGGGCCCGGCTCGGTGGACGACAGTTCCATCTGGGCGCGGGTGTTGTCCAGCACGTCCTCGGCGACCGGATGACGCTCGGCCTGGTAGGTGTCCAGCAAGGTATCCGGCGCCCAGCCGCGGACCTGTGCTGCCAGTTTCCAGCCGAGGTTGACCGCGTCCTGAACGCCCAGGTTGACGCCCTGTCCGCCGGCGGGTGGATGGATGTGTGCCGCGTCGCCGGCCAGCAGCACCCGCCCGACCCGGTAACGTTCGGCCAGCCGGGTGGCATCCCCGAAGCGGGACAGCCAGCGCGGCGAGTGCACGCCGAAATCGGTTCCGGCGATGGTGCGCAGCTGGTGCTGGAAATCCTCGAGGGTGGGCGGTTCCGCGCGGTCGCTGACTCCCGCGGCGGGGACCACGACGCTGTAGACCCCGACGCCCGCGGGCCGGAGCCAGAATCGCTGATGGGTCTCGCGGACCTCGGCCACCTTGGCGGCGATCTCCTCCTGCGGCACGCCCACTTCCATCTCACCCATCAGGGTCTCGGTCCGCGAGGGCTCGCCGGGGAAGCCGACGCCGAGCAGTTTGCGCACCGTGCTGCGCCCGCCGTCGCAGCCGACGAGATAGCGCGTCCGCAGCTGTTCCCCGTCGGCCAGCTCGACGGTCACACCGTCGTCGTCCTGCTCGAAACCGGCCACCGGACAGCCGCGCCGGACCCGCGCACCCAGGTCGAGCGCGTGTTCCTCGAGCAGGCGAACCAGGACCGGCTGCGGGATGCCCAGCAGATACGCGTACGCGGAATCCAGGCCCGCGGGCGCGGGTTTGTCGATGGCGGCGAAGTAGGCGCCGGCCGGACGCTGTCGTCCGCGTTCGCGAATGCGCTCCAGCAGCCCGCGCATGGCCATCAGCTCGACACTGCGAATGTGCAGACCGACTATGCGGACGAACGACACGGGCTCGGTTTCCCGCTCCAGGACGAGCACCCGCACATCGTGCAGCCGCAGCTCGGCGGCCAGCAT
>Ga0307516_10001138_pt1 | contig 37091 bp, 27 predicted proteins | sample 19_EM_MG_FD_203310 | JGI IMG/M metagenome (GOLD analysis project Ga0307516, IMG submission 203310) | Populus trichocarpa ectomycorrhiza microbial communities from riparian zone in the Pacific Northwest, United States - 19_EM | ecosystem: Host-associated > Plants > Roots > Unclassified | place... | reverse complement strand
AACCTGCAGGAAGATGCGTCTTTGCTAAGAGAGTATTTGTTGAACTATCATGATATAAAGATCATTGGCGGAAGCACCCGGATGACGGAGCATTTCTGGAAATACAATAAGCCCTTCTATGAGTTTTTCCGGGTATTGGAATTAAAACCGCTGACCAGCGATGAAATAAAGAAGCTGCTGCTGAATTGGAGCCAAAAACTAAACCTGCCGCAAATTGAAGAATTTGTCGTCAACAGACCCGGGCAGCTGGAGATGGTTAGGCTGCTAACGGATGGCCTACCCCGGACCCTGCAGTTCTTCATAAATATATTGATCAACAAAACGCAGGAAACGGGATATGAGTATCTGCGGCTGATCATGGACAAGGTAACGCCTTTGTACCAGGAAAGATTGAATAACCTTCCCCCTGCACAACGCAAGATCGTCCTGCAAATGGCTTTTATCTGGGAGGCGACGGGCGCTAAGGAACTGGCGGTGGCCGCTAAGATGGAGAACAATGTCATTTCCGCGCAACTAAAACAACTAGCCGATAAAGGCATAGCAGAAAAAATAGAGACCCATACAAAAAATCATTTATACAGGCTGAGCGAGCGCTTTTTTAATTTATGGTTGATCTTTACACAAGGCAATCCCAGAGAAAAAAGAAAGGCGAAATACCTGACGATCTTCCTGGAGAATTTTTACGATGCCAATGAATTAAAGATCCTTGCTAATGAGCATTTAAAGGCTATTTCCGAAAGAAAGTTAAGTCCGGACAAAGCAGCCTTGCTTACGAAGGCCTTGTCACAGTCCAGGTATATCTCTTATGCTACAAGGGACCTGTTAATTCAGGGTACGTTACAGCTTCCGGAAATTCAGGAAGTACTGAAAAAGCAACTTCCCCCTACTACCTTTGAAATAGCGGATGAAATTGAAAAATTAGTTCAGAAAAAAGAGTATACCAAGGCGATAGCATTAGCCGGAACTATTGAACAGGTCGACGGAATGAAGGAGCTTTTGTTTGGCTATATACATTATAAAAATGGTAAAATCCAGGCGGCGGAAGAGAACTATTTGGAATCGGTAAATAAGGGAGTTGTCGTCGCTGCAGCAAAACTGGGAGCTTTGTATTCCTGGCTAAATAAGTTGGATCTGGCAGAAAAGTATTTAACAATAGCCGCTGAAAAGGATGATCCGGAAGCGCTGACTAAATTAGGGAACCTTCATTTTCTAAGAAATGAACATATTCTCGCAGAAAAGAAATATTTGTTGGCAATTGCCAAAGGCTCTCGTAACGCATCCTTTTGGCTTGCTAACCTTTATTATTCCACCAATACTAAAAAAGAAACTGCATTGGAGTTAATTCAAAAGCCAACTTATGAAAATTGGGAAGATCTTCGTATGTCGGATATGATTGTAATAAAAGCCTGGGCCGGGGACCTTGCGTCTTTGGAAGAAGCTCTTCTGAATTATCTTGCAGGAGGCACGGATTATTTGGATACAGTTTTGTTGGATCTTTTAGTTCATTCACAGAAAAATCTCGTAAGTCAAGTGTTTAGTTCCTCTGGGTATGGTGAGAAATTAAAAGAAGAGTTTTTACCTCTGTATTATGTAACGCAGGTATTGATGAATAAGGAAGCTAATATTTTACTTAAAATCCCTCCTGAAATGCAGGAGACAGTCGATGGCTTAATAAAGTATGTGCAGGAAGGACAGGAATTCTATTATGGAAAGGACAGTTAGCTCAACGTACGAGGGAGCCGGGAGAGTGTTAAAAATCCCTTAAAGGATATCCCGCCAGGCATCCCTGTGGAGAAAAATTGCATTCTTGCGGTATGGCAACCAATCCGCTCAAAACCACCGTCCGCCGCCTGCTGCGGCATAAAACCTTTTCCCTGATCAATATCCTGGGACTGTCCACGGGAATTGCCTCCTGCCTGCTGATCTACCTGTACGTCCGACATGAGCTTAGCTATGATGCGTACCATCCGAAGGCGGATCGTATTGCCCGGGTAACCTCCGTCCTCCGTTCGCCGGAATCGGACCTGGTGATGGCCACAAGCCCTATCGTTCTTGCGGCCAGCCTGCTGAAGGATTGCCCGGAACTGGAGGCGGCCGTCCGGTTCCAGGACGGGGAATTTGCCATCCGGCAGGGAAGCGAGGTGACTGCGGCCGAGCATTTCTATTATTCCGAGCCGTCTGTTTTTTCCATCTTTTCCTTTTCTTTTATCGAAGGCAGCGCCAGGGGGGCGTTGAAGGACCCCCGCTCGATCGTGCTGACCCGCCGTGTGGCGAAGAAGTATTTCGGCTCCTCTCCCGCATTGGGGAAGACCCTGCTCTGCAATGGCCAGCAATACCAGGTCACGGCGGTGATCGCCGACCTGCCGCCTAATTCGGACCTACCTATCGAGGGTTTGGTGTCCAAGGATTTTTCTCCCGCTACCAAATGGGCGGAGGACGATTTCAATACCTATACCTTCGTCCTGTTCCGGAACAAGCCGGACCTTCGAAGGTTTAACAGCCGGCTTCCGGCGGTCACCGGCCGGTATACAGGCCCGGAGCTCGAACAGGCAGGAGCAAAAGGATACAGCTTTATCTTCGAGGCGGAGCCGTTGCGGGAAGTGCATTTCAGCAAGGGCAAACTGGTGGACACTCCGAAAGGCAACCGGCCATTCAATACCATCTTTTCGGCCCTCGCGGTGTTCATACTGGTGATCGCCCTGCTCAATTATATCAACCTGTCCACTGCAAAAGCAACGGAAAGAGCGAAAGAGGTCGGGGTCCGGAAAGCGATCGGCGCAAGACCCGGTCAGTTGATCCGCCAATTCCTCCTGGAATCTTCCTTTCTCATGGGCTTTGCCTGGCTGCTGGCCTTTGGATTGGTAGCCGCCGTCATCCCCTTATTCAACAGGATGCTGTCTACCCATCTTTCTTTTGCCGATCCGAAGACCATCCTGCTGTACCTGCTGCTCTTCCCGCTGACGACCTTGCTGGCGGGAGCTTACCCGGCCTTTGTACTGACGCGGTTCCAACCGGTGAAAACCCTGAAAGGGTCTTCCGGAGCCTCCGAACGGGATCCCAGGGGGGTGAGCCTGCGCAAGATCCTTACCGTCGTACAATTCGTCATCGCCCTGACCATGCTCGTGGGTACGATCGTGCTCTATCACCAGATGAATTATGTGAAGCATACCGATACGGGGGTCGACCGGACCCAGATCACCTGTATGCCGATCCCCGGCGACTCGGCCAACCGCAGCGTCGCGCCGGCTTTTGCCCAGGCCCTCCGGCATGAGAGCGGCATCCGGGGTGTAACAGTGGGCAGCGGGATCCCGGCCGAGGGCGTGGCCATGGCCTCCACTACTGCTTATTCGGGAGCGAAGAAGAGGGAATTCATGTGCAATTACTTTTTTATCGATCCGGATTTTCTCCCGATGCTGCATATATCGCTGGTGGCGGGAAGGAATTTTTCGGACAGCTTTCGCACCGACCCCAAAGAAGGCTTTCTCGTCAACGAAGCCTTCGTGAAGAGCATGGGCTGGACCTCGCCGATCGGGCAACCGCTGGAAGGGAATAATGTGAAGGGAAAGGTCGTCGGTGTCGTACGGAATTTCTTTTACAAGTCCCTGCACAATACGATCGAGCCGATGGCGATGATCTACCGGGTAGACCCGCCGCTGGCCGTGCTGGTGAAAACCTCGCCGGCGGAACTGCCCCGGCTGAAGCAGCTCTGGAAGGAATATTTCCCTTCCCAGCCCTTCAATTATTTTTTCCTCGATGAGAATTTCGACGCACAATACAAGAAGGACAGGGAGACCTTCCTGCTCTTCCAACTCTTTACCGGGCTGGCCATTTGTATTTCCTGCCTGGGCCTTTACGGGCTGGTGTCCCTGATCACGATCCAGCGGACCAAGGAGATCGGCATCCGGAAGGTGCTCGGCGCCACCCTGTCGCACTTGCTGCTGCTGCTGTCGAAGGACCTGCTCTACCTGGTGGCATGGTCGGCCCTGATCGCGATCCCCCTGGGGGCCCTGGGAGCGCATCGCTGGCTTTCTTCCTATGCGTACCATGTGCGGATGAACGCGTGGATGTTTGCGGCGCCGGTGGGGGTACTCCTCCTCCTGGCCCTGGCGGTGACGGGCTACCGGATCCTACGCACGGCGCGTGCAAACCCGGTAGCTGCCTTACGAAGCGAGTAAGGGGGACTGTTATTAAGACACCGTATACCGGATCAGATAGAGCGTGCAGGAAAAATGAAGTCAGGATTGAACGGCAGAAATGGAATGGACGGCATCCGCCATTTCTTTAATCAGGGATGCGTCTTTTTCTATAGCGTTGCCAACCACGATGACATCGGCGCCGGCTTTGCAGTTGCGATAGGCTTTTTCGGGATCCCGGATACCGCCGCCGATGACCAGAGGGATCTCGATGCTTTTTGCCACGGAGGCGATCATTTCTTCCCGGATCGGGTGTTTGGCGCCGCTGCCGGCATCCATATAAATGAGTTTCATGCCCAGCATCTCCCCTGCCATGGCGGTGCAAAGGGCGATCTCGTTCTTGTCGGCGGGGATCGGGCTGGCGTTACTGATATAGGAGACGGTGGTGGGTGCGCCGCCATCGATGACCATATAGCCGGTGGAAATGATCTCCAATCCGCTCTTCCGGACGGCCGGGGCGGAAATAACATGCTGACCGATGAGCAGTTCGGGATTCCTTCCCGAGATCAGGGACAGGTATAATAAGCCATCTGCATAGCGGGAGACCTGGGAAGGCGTACCGGGAAAAAGAATAACGGGGATGGAGCAATTCCGGCGGAACTGCTGGACCACCTCATCGAGGTGATTGGAGATGACGAGACTGCCACCGACCAACAGGTAGTCTACCCTGGCGCTGATCGCCAACCCGGAGAGCTCATCTATTTTCCCAGTGTCCACATTGTCCGGATCGACCAGAACGGCGAAAGATCGCTGTCCTTTTTTCTTCTTAGCCAGCAAAGATTCGTAAATGGTTTGCTTCATTCGCATTTGCCGTTGGTACTCCTACAAAAATGCGAAAATTTTTCGACCTTTTCGGGTTTAATTTATTGAAATTGTTAGGTATAGGGGTTTTACGAGGATTCATTCCGATCCCGGGGGAGGGTTTATAAAAATATTTGACCGATCGGTATAAAATTACTTATTTTGTGTAAAATTCATAAGATGGCGGGCAGGCCGAAAATATATAAGGAGGAGGAAGTGCTGGGCGAAGCGCTGGAATTATTCTGGCGGAAAGGCTATGAGTCGACGAGTACGGAAGACCTGCTGCAAGGGATGCGGCTGAATAAAGGAAGTCTGTATCATAATTTCGGCAGCAAGAAGGAATTATTCGTCAAGACCATGGATTTCTTTTCGGTGCGGGCCGCGCAGGATATGCGGAAAAAGATCGCCGCCTATGACAACCCGATCGAAGGGATCCGTCAATTTTTCCTGGGGCTGGCGGACAGCGACCAGGCGACCCATCAGAAAGGATGCTTTATGGGAAACTCGCTGGCCGAACTGGCGAATGTCGATCATGACCTCAAGCAGCGGGCCAAGGTCCACCTGGAGGCCATGGAAAATATGTTCTTAAAAGTTCTCAGGGAAGCCAAACGCGCAGGGACATTAAAAACGAAGGAGACCCCGGAAAACCTTGCCCGGTACCTGCTGAACCTCTGGAACGGCATCAATATCACCCGGAGGATACATCCGCGGAAGGAGATGCTGGAGCCGATCATCCGTATGCAGCTATCGGTATTGGAGTAAATTTTTTTAACCTATTGTTGACTAAATGGTCAACAATAATTATTATCACTATAAATCAAAATCGACATGAGCAGAACATTTTCCTATCGAACCGTCAAGGTAGACGGACTGGACATTTTTTACAGGGAGGCCGGAGATAAAAAGAACCCTGTACTTCTTTTCCTGCATGGATTCCCATCGTCCTCGCATATGTACCGGGATGTCATGGCGGACCTCTCGGACAAGTACTATGTCATTGCGCCGGATTACCCGGGCTTTGGCAATAGCAGCAGCCCGGACCCATCGGAGTTCCCTTATACGTTCGACCGGCTTGCGGAAGTGATCGGGCATTTCATCGACACGCTGGGCCTGAAAAAGATCAGCCTTTATATGCAGGATTACGGCGGGCCGGTGGGGCTGCGGATCGCATCGGGAAGACCTGCATTGATCCGGTCGCTGATCATTCAGAACGCCAATGCGTATACGGATGGATTGGGAGCGGCCCTGAAGCCCCTGGTGGATTATATGCAAAAGCCCGATGCCGAAACGGAAAAAGGGGTAAGAGGCTTACTGACCATCGAGGCGACCCAATGGCAGTACACCGATGGCGCGGAAGATGTTTCGAAGGTCAGCCCGGACAGTTATACCAGCGACCAGTATTATCTCGACCGTCCGGGGAATGATGCTATTCAACTGGCTTTGTTCCGCAGTTATGCCAGCAACCTGCCGCTGTATGAACCCTGGCATGCTTATTTTAAAAAGCACCAGCCGCCGGCCTTAGTGATCTGGGGGAAGAACGATCAGTTGTTCATCGCACCGGGCGCTGCCGCTTACAAAAAGGATCTTCCGGAGGCGGAAGTGCACTTGTTGAACGGCGGGCATTTTTTGCTGGAAGAACACCATGGGCAAGCTGCGGGGTTGATCGATGGATTCCTGAGCCGACTATCGTGAGGGATTTTGAGATCTTGAGATTTTGGGATGTGGAGATTCGGGTGACGCAGGACGGCCCTAGAGCCGTATATAAGTAGCGCATTGCAGGATATGGTTGTTCGTGGAATTGTCGCCTGCTCCGCTGATATACTGATTCACATACCCGATCTCCGTGTCGAATTGTTTGGTGAACCGATAGCCGAAGGCGATATAGGCCCTGTTCTGATCAAAGAACTTGCCATTTACGGCGGAGGGATCGCCGATATTGACAAAGACCTCATTTTGGAGGGCGGCATAAAAACCTTCTGTGAAAGGAGCGGCGGGTAGAGGCAGGAGGGCGCGGGTGAAGTAGCGGAGCCGGCTGGCATAGGAATGGCCATTCGTTGTCAACCCGTCGCCCTCCACTTTTGGCTTCGGAAGATAGCGTTGTTCCAGCCGCAGGCGATGGGTCAGGGTGGCTCCATGTGCGACCCCGCCTGTTCTGTGAGTACTGCGTAAGGGATGGGTCAGCAACAATTGCTCCCAGGACCGATGTTCGGCTAACAGGTCGCTGACACCGGATAGGGTGCGCCTGTTCGGTATATATGCATACCCGACCGTGGCGGTGAGGGCAGGGGTCAGATAAACATTCAGCCCTGGCCGCAGGATGATCTGCTGTACGTCCTTCCATTGCCCGGTAGAGCGGAGCTGCCCGTCAAAATAAACCCCGAGATGCTTATTCAGCTTGTAATTTTGAAAGGTGGCCAGCCAGCCGGCGAACTGTGTTTGCGCGACGAGGGGCTTGCGGGGCTGGATCGCCAGGAGCAGGAGGGACAAAGCAAGGATGCGGAGAACGCGTGGGCGGATGGGCCGGGAGGATCGGTGGTGCATCGGGATGATTTGATCGTTCATCCTGCAAAAAGAAGCAATTGTCTTCTAATAAAATGATAAAATTTTGCAGCTTTCAGTAATTTATAGCGTCAAATAGTTTTCCTGGCCAGATAAAACGAACTGCATGATCTTTAACCACCGGTTATTTCCCTTGCTTTTTCTTTTCGTATTCCCGGGAGGATCGGGAACCTGTCTTGCGCAGGCCATTGTCCTGAAAAATAACGTACAGCGTAAACAGGTGATCTTTGGTAATGAAAAAATGAGGATCACGCTGGATTATGATGGAAAGGCAGCCATCTCTTCGTTACTCCTGAACGGCCAGGAAGTGCTGGATACGGCTGGTATTTATTCATCGATCAACACGCAAAAAGGCTCTTATTCCAGCTTGCATCTCCTGGCCGACCCGATGGTAAAGATCAGTGCCCATAGCATCGTGGTAAGCGGGATCGCCTATGGCGATGCGCGGGTCTCCATAAAGGAGACCTGGAAGTTCGGGGTGAGCGCCAACGAACTTACGTTCACGATCGACAGGACCTTGTCCAGGCCGATCCTGGCGGAGCAGGGGGGCATGCCTGTTTTTACGTTCAACAGTATCCATACCTGGGAAGGCGCTTACCAGGGGTATGGAGGCCTGGCCTGGTTTTATCTTTTCAACAAGCCCTTGGATACGTACGGGGTTCATAGCCGCTCATCGGAATTCTGGAACAGCAAGACCGGCAATGGGCTGAGCGTGGTGGTCGACGCACCGGGCAGGGAAGTGGCCATGCAATACAGTCGTACGCAGGACGATAAGCTTCTATACGGCATTACCGTCTCAGCCCATGAGATGTTGCCCCGCCTGGACTCCGGCACTCATCGCAGGCGATACCTTCGTGACCGGACGGATGTATGGGCCCCCTTTGAGATCGGGGCGGGCGCCGGCAGTCAACGAGTGACCCTTTCTTATTTTAATTTCAAGGAGAAATACGGCCGGGGGAAATTCGCCGGCGTTGAGACGGATGAAGTAAGCGCGGTATTGAATACCATCGCCAGAATAGGAGTGATCGATAAGGAGCATTTTGGCGGGAATAGCTGGCATACTCCCTACGGTCCTATTTGTTTGCACGAGCAATACATTGCACAAATGGGCCTTGCCATCAATGATGAGAAGTATCTGAAGGGCTACCAGCAATGCCTTGATTATTACAGGGACCATGCCATTAAGCCGGATGGAAGAGTATGGCCCAGGTGGGCTTACAGCAACGAGGATATGATGCCCGGCGAAGGGTCGGATAAAGGATTTTATGAAGCGCAATGGGGTTACCTGCTGGACGCAAACCCCGACCTCGTCACCAATGTGGCGGAATTGTATGACCAGACGGGCGATAAAGCCTGGGTCAGAACGCATCAGCGTTCCTGCGAGAAGGCCCTGGACTGGATCTTGAACAGGGATTCCAATCATAACGGCCTCGTAGAAATGATCACCGACAGTCATACGCAAAAAAGAGGCAGCGACTGGATCGACATCATCTGGGCAGCTTATGAAAATGCTTTTGTAAATGCAAAACTATACCATGCCCTTGTGCTATGGGCGGGAGTGGAGAAGCAATTGGGCAATACGGAAAAGAGTAGTTATTACGCGGAGTTCGCCGCCCGGCTGAAAGCCAGCTTTAACAAACCCGTTACCGAAGGCGGCTTCTGGGATGATGAACATGGCTGCTATGTTCATTGGCGGGATAAGGACGGCTCTATCCACGGGAAAAATATGGTGACGCCGGTAAATTTTATGGCAATTGGTTATGGCATCTGTGATAATAAGCCGAGGACGGCCGCCATTCTCGACAAGATCGAAAAACAAATGCAGGAGGAACAGCTTTTCTTCTGGCCTATCTGTATGACTTCGTATGAAAAGGGCGATGGCAATGACTGGCAATTCCCTTTTCCAAATTATGAGAACGGAGACCTGTTCCTGTCCTGGGGAGCGTTGGGGGTGAAGGCCTACGCCTCCTATAAGCCGGAGCTGGCCCTGAAGTATGTAAAGAATGTATTGGCGCAATATGCCAAAGACGGTCTCGCCTTTCAACGATACGGACGCGCAAAACAAAATGGGCTGGGAGACGATATCCTTTCGGGGAACAGCCTTTCCGTGGTCGGGCTGTACCAGGCGATCTATGGGATCAATCCATTATACAACCGGTTCTATCTCGATCCGCATATTACAGCGGCATCGGCGGGCACGCAGGTGCGGTATCGTTTCAGGGATCAGTCCCTGCTGATCGATCTTTCCATGGATCATTATTCTGTATCCAACGGCCGCTTTGCGATAACGGCCGGGAGGGACTTTGGATTTTTTAGCACGGGCGCGGAGTTGTCCTATTTTAACGGCAGTGAAACAAATGCTGCCCTAAAGGTCCGCACCGGGGCAACGAGCCGGCTGGCGCTGGAGATCAAAACATGTGGCCGGGATAAAATAGCCTGGACCCAATCTTCAGCGGATAAGGAGTCAAACAAACTGGACTACCAGGTGAATGGCCTTGAGCGCGATCGTATGTATACCCTTTCGGCCAATGGAAAGATCCTGCAACGGGTCAGGAGTAATGCCGGCGGCAGCATCCAGCTGGCTTACAGAACGAGTCGACAGGTTGATACCCTTGTACTGGAAATAGGGATGGTTAAGAGTTTGATCCCTATAAATGCAGGATCACGGAATTCCCTGCCGGGGAGATCCTGAAGAGGACGTCTTTCTGCGGTATGGAGAAGGAACCTTTTTCTGCCAGGAGACGATAGTCCATCCCTTCAAATTTTGCATCGACCTGGCTTGGGCCGATCTTCTGGAAAGGCAGTTTTACATGTTCGGCTGCGGTGAGATCCAGGAACCAATCGATCGGCGTATCCGATGCGATCGTAATAGTGATCTTTTGTTCGGTCAACTCCATTTCAAGCGTTCCGTCAAAGGATCGTAAAGGCCAGGAGATATGTAGTTTTCCGGGACTGGAATCATCGATGACTGGATCCAGCCCTTTTAAAAAGATCGTTTTACCATCTTTAACGGCTTTTAATCGAAGACCCGCGACTGTACCTTTTGTACTCCATAAATATCCTTCGACGACGGGCAAGGTAAAGAAGCTGCATTCATTGGAAGTGGCCGCTGCGGTCTCATAGATGGAGGGGAATTGTTCGTTGAAAAGGTGAAGATCCCTGAATCGCAGACTACCATCTTCCCATAAAAGATTTGCCCGGTAGTAGCGGCTGTTGAACCATACCGTCTTGCGATCGCTGCCTGGCAGATCATGGTTGATCGTAACGGAGGTAGCAGGGGTAACCTTATAGGTATTCCGAAACCATTCCCCCGATCGGGCTAAGGTCTCCACTCTTATCTTTTTTTCGTCCCGCAACTTTTCCAATAAAGGAAATTGTATGCTCAATCCTTTTTCCATGGCAGCCCAGGTAAAGGAATTTTCCTGCCCGGCCTGCGTGTAAGCAAAGTCCATGGATGCGCCCTCTACAAATTCTTTTAAAAACCAATGTACCCAGGTGGAGTCACCCCCGGCATGCGGATACACAGGCTCCAGGGTTACGACCCCCTGTCTTACCCCTCCCAGCCGATCATCGTACTGCCTGATCGGGTCACTGCCAAGCATTCTGAAAACGGGTACCGGTATTTGCTGCGCTGACTGCTGAGCGGGCATATATGAATTGATCTTACTGGGATAATAGGCCTGGTTCCAATAGCCGCCCCACAACGTATATCCATCCGTGCCATATTGATCTTTGCAATTACAGGAAGCTACGATCTTGTACTTTTCATACAGGTAATTCAGGGTATGCGCATCCATAAACCAGGAACCCGCAGACTTTGGATAATACCCGAAGATGCTTTTAAAGCTGGTCATGTAAGTATCCGCTAATTTCTCCCTTTCCTTCAGCGTGTAGCCGGTAGAAAAGCCAATGTTTGCGCGCCAGTCCCAGGGATACCTGCCCCGCCAGACAAGGCCGGCTTTTTCCACCAGGGGCTGCGGAATTTCCCACCAGGCGCCTATTTCAAAAGAATCCCGTGGCAGGCCTTTTAATAAGCTTTGATAACGGGCGTCCAGCAAGGCATCATATTGCAATAAAAAAGTTCCGCCGAGGCGATGCTTTCGCATTAACTCCACCTGTTTGACCACCGTCTGATAAAGCACTTCTTCCGTTATACTGCTATCGCGGGGCTCCAATAACCGTATGAAATTGATGATGTTGACGATCCTTGGATGATCGGGATGATCGGGATGATCGGGTGGCGGGGAATTTCGCGGTGTGCCGGATAATAAGATCGCCGAAAGGCAGGCCCCTTTAATTCTATGAATACCCCGGGATAAAGACATATTGTTTTTTCCAAAAGAATATACTCTTTCCTTTTGATCCGGTCAAAACTTTTTCACTTTCCCCGCAGGAAACCTGCATAAAAAAATAGATAAACCCTGTCCAAAAATGGACGAAGCCCTGCCCGTCTGCATTGCGAAAAACTGGCCCGATTTTTTCCACATCCCTTTTTAAAATGTGCGAAACTCATCCGCGGAAATATCAAAAGCAAAAAATACTTTCGTTATCCCCGCAACCCGCACCGAAAATCTTAATAATAACTTAAACTCCGCACACTGACTATGTCAAATAAAAAGCAATCTGAAAAGGGCTTGCAATTCACCCGCCGCTTTACCAAAGACGATGTTCCTGTATTCGATCAGTTCCAATATGATTACCGGACTTCGGTGATCCGGAATCCCAGCGGAGAGATCGTGTTCGAAATGACGAATGTGGAAGTGCCGCATCAGTGGAGCCAGATCGCAACGGATATCCTTGCGCAGAAATATTTCCGCAAGGCGGGGGTTCCCCAGCCGGATGGAAGCCCGGGACGTGAGACCTCCATCAAACAGGTGGCCCATCGTATGGCCAATTGCTGGAGAGTATGGGGAGAACGTTATGGTTATTTTGCTTCTTCGCAGGACGCACAGGTGTTCTACGAAGAACTGGTATATAGTATCCTCGACCAGGCCTGCGTGCCGAATTCGCCGCAGTGGTTCAATACCGGTCTTCATGAAAGCTATGGCATCACCGGCAAGCCGCAGGGACATTATTTCGTTGATCCTGCGGATGGGGAGTTGAAGAGATCCGAATCGGCTTATGAGCGACCGCAGCCGCATGCGTGCGCCCGGTATACTACCAAGCTTTTTACGGACAAGGGAATTTTCGAGATCGGCGAGATCGTGGGGAACAACCGGACAGACCTCCGTGTGTTCGACGGAAATGAGTTCGTACAGATCCTCGCTACAAAGAATAATGGAATCAGGAGCGTCTACCGCGCCACCCTGGCCAATGGGAATTTTATAGAATTCACAGATGACCATTATGTATGGAATGCCGATAAACGCGAAAAGGAAGGCGGTGTATATAGCTGGGGGGAACTTAAGACGCTGGTAGGCAAAAAAGTTCAGCAGGTTGCCTTGACCGGTTCGGTGCCAGAATTGGTATGGATGGAAGAAATGGTAAATGAGGAAAATCAGTGGGGTTCAAGGAATAATTTTGTTGACCATCTTTTTTCAGGTTCGGCGTCTTTAGAAGACGACCGTGGGCAAACGGACAAGGCCAGACTGATCAAGGCTGCGTTGGCGGGATGGATCATTGGTGACGGCTATTATGGAAAATATAACCGTAATAAGAAAACCACCCTATTTGGTGCGATGACCATTAATGAGGACGAATATTCCTTTGTAAGTGGCTTGTTCAGGGATATTTTCGGTACGCACAGAACGGTGGTCCGCAAAAACATCAGCGACCTTTACCGTATTGTGAAACACGATTCTAAAAAAGTCGACCCATTTGTCGAAGAATATGAGCTTAACCAAACCTCTTTCACCGCATCTGTCCCAATGGTGATCATGAAGGGTACTTTAGAGGAAAAAGCCGCATTCCTGCGGAGTTTGTTCCAGGCGGACGGCACAGTGAGAATGAGGTGCGTGGACGGGAGAAATTCCGGAGATGTCGTATTGACGACCATCAGTGAAGAACTGGCGCATGAGGTGCAGGTATTGCTGTTGTCGCTGGGAATATACAGTAATGTCAGTGTTGTAAATGACAGCAGGGTGGATCGGCATGCAAGCTACCAGGTTGTCATTGCTTATTTTTCGGAAAGAATGAAATATGAACAACTGATTGGATTCGTAAGTACGGAAAAGAAGTTAAAGCTGAGGCATTTAAACATGATTGTTGACGGGAAGATAAAAAAGGATCTTTCTGAATTGACCGTAGTAAATATCGATTACATAGGTGAAGAAGAAGTTTTTGACATACAAACCTCGTCCTCACAGTTTGCGGCAAATGGGGTCATTGTACACAATTGTTTCATCCTCAGCGTAGAGGACGATCTCGTCAATGACGGCGGCATCATGGACCTTTGGGTCCGCGAAGCGCGGATCTTCAAATATGGCAGCGGCGTAGGGACGAACTATTCTCATATCCGTGGCGAAGGGGAAAAACTGAGCGGCGGTGGTACGTCCAGCGGTCTCATGAGCTTCCTCAAGATCGGCGACCGTGCAGCGGGCGCCATTAAATCCGGGGGAACTACGCGCCGGGCGGCCAAGATGGTGTGCCTCGACCTGGATCACCCCGAGATCATGGATTTTATCAACTGGAAGGTAGAAGAAGAAAAGAAAGTAGGGGCCCTGATCGCAGCCGGCTATCCCAGCGATTATGAAGGAGAGGCGTATAAGACGGTCTCCGGGCAAAACTCGAATAACTCCATCCGCATATCCAATGAATTTTTTGAAAAACTGGCCGGCGACGAAGACTGGGAGTTGAAGGCCCGCAGCGATGGAAGGACGATGAAAAAGATCCCCGCAAGGGAAGTTTGGAACCAGATTGCTTACGCAGCATGGCGTTGTGCTGACCCGGGTACCCAATACGATACTACCATTAATGAATGGCATACCTGCCCCAATGGTGGCCGTATCCGGGCTTCCAACCCCTGCTCCGAGTACATGTTCCTCGACAACACGGCCTGTAACCTTGCCTCTGTTAACCTGCGTCGCTTCTACAACGAAGAGACCAATGCCTTCGACGTGGAAGGCTTCGAGTATGCCTCACGGCTATGGACCACCGTATTGGAAGTGTCCGTGCTAATGGCCCAGTTCCCTTCGAAGGAAGTGGCCCGCCTCTCCTATGACTATCGTACCCTGGGTCTTGGCTATGCCAACCTGGGATCGATGCTCATGGTGATGGGCATTCCCTACGACAGCGAGGAAGCCCGGGGTATCGCAGGCGCACTCACCGCGATCCTTACGGGCGTCGCCTACAAGACCTCCGCTGAAATGGCGGGTGTACTGGGCGCTTTTCCAAGATATGCCGAGAACAAGGAGCATATGCTGCGCGTCATGCGCAACCACCGCCTGGCAGCCTATGATGCCGATGAGTACGAAGGGCTGCAGATCAAGCCACAGGGGATCAAGGCGAAGTATTGCCCCGATTATTTATTGAAGGCCGCTACCAAGGCCTGGGACGAAGCCGTACAACTCGGAGAGAAGAACGGTTACCGCAATGCGCAGGCTACGGTGATCGCGCCTACGGGTACGATCGGGCTGGTGATGGACTGCGATACGACGGGTGTCGAGCCGGATTTTGCGCTTGTCAAGTTCAAGAAATTATCCGGCGGCGGTTATTTCAAGATCATCAATCAATCCGTTCCCGCTGCCCTGAAGAACCTGCACTACACGGACAAACAGATCGACGCGATCATCAAATATGCGGTGGGATCGGGCAGCTTCGCCGGCGCCCCCGCCATCAATCATCAGACCCTCAGTGAAAAGGGATTTATCGCGGAAGAATTGAAGAAGCTGGATGCCGCCGTAGGCTCGGCCTTCGAGGTCGGCTTCGTATTCAATGTCTATGCCCTGGGCGAAGAATGCCTGCAAAGATTGGGCTTCAAACCCGAACAATATTACAATTTCGAATGGAGCCTGCTGGAGGCCCTGGGCTTCTCCGATGAGGAGATAGAAGCCGCCAATAATTATGTATGCGGCACCATGACGGTGGAAGGCGCTCCCTTCCTGAAGGATGAACACCTCGCCGTCTTCGACTGCGCAAATAAGAACGGAAAGAAAGGACAGCGTTATATCCATGCCCATGGTCATATCCGCATGATGGGGGCGGCCCAGCCTTTTATCAGCGGAGCTATTTCGAAAACGATCAATCTGCCGAACGAAGCCGTAGTGGAAGAGATCGCCGATTCGTATATGCTGAGCTGGCAACTGGGACTGAAGGCCTGCGCGTTGTATCGCGACGGATCGAAATTATCCCAACCCCTCAGCACCAAGTCCGATAAGAAAAAGAAAGAGAGCGAAGCGGAAAAAGAACCTACAGCAACTGCGACAGGGTCGATGCCGGCGCCCGAGCTCGAATCGAATATCGTGGACATGAGCAAGCTCACCGTACAGGAGCTCCTGGAAGAAGTCCAGAAAAGGGTACAGGCCTCCCCGGATACCAAATTGAAGCGGGCCCTTGCTACGATCGTGGAACGCAGGACCCTGCCGGCAAAACGCCGGGGCTTCACCCAAAAAGCAAAGATCAACGGTCAGGCCATCTTCCTGCGCACGGGTGAATACAATGACGGTACGGTGGGAGAGATCTTTATCGATATGGCCAAGGAAGGCGCGACGATGCGGAGTATGTCCAACTGTTTTGCCATTGCTATCTCCATCGGATTGCAATACGGCGTGCCGCTGGAAGAATTTGTAGAAAAATTCGTCTTTACCCGGTTTGAACCGTCGGGCATGGTAGACCACCCGAATATCAAGAGTACCACTTCCATCGTGGATTTCATCTTCCGCGCGCTGGCGTATGAATACCTTGGCCGCACCGACCTCGTGCATGTGCTGGATAAGCCGAATGTAGCCAATACCGGCACGGATGACTGGGACGATATCCCCAACTCGCTCGAATATGACAAGTCTACGCCTGAACTGAGCGATGTACGCATCGTGGCGAAGGCCGGGAATGCTTCTTCGGCCGGGCAGCCGGGGCAGGGCGGACTGGGTAATCAGGGTAATCAAGGTCAGGCTAATCAAGGTAATCAAGGTGGTTCACAGGGGGCCAGGGCTCCGAAGGCTACGGCTATGAAATTCGATAATGGCATGGATGCCGTCAATGCCGCCGCCAAGAGCATGCAGAGCGATGCGCCGGCCTGTAATACCTGCGGTCATATCACGATCCGGAGCGGCACCTGTTACAAATGTTTGAACTGCGGGAATAGTATGGGATGTAGCTGATCGGGACGCCGGGTCATCAATCTTCATCGGTGAAGTCTTTCAATTCGGCGATCCTTTCATTCGTAAGCAGGGTCTTTAAGGAGGACTCCGTTGTCTGAGGGCATTTGGTGGCTCCGAAGATCACCAGTGCATCCTTGTATTTGATCCATTCCAATTGGGTCGAGCGGATGTCTTTCTGTGTTACCGTGCCGAAGTGAAAATCTTTGTCTTTCATTATTTTCCCATAGATCCTGTTCAATTCTTTATCGGCTTTTATAAAGTCTTCGGTGGTATAGGAAGGGAAGGAACAGGAATCCGCCTGTTCGAGTTTGGCGAAAAAATTATTTTCCTGAGCATCGGACTCTTCATTCTCCATGGCGGCACGGGCTGTGCCTGACATATCCACTTCCCCTAGGACCCTCGCGTTGATGAAGCTGCCGGCGATCTTCGCTAACCTTGTGTAAGCAGCCTGATCCTTTTGCGACCAGCTTTTGATCAATTTTTTAAGGTTTGCCTTTCTATCGATATCTCCCAACTCCGAATGGAGGGATGTGCACCAGCCGCTCATATAACCGCTGGTGATATCATCGCAGATGTCAAAACGCTCTTTCGATCCTGAAGCTTTCAGGTCCTTTAAATGCTGAACACGGCCTTCTACTTCCGCGCCGGCTCCGCCGATATTCGCGCAAGCCATCCGGATGCAGAGATCGAGGTTGCGGCTAACGCCGAGACCATTGGCATAGAGCATGATCAGGACCGAGCAGGCTTCAAACGTATTCTCCTGGGCGCCGGAGCGTTCCAGTTCCAGGAAAGCAAGCTGGCGCACTTTTGTATACTTGACGGGCACGCCGATGCCATAATAATAGATATGAGAGGCTTCCTTTTTCAGGTGTTGCCGGTCGGCGGCTGTGGGAAGGTCTTTTTTCGGGAAATCCGCGAGGGTGACTTTTTTGCAATCCTGAGATCGCAATTGCGATGGGAACAGCAGGATCGCGAGGAACGATAAACGTATCATGGGATTTGGAGGTTTTGGGGGTAAAATAGTACTTCCCGGCCAAATATGCAATGCCCTTGCAGCGCCGGCGTGGATTTATCTAAAATATACGGATATTTATATATGGATAATACAACAGATCTCCGCCTGGCCGTACTTATCGATGCCGATAATGTACCTCCGACCCGTATCAAGGCCATGCTGGAAGAGATCGCGAAATATGGCACGCCCACCTTCAAACGTATCTACGGCGATTGGACCTCAACGAACAAAGGCGGTTGGAAATCCGTATTGTTGCCCCATGCCATTACGCCGATCCAGCAGTATAGTTATACCACCGGGAAGAACGCTTCGGATTCCGCCATGATCATCGACGCGATGGATATCCTGTATTCGGGAAAAGTGGATGGGTTTTGCATTGTTTCGAGCGATAGTGATTTCACCCGCCTGGCGACGCGTTTGCGGGAAGCGGGTATGCGGGTGTTTGGAATGGGAGAAAAGAAGACGCCTGTCCCCTTTATATCGGCCTGTGACAAGTTTATTTATATTGAGATACTCGACGCGCCCGAACCAGCGCCCATGCCCGTGCGTGTACCGGCGAAGCGGCATGTATCCAGCCCTGCCAGGCAGCCCGCCAAAACGCCGCCTGCCGCGCCTGCGAAGCCACCCATCAAACCCGAACCCCTGTCCAGGATCACGCCCGAACTGATACGGCTGGTCGAAGATAGCATCAACGATCTCGCCAACGAAGACGGATGGGTATTCCTTGGTAACCTGGGAAAGCTGATCATAAAAAAGCAGCCTGATTTCGATCCGCGCAATTACGGCGTTAAAAAACTGGCCCCCCTGATCAAAAGTATGCCGACCATCGAGATCCAGGAGCGCAGCGCCGGTAAGGATACGGATTCGCAATTAGTGTATGTGCGGGTTAAGAATTAGGGCTTCTCTCGTATAAATGAGATTTATACTAATCAATTGAACATCAATTTTATATAACCATAAGGTAGTGAAGCCACTTGAGATTAACAAGATGGCAAGCGAAGCTTTAGTAATAATTTTAGTATTTATATTAGTACCTTAGTGGTATGAAATCTTCTGATGGAAATAGCAATGTTTCTTTACCCAAAGTCAGGGTAGGTGCTTTAGCATTACATAGAATAATTCAGTGGTCCAGAAGAAAGTTTGGACTTTTCGGAAGGAAGGAGATCGTATACAATTTTTCCGACATTGAAACAGGACCTGCCGGTTCTGATGAAATACAAAAGTTAGCACGCGAAGCCGGGCAAGCTGCTGCCTCCGAAGCAAAAGCTGTTGGTATACCAAAGGTCTTTGCTAAAAATGGCCAGATTCTAAAACAATATCCCGATGGCCGGATCGAAATAGTGGCGATAGCTGAAGGCCTTACAGAAAAGATGTTTTTTAGGCAATTAAAGTCAGGGATTTTACATGCCAGAAAGAAGTAAAAGGCTGCGCATCCTCGCAGGGCCTAATGGCAGTGGCAAGAGTACTATCGTTAAAAAAATCAGGAGTACCTATTATTGTGGCTATTTTGTCAATGCAGATGAAATTCAGGTCATCCTTGATGAAAAGAAAGTATTAAATCTAAGTTCCAATTACGGCCTGCTAGTTCACCCGGGAAGTTTTGAGAAGTATCTTTCTGCAGAAGGAAAAAGCTGGCAGGAAAAAGCGTCTAAAGAGAACGCGCCTATCAACATTTATTTTTCGGACAACAATATTGTCATTAAGGAAGGTCAATTGACTGCAATTTATGATGCGGCAATTGTTGCGGATTTCGTTCGTGTGGAATTACTAGCTCAAAATAACACGTTTACCTTTGAAACAGTTCTTAGTCATCCTTCCAAACTCGACTTCTTAAAAAATGCCAGAAAGAGAGGGTATAAAAACTATCTCTATTTCGTTTGTACTGTAAGCCCAACTATCAATATTGCACGTGTTTTTCAACGGGTGCAATTAGGAGGTCATGATGTACCATCAGATAAGATAGAAAGCCGCTATTACAGTTCCCTCGAACTTCTTTCTGACTTAATCCCAAATACTTATCACACTTATCTTTTTGATAATTCATCTGAAGATTCGGAAATTAGGCTTATTGCAGAAATCGAAAATGGCTCCGTCTTTATTCCAAAAGCAGAGGAGATTCCGTGGTGGGTCGATGAATATGTGATTAGTAAGCTATTTATTTAAATGATAATTACGCTAATTTGATAGCGCGGTTGCATGAATTGAAAGAAAGAGTTAGGCAAATAAAATTATAATACTAGAAAGTATGCAGGCACAAGGCCCCTCGAATGACCCCTTGCACGGATTGACCCTGGAAAAGATCGTAACGCACCTGATGGAGAGTTATGGGTGGGAAGCGTTGGGAGCGCAGATCAACATCAAATGTTTTACCACGAACCCCTCTGTGCAATCCAGCCTCAAGTTCCTGCGCAAGACACCCTGGGCAAGGACGAAGGTGGAGGATTTTTATAAGTATTCGCTGAGAAAAGGTAAATTGAAGTAGGGCAGGCCTGCCGCGAACTAGAGGTTATCCAACCCATCCTTGTACCCTCTGCCAATGGGTATCGATACGCCATTTACTTCCACCGTTTCGGCGGTGTAGGATTCAATCTTGCTTACAGAGATTATAAAAGACCGGTGCACCCGCCGGAAGAGATCTGCCGGCAAAAGACCCTCTATTTCATGCGTACTCATTTTGGAAATATAGTACGTCTTTGTGGTAACGATCTTAATGTATTCCTTCTGACTTTCGATATAAACGATCTCGGCGAATAAAACTTTCACCTTCTTTTTCTGCACGGTCAGAAATATGAATTCCCGGGAGTGGCTTTCAGCCGGATGCTGCTTCTCTCCCAGCGCTGTCCTTACTTTGGTGACCGCAATTAAAAAACGTTCGAACTCAAATGGCTTTAGCAGGTAATCCGTTACATTCAGGTCGAAGCCCTCTACCGCATATTGATGATAAGCAGTCGTAATAATGATCGCGGGCGGATGTGTGAGCGTTCTTAAAAAAGCCATGCCCTTTAATTTCGGCAGGTGAATGTCCAGGAAAATAAGGCCGGTGCTGTTATTTCTCAGGTAGTCCGTCGCCAAAATGGCATCTTTGAAAGTGCCTTGCAACTCCAGGAAGGGCACCTGCGCAATATAATCCGATAAGACCTTTACCGCCAGCGGCTCGTCTTCTATGATGATACATTTTAGTTCAGACATGGCTTGCAAGGTTGATTTTTAAGGAGGCTGTGAATACAGACCCGTCTTGTTGAACAGACAGGTTGAAATCCGTATAAAGCAATTCCAGTTGGCGCCTTAGGTTGGTGAGGCCGATATTTTCTTTAACACCCTGCTCGTCCGGGGATGCCCCGGCGGAATTTTTTACAAAAAATGCCAACTGCCGCTCCTTTACCGAAAGATGGATATCGACAAATGGCCGGCTTCTCGTCTCGGAGACCCCGTGTTTGAACGCGTTCTCCACCAATGGTATCAGCAGCAGCGGAGGCAAGGCCTGCCGCATATCCTGGATGTCATAGTTAAAGTTGATGTGCAGGGAATCATCATAGCGCAGTTTCTCCAGGGCAATATAGTCGTTCATGATCTTTAGCTCCTGTTCTATCGCAATATATTCTCCGCCCGTTTCATACAGCATGAAACGCAATATTTTCGACAGCCGCAGGATCGATTCGGGAGCCAGGTCGGACTTATCCCTTGCCAATACATAGATGTTATTTAAGGTGTTGAATAAAAAATGCGGGTTGGTCTGTGATTTGAGATAGTTCAATTCCGCCGCTTGTTTTTCGAACCGCAGTTGCTGTGCCGTCTGTCTTAATTTTATATGATCGTAAATGTGCCGGATGATCCCAAAGAAGAAAAGGGAGCCTAAGCTGCCCTCGAATTGCACGGAGATCAAATGCTCCGGGTTTTGCGCAAAGGAAGCATAGATATGCACCCCGATGCCGATGCTGCGCCAGACATACATGCCATAAGAAGATAAAAAGATCTGCAACAATAAAAAGAGTATGGACCTGCCGGTCCTTTTCCAGCTTAACCTTGGAAGGATGAATTCGAAGAACAAAATATTCAGCGGCACGATATAGGCTGTCCGCCAAATCTCATTCAAGGCCCATCCTGTAAAGGGCTCATGACCGCTGTGCAGATCGCCTAAGAGCGTCACGACAAAATAAGCCAGGCCCGTCGAGGCATAGAAAATACGCCCATGCTTAGTGCCGGGATTGACCCCCTTGCGCTGTTTGTTGACCATAACCCGTTGTTTGTTGACGCAGGCTTCCTAACCTGCTTTTCATTCTATATCCTTGCATAGATCATTTTTTAAAATATAAATATTAGATAAAAAAATGAGAAAAATTATAAAATTTGGAGAGGACGTAGCAGGGTTCGACATTCCTGTCCTCAATGAAAGAGAGATACGCGCCTCCGCAGGGATCCTTTTTTTAGTCGCATTCATCTCTTTGATGATGATCCTGTTCAAGGGGGACTTTAGCCTGATAAAGTATTTTCTAACCGTCTTCCTTATCGATCTTATCATCAGGGTATTCGTCAATCCTGCATTTGCCCCTTCGTTGATCATCGGACGGTGGATCGTGCGCAACCAGACGCCGGAATATGTCGGGGCCAAACAAAAGAAATTTGCCTGGTCCATCGGGATCGGACTGGCAGTGGTCATGTTCGTGTTCCTCGTGATCGTGAATGCCACTAGCCCGATAACGGGGATCGCCTGCCTGATCTGCCTCATTTTCCTTTTCTTTGAATCGGCATTCGGCATTTGCTTAGGATGCAAATTCTATTCGATGTTCAATAAAGAGAAGGCCCAATACTGCCCCGGCGAAGTTTGCGATCGCGCCTCGAAGCAGGATATTCAAAGAACATCCGCCTTTCAAGGGCTGATCCTGTTGGCCTTTATCGCATCCATCGTCCTTATGGTATTCTTATTCAAGGGCGTTTTTAATGTTGCGCCCCATAACTTGTTCGGAACTAATCATTCAGCCCGATGAACTCCCCTGGCGCCACGGAAAATTTCTTCTCCCGATTCCGGGAGCATGTCATTGGCCTCCGGCAAAGCTTCGGATCCCCCTTTGGAGAAATGGAAATTATTTATGCGGATTGGACTGCCAGCGGCAAAGCTTACAGGCCCATAGAAGCATGCCTGCAGGAAAAGGTCATGCCCTTCCTGGCGAATACCCATACGGAAACTACCATTACCGGCACCCTGATGTCCAGGGCCTATGAAGAAGCCAAACTTATTATCAAACGGCATGTGAACGCCGGCCCTGACGACGCATTGATCTTTTGCGGCAGTGGAATGACGGCTGCCGTAAATAAGCTGCAAAGGATACTGGGCATGAAGATACCGGAACGGTTCGTGGATTATGTGGAAAGAGACAGCCTTAAGGATGGGCGGCTATCCCTGGATGAGGCGCTGCGGCCCGTTGTGTTTGTAACACAAATGGAACACCATAGCAATCATATCTCCTGGCTGGAGACCCTTGCCACGGTAGAGATCATCGGATGCGATGAGAACGGGAATGTCGACCTGGCTTGCTTCCGAAGCAACCTGGAAAAATTCAGGCACCGGAAGAATAAAATAGCCGCGATCACCGCTTGTTCCAATGTCACCGGCATCCAAACTCCCTACCCTGCCATTGCAAAAATGATCCACGAAGCTGGTGGGTACTGTTTTGTCGATTTTGCCTGTTCCGCCCCTTATATTGACATCGATATGCACCCTGCGGAAGAAGGGGCCCATTTAGATGCCCTTTATTTTTCGCCCCATAAATTTTTGGGCGGCCCGGGCGCAGCGGGGGTATTGATCTTTAATGAGAAAATGGTTAAGAACAGCGTTCCCGATCAGCCGGGGGGCGGCACCGTCGTATACAGCAACCCCTGGAAAGTGCATGAATATGTCCGTACGATCGAACAGCGGGAAGATGGGGGCACGCCGCCCATTTTGCAAGGTATAAAGGCGGCCCTATGTATACGGTTGAAGGAAGAGATGGGCGTTGAAAATATACGGAGGCGGGAAGAGGAGATGCTGGAGATCCTATTCGACCGCTTCTCAAAAATAAAAAATGTCGAAGTGCTGGAAGGGAAATTTAAAAAAAGACTGGGTGTTGTTTCCTTTATCGTAGAAGAAGCCCCTTATAACCTGATCGTGAAAATGCTGAATGACCGATGGGGCATTCAAACAAGAGGCGGCTGCTCCTGTGCGGGAACCTATGGGCATATGCTGCTGCGTGTCGATAAGACCCGATCCTACGAGATCCTGGATCGGATGCGGTCGGGAGATCTATCATGCAAGCCGGGGTGGATCCGATTGTCCATCCACCCGACGATGACCGATGCAGAAATACATTGGATCATGGATGCCATTGAATCGACCGCATCGAATTTTAAGGAGTGGACGAAAGCGTATGCCTATGATCCTGCATCCAACGAGTACCGTAGCATAGGGTGTGAGACCATGGAACAGGGCATGGTAGAAGGCTGGTTCAATCCTTCCCTGTGGTAAGCGGCTACCGGTCATTCCTCCCTATTATTTTTTCCCTTAGTTGTCTATACCGGGCAGGATTGATGGTCAGCAGCCAATCCGGGATCAGGGAGAAGAACGGCAGGGACGCCTTCATTTCCTTCAGGAGCATATCGACATGATGAATCGTGCCGGGCATCGTACTAAGGCCGCGCGAGGTGCTGTTCTGCCTGAAATTCATTCTCCAGCGGATAAACTCCGTTCCTTCCGCCAGGATCTGCTCATCGGTGGGCCTGGGGACCCGTCCTTTCAAATATTCGCATACCCACAAAGCTGCAAATTCGGAAGAAATGGGAGATTGGATGGAGGAGTTGTATCCTACAAAAGCAAGGGCGGGTACGCCTGCCGGCAGTATATGATGATATAAAAGATAGTTGCCCTGCTGGTCCAGGAGTTTCTCCATGTATCGGTTGGGCAGGAAGGGTATAGTCTGCCTGAAACCTGTTGCAAAGACGATAAGATCGGCTTCTATTTGTCCTCCACCGGCGAGGGTCACCTGCTTACCCTGCAAAGAAACAATTTCGCCCTGCCTGGTAATGATCTCCCCTTTCGCGATCTTTTCAAAAAAATCGGGTGTCTCCAATGTTATCTCGCCAAAGGCCTGCTCTTTTATTCCGCAGGTGGGAACAAGATCCAGCTCGGTCAATAACTGGGTCTTCCTGATATATTTTTCCATAAAGGAGAGCATTTTTTTGGGCACTCCCAGCCTGTGTACGAATCTTTCCATCCTGTTGTGATGGTCCGGCTTGATCAAGGCTTCACCCAGCCTGTTCAGCAAGATATATTTCATATTGACCCCTTTCACATAACGGGGTATTTTCCATTTCGCCTCGCGAAAGACCAGGTGGGCGCTGGCAGCCGTTGCCGAAGCGGCCGTTACGACATCGTGGGCCGACTTGCTATAGCCTACTACGATGATCCGTTTGCCCCTGGAGATCTCCGTAGTATGAAATTGCGTACTGTGCAATACTTCACCTCCTGCGTTGACAAAGCTGTCCATGCCCGGTAATTCGGGGATAAAAGGATCCGAAAAAGTTCCGTTGCAGATAATGAGAAAATCGGTGAATTCCGTAAACTGTACGCCGGCATTTTTACCCGTGATGATCCATTTGTCATCTTGAAAGTCGATGCCGGTAACTTCGTGTGAGCATCGTATTAAGGAGAATACGTTGAATTTCCTGGCATAGGCCGACAGGTAGGATTGCACCTGCTCCCCACCGGGCCATTCCGGAAAATATTTCGGCATCGGGAAGTCGGAGAAGGAATACGTGTCTTTTGTATTCTGCGTCGTGACCCCCGCATATCTTCTCGATGCGGCCCAAACACCTCCCAATTCGGCTTCTTTTTCAAACAGCTTGACCTCATAGCCATATTCAAGACAGGTCTTTGCCGTTACGATTCCGCTGAGGCCAGCGCCGATGATTCCAATGCTGTGTACGTGCTTCATACTTTGGGGGATTGCCTTAAAATTAGAGAGCCGGAAAATCTTTACAACCATCATCTTCCCAATGGACGTTCCGGTGTTATTATCGGCGAATGGACCTTTCTTCCCCCGCCTAAGGATGACCATGGCATGGTTTTAGTCCTACCACCCTCCAAAGTCCCAGTCCATGAGTATTATTTATCATAAGATCTTTGTACTTTTCAAAGAGATCGTACAATAAGGGTATCTACTTATATAATTTTAGTTCCTTTTTTTCGTTCTATAAAATCCGTTAAATAACCTAAAATGAAAAGCATGAAAAGAATCCTGGCCCTCCTCGTAGTCATTTCCCTGTTATCTTCCTGCGCCCGTAGTGTGACGCCCGGCGAAGCCGCCAGCCACCATTACAGGCATTGCAGAGATATGAGATAGAACTTCTTAGACCTCACTGTATTTTTTTGAATGGATCCTGGCAGACGCCGGGATTCTTCTTTTTTACTAATTTCGGGCATGACTATTCATTTCGAATACAATAAAAAGCAGGTGCTGGACGGGTTGAGAGGCCATTTTTTCAGCAGGCCCGAGATCAGGATCATGGTCATCCTCATCAACGTATTTGCCATCCTGTCCGCTATCTTGTTCTATTTCAAGCGAATACAAGCCCTGCCCTTTCTGATCTTTTCCCTGCTATGGTTCCTCCTATGGCTTTCTATCCGGAGACTCCTGCCCCTTAGTATTTATAAGAAATCGGCCACTTTCCGGGATTCCTTTATCCTGACCCTCCAGGACAACGGGATCGTGCTGGAAACGAAGAAGGGAAGCCAGCTCTGGGAATGGGGCTATTTCAGCATGTTCAAGGAAACGGCCTATTTCTTCCACCTTTATTTCGACTCCCGGTCTTTTTTCATGATCCCCAAGGATTCCTTCAAGGATCTGACGGAGATCCAGGCGGCCCGGGAAATGATGAAGACGAAGATCCGGGGGAAAAATTGAGAGATTTTGGGATTTCGAGATTTTGGGATTTGGGAATTAAGAGATTTGATTTTTATGGGTAAATCGATAAATCTCAAAATCAGCAATCAGAAATGGCCGACTTTAGGGGTAAACCCTGGCAATCAGGGTTATCCAAGCTTAAATAATCCTTAATTCTCCGCTTAAATTTCCCAATCTTCTCAAACTAAGGTATCTTTCAGGCATTATTTGCCATAACTCCGATACACCTTAAAGACCGTTTCAAAAATGACAAAGCTCAGTTTTAATAATAAGAATAACTCCTTCTATACCAGCCTGAAAGCGTCCGTCGACGAGTATTTCAATTCCCATCGCATCAAAAAGACCGGCAACTGGAAGTTGTACGCCAAGACGACCGTACTCATTCCTGCCGCCCTGCTGATGTATGTAGGCATGTTGATCTTCTTTAGCAAATCGGCGCCTTTGTCCCATTTCGACTTTTTACCGGGGCTGACGGGGATCGTCCTTTCCGGTCTGCTGGGCCTGGTACTCGCCAGTATCGGCTTCAATGTGATGCACGATGCCTGCCATGGCAGCTATTCCACAAAAGGATGGGTCAATGACATGATGGGGCTTTCCATCAATGCCCTGGGCGGGAACGCTTTTATCTGGAAATTCAAGCATAATATCATTCACCATACCTATACGAATGTGGACGGGATCGACGACGATATCGCCAAGAGCCCGGTCATGCGCGCCTGTAGTTCGCAGCCCTGGAAGCCCGCGCACCGGTTCCAGCATATCTACATCGTACTGGTGTATGCCATCTCTTCTTTTGCCTGGGTAGCCATGCTGGATTTTACCAAGTACTTTTCAAGGAAGATCGTCTCCACCCCATTGCAGAAAATGAACCTGCAGGATCATATCATCTTCTGGCTTAGCAAGGTCTTATACGGGGTGTTCTATGTAGCGATCCCCGTATATTTCGTAGGCTGGAGAGGCTGGGCGATCGGGTTTGCAAGTCTGCACCTGGCGCAAGGGCTGGCCCTGGCCATCGTGTTCCAACTGGCCCATGTGGTGGAACATACGGAATTTGTTTACATCGCAGAGAACGACACAAAGAAATTAGAGGAAGAATGGGCCGTCCACCAGGTAAAGACCACGGCCAATTTTGCCCCGAAGAATAAATTCATCTCCTGGTGCGTCGGCGGCCTGAACTACCAGGTAGAACATCATTTGTTCCCCCGCATCAGTCATATACACTACCCCGCCATCAGCGAGATCGTCAAAAAGAAATGCCGGGAATTCGGTATTGCTTATCACGAATTCCCGACCATGGGCAAGGCGGTGGGTTCGCATTTCCGCATGTTACGGGAGCTGGGCCGGAAGCCCTCCGCTGCCGCTACTTTTTAACCACCATTTTATCCGGGCTGACCGAAACGATGGTCCATTTTTTTTGCGGCTTTTCGCCTCCGGCGCCGCTGTAAAATGCCAGTGTATTCTTATCCGTTAGTTTCCAGGATCCCGGCGTTGCCGTGAGGCCATGCCGGTCGTCAGGGGCAATACCCGTCTGCTGCAGACTGCCGTCCGCCTTCAGGGTAAAGCTGTCGGGTCCCCTGGATGGCTGCAATAACGGATGGCCATCCGGGCGATAGACCACCGTCCCCTCCGGACCTTTTTCATTGGAGAACACCCATTTCCCGTGCAGCTCTCCGGGATTGATCTCAGTAGCCATAAGTGTTTTTTTTACTTGCCGAGTTTACTCCTCGGGCCTTCGAGGGTCGCCGTCATGCGCGTCACCTGCCCGGTAGTAAACATCACCATCGTATCGTCATCCACATAGTCCATATAATTTACGAACATATCTCCGTTGGGCCCGTTGTTGCAGGTCACGTGCGGAAAGACGGGTTTCCCGAAATTCGGCAACTGCGCCTTGGGCGTGTCGGCCACAAAATCGGAGCCTTCGCAGTGTTCGGTGTCTCCCCAGATATGCCGGAGATTGAGCCAATGACCTACTTCATGGGTGGCGGACCGGCCCAGGTTGAAGGGTGGTTTGGCCGTGCCGGTAGTGCCAAAGGCGACGTTCAGGATCACTACGCCATCGGTGGCGACGGGGCCGCCCGGGAACTGTGCATATCCCAGCAGACCTCCACCCAGGGTGCATACCCAGATATTCAGGTACTTATCGGTGGGCCATGCGGGGGCTCCTCCTTTGGAAGCCAGCTTGACGCCATCGTCGTCGGAGAAGGAGGTCTTTGTGGTCTGAGTGCGGATGATGCCGGTGGTAGCCTTGCCCTTGGGATCTTTGGTGGCCAGGACAAACTGGATATTTGCGCTGCTGACCAGTCCTTTCCAGGGAGCGGGCGTCTTGCTCTTGTCGGTATTGGTGGCGCTGTAGTCCTTGTTGAGGGCTGCGATCTGGCTCTTTACCTGCGCGTCGGAAATGTTCTCCGCGGGCAATTTAAAGACGACGTGAACGACGACGGGAATGGTGGTGGGCGCGCCTGCACGGGCGGCTAATCCCAGGGCCATACGACGGGCAACGCCCCGTTCGATATTCACGAGGGCCTGCCGGAAATTCGGATGCTGCTCGATGAGCCGGTTGTGCACGATCATCGTTCCGCATTTACGGGTGGGCGGTACGGGGGCCGTGCCTGCTGAATTTGCGGTGGGCGGTACGGCCGGCGGGGGAGCGGAGATACCGACCGGCGAGGATTTTTTCGGGGTGGCTGATTTTTTCGGAGAAGAAGACTTCTTAGCCGGCGGGGACTTTTTGGCCGGAGAAGCTTTCTTCGGGGTGGCTTTCTTTTTCATGTTATACAGTTTAATAATGAATAGCTCAGGTCATGGACGTCCGTTAAGGGACGCCGGATCAGGAATGGGGCAGGAGACGCCAGATCTCCTTGCCTGCGCGATTGGTCTGTCTTCCGGCCAATCCTTCCTTTTCCAGGGAATAAAGGATCGACAACACTTTTTGTTCATCCAACCCCGTGTCGACGGCAATGCCATGCGCCGTGCGGAAGAAATAACTGGAGCCCCGGATCGCCTTGATGACTTCCCCGGTCTCGTCCTCGGTGAATCCGGCGCCCGGTGTGGCTGCCACCACCCTGCGGGCTGCCCCGCCGCCGCCCGTTGGCTGATCTACTTCCGTCTTCTCTTCTTCCAGTTCCGCCACCCTGCGCTGCGCTGCGTCGGCCTTTTTATCGGCCTTATTCACCTTGGAGTAGAGGTCTTCGAGGAACCGCTTCGCATAATAGCCGGCCAGGATGCAAAAGCTGGCGAAAATAAAATAATTCTTATCGGCGAACTTTTCGGAGTCGAGGAGGCTGCTGGATATGGCCTGCAGGAATAAGGGCACGGCGGTGGCCGCGCAGATACTCAGCAGGATATTTTTAAAATAATTGCCCATGCCTGTCTCGGGTTTCTCCGCGGAGGCATTGATCAGGAAGTTGGTGGTGCCGGTCAGCAGGCCGGCTCCCAGGATGATCAGTACAATGATCCCGAGATCGGGGGTAGACATGGTGGGTGCAGGCATATGCAATCGTTTAAGTTAGGTTATCCCTTGACGGTATATTCAACAAAAAAATTCTTCGTATCGATCACGGGGGTGAACGGCAGCTTCGTCCAGGTGCTCTTCTTGTCCTTCAGGCCGCATTCGTCTGCAAAGCCGTCATCCATGCGCAGGACGCGATAGCCAGTCTTTTCCTTCAGCCGCTGGTAAAGATTTTTTGCGGGCATTTTCCAGCCGTTCTTTTTGGTGATATTCGGATCGCTCTTATCCACGGGGATCATGGCCACGAGCTCATCGTGCTGCATGGCTTCCAGGGCTTTGACCAGGGTGGCATTGTGACTGGCGTGGTGCCCTACCTTGTAAAGGACGGTGTTCTCCAAAAGGTTGTAGGTCTTGAAATCGGGCTTCTCTTTTTCCCATTGTATATTCTCCCAGGAAAGCCAGTTGCCCGTCTGGGCATCGGCCGCGAAGAGCAGCACCTTCCCGGATTGCACCAGCTCGAAGGCCAGTACGAGGCTGGAATTATTGGTATAGGAGTCCAGGTAGAGCGCGAGCCGGTCGCCTTGCTGCAGCCATTCGGCCTCGATGGTCCTCCAACTCTGCTGGTGATTGTTATAGAGCTTTAATATATCCTTGTCGGCCCTTGCAGGGCTCTTCTTAAAGGTCTTATTGAAGGGGAATTGCTCTTCCTGTCTCTTATCGGAATGGGGATCGAGGTTGTCCAGTCCGGCCAGGAATTTGGAAGCGCTCAGTCCGGCCAGCGCCAGGGCGGCATCATAGGACTCGCCTTTTTTAGGGTCTTTATCGAAGAGCAGGGACTGATCCCTGGGAGGACCGAGTACATACACTTTTACCAGGTCGGCCGGCATGCCGGGCAGGTCGGGCTGTTGACCGGGAGCCAGATAGGCGATGGGTTTTTCACCCAGTCTTTTCAGGTTCTCGACGCCTTGTGCAGGTACGACGGGGTCCGCACCCTCCTGGTTGGCCGCCGCATAGAAACCCATCACATCGGAAACGGCGGGATGGTCGGAAGCGAGGTCCAAAGACGTTAGTTTGGCGCTGATAGCCTGCATCAGCCCTACGAGGGCAGTCTGATCCTGCCCGATCTTTTTTGCGAGACCATCCTTGGGGTCGTCCAGCCAGGATAGCCATACCTGGTCCACCTGGCCCTGGAAAAGATCCGCACAATGTACGAACCCGGAGAGATGATCGTTGTGCTGATGGGTACCTACGACTAGATCCAGCTTCTTCCCATTGAGCTCGGTACGGATGAAGGCAACGATCTTTTTCAGGCGGTCGATAGAGGCTTTCTTATTGCGAAAGGATCCGCAATCGATCAGGATATGACTTTCGTGTTCGTCTTTTTTAAAATGGAGGAGGAAGCAATCGCCCAGCTCTCCCACCTGGAACATTTTTACCGTAACGGTCAGGCCATCGGCGATTGTCTGTAGATCATTCGGCTTGGACATCGGTTGGAGTTTTTGAACTTAATGGAAATGAAGATTTGAAAAATTAATAGCCTGGAACCCGTTGCCGTCGTCATAGATCGAATCATTGAGTGCGGTGAAGCCGGGATTATTGCCCTGCTGATAATCCATCTGGTACTGGAAGCGATGCGGGCTCAGGATATTCTTATAGATGATATATTCCACATTGTAGTCTTTGGACATATTGAGGATCAGCGTGGAGCCTCCCCGGAATTTTGCCCCCGCCAGGGTGCCCTTCGTGATATAAAAGGTCTGGGTTAGGGTAACGAGCACCTGTTCCACCAACTTATCTTCCCGGCCTATCCGGTGAACGGGACGAACTTTGTATACTTCGAGCAGCGGGGTGCCTTCGGAAGTGATCTTTTCCCCGTTGTAGTTGAAGCTGACGGGTGCATCCGTGAGCCCGAGTTTTTTCAGGAAGCCCGTCCATTCTTTCGGAGCGAAATCTTTTTTCCTGTTCTGAAGCAATTCATGCAACTGGGCCTGGAGCTGTTGGGAAGCATTATAGATCGCTTCCCGATTGTTCTCTTCCAGGCTGGAGAGGTCGAGGATCCCGCCTACCCGCGCCTTTAAAAAAGTGGCGATATAGCGCAGCATTGTTTTTTCGTTGTTGGTGAAGGCATCGTTGGATTGCCCGGGCTTGGACCAGCAGAGACTTTCTATAGACAGGGTATTCACCCGGTCGGGGAAGATCCCCCAACTGCGGAAGGCTTCGATGAGCGCGATGCGATAGCCATTGGTGTCCCTGGGCGAACTATCGACATCCGCCGTGATGACGGCCCGGAGGAAATCTCCGTAATTGATATCCAGGGGCGGGCAATAGTCCAATGCGCGGATGCAGATATGCAGGAGGCGTTCGGCGATCTCACAGGCCGTGGCGGCCAGCCGGCGTACGAGGTCGGGGTGGATCGCGCCGGGTAGCACGATGCCTGTGCCATTGGTGGAGATACGGATGAGATCGGCGGTCATTACTTTATACAGGCGTAAAAAAGCATCGAAGACGACGGCGACGAGGATCGATCCGCGATCATGCGGTTCGAAGACCGTATGATATAATTCCGGGTCGGGCGTATATTTTTTCCATTGGCCGTCTTCCCCGACCTTTCCTATGGCGCCCCGCAGCGCGCCCCGGCTGTTCTGCAAGGCGTTGCCGAATTGGGTGGCCAGTTCACCGAGAAAACTGAATTCTTCGAGATTGCCCCGGGTGGTGGCGATCTGGTTCTCCACGAGGGTGGGGATCGTGAAACGCTGTAAGAGGGCCACGATATCGGCAAAGGCTTCGTGAAAGGCGGCCACGTCGGGGTTGGTGTTCTCGATGAAGCGGGGATGGATACTATCGAGGATGGCATGCGTTACTTCATGGGAGACGATGTCCGGAGAAAGACAGGTGAAGATGACCCCACCGGGAAGATTGGTGCCCTGGATCTTGCGGGCCGCTTCGAAATAACCGAAGAGGACCGCTTTTTTATCGCTCATGTAATAAGCGTTCGCTTCGCGGAAGGCATGCGGGTAGAGCCGCAGCTTGTCGACATAATGGCGGGTGACATCCGGCTTCTTGCCGGGTCCGCGGCTTTTTATGATGGTGCGGGGTGACCAGAGGATCTTGCGGCCGAGGGATCTTTCAAAATGATCGAGGGTGTTCATCGCCACCAGGTAAACGAATTGCTGGTGAAATTTTGGATTGCCTTCGCTGGGCGGCAATCCGTTCTGGGCGAGGACTTCCGCGGAGTTAAGGTCGACAGGATCATAGAAGCAGTTGCTGGCGGGGTCTACGTCGATCACTTCAAAATAAGCCCCGCAGGGGCCTTTTTGCAGGTCTTCCTCCCAGCGTAGCGAATAGGTGATCTCGTTGATCGCCACCGTGTCCAGGCGCGTGGAAAATCCGGGGTCCAGGGAATAGCCTCGCAGGTAACGGCAAGGAGGGATGGGCATGGTATGTTGATTTATAAATTAGACGTAAGGACGATGCTGACGGGCAACGGACGGGCACGGAATAAAGAAGGGGTGACGGAAAACCGGGTAGCCGCATAAACGGGGGTCCTACCTGGTGGTCGTTCGAAATGCAAGGGCAATGTAGCGAGGAAATGCGAACCAAAAAACCGTAAAAACACCCGGAATGGAAATTTAGCGATTTGGTGATTTAGTGATTTTGAGATTACCTCGGTTTATATTTCGCCTCGTCGAAGATCTTGCGTTCGGGCGTATGCAGGATCTGCTCGGTGCTGAGGTCGGGATGGCCGGCCGCATATTTTTTTACGATCTGCCGGCCTATCCAGGCCCCGATATTCCCGGGAGAGGCATCGGGCATTCCCAGGGTCTTGGGGGATTCGCCGATATAATTCTTGATGATATCGGGGTCGACGGTATAGAGGTCCGTATTCTGTAAGAAATAATTCCAGATCAATCCTTCGTTGGAAGTACACCAGTTCAACTGCTGCTGGGTATAGCCTGTCCGGATACTATCGGCTGTTTCCGGAAGGAACTGATCTACGAGCCAGCCATATTTGCCTTTGGCGATCATCTGTTCGATCATCGGCCTGCTCCCCGTGTTGTCCGGCTGCAGGTCCTCGGCGATAGTCCTCATACAACCGGCGGTGATATAGGCCGGTTCGAAGCGGCGGGAGAGATAGGGCGGGTACATATCCATTCCTTTATCGCTGTGATAAAATGAGAGGTCCTTTCCGGCATATACCTGCAGGCCGATGGCCAGGGCATAGGGCGTGATGGCCACCCCCGGTCCGTCAAAAGGGCCGATAAAGGTGACCACCTTCTGCGGGAGATGGTAGTTGGGAAAATAATATTTTACGAAGCGGAACCCCTGTTGCAGCTCTTTTTCCAGCCAGCCGAGGTTGCGGTATTTTTCTTCGATGGAATCTTTCACCGGCCGGTAGCTTACCAGGAATTGACGGGCTGCCTGGGGCGCGACTCTGTTGGTATCGGACAAAGGCCCTGCTCCCAGGATATTGGCCATGAAATCCTGGATGAACCAGGGGTATCTTTCCCCGAGCCGGTAGAGGCCCTCCTGTACATGGTTGGAATCGAGGGAAAAGAAAGCGGTATCAAACCGTTCGATGACGACGTCCTTTACGGCGACTCCGGATACATCCGGAATATTTTTGCCGTGCCCGCAACTTAACAAGGTAGTCAGGGCGACCGGAGCGAACAGGGCAGCCAGGATGGAAAAAGGCCGGGAAATTCTCTTCATGCTGTACAAACGTTGTACCCCGCAAATTAGTGCGAATAGCCCTTATTGGCGTAAATTTGGGGTATGAAGATCGCATTAGCCCAACAAAATTATCATATCGGGGATTTTGATAGGAATGTCCGCAAGATCCTCGACGGCATCAGCGAGGCGAAGCGGGCGGGCGCCGACCTGGTGGTCTTTACCGAGTTATGCGTCTGCGGGTATCCTCCCAGGGATTTCCTGGAATTCGAGGATTTCATTGCACAATGCTATGCCGCGGTCGATCGCATCCGGCAGGCAGCGGACACCATCGGGGTCATCATCGGCGGTCCTGCAAGGAACACGGCCCGGGAAGGTAAAGACCTGTTCAATGCCGCCTGGCTCCTATATGAAAAGGAGATCAAGGGCGTGGCCCATAAGACCTGCCTCCCCACCTATGATGTATTTGACGAGAACCGTTATTTCGAACCCGGCTATCAGCATAGGGTCATTCCCTTTAAAGGAAAAAAGATCGCGCTGACGATCTGCGAGGATATCTGGAACCTCGGCGACAATCCGCTGTATCGCGTATGTCCCATGGATGAACTGATCGGGCAGCATCCCGATCTGATGATCAATATCTCCGCTTCGCCTTTTGACTATGATCACGATGACGACCGGAAGGAAGTTGTGCGGCTCAATGTACTCAAATACAAACTGCCGATGTTCTATTGCAATGCGGTGGGATCGCAGACGGAGATCGTCTTTGACGGGGGCAGCCTCATCTATGACGCAGCGGGCAACCTTTTGCATGAATTAAAATATTTCGAAGAGGACCTGCTCCTGGCGGATACCGATGAACAAGGCCCAGTGGACAGCGGGACTATTTTGCCCGGGGAAGGAGGAGCCGTCCCTCCTTTATACGAGGAGCTTTTGCCGGGCCTGTCCGTGGCGACGGGCGCAGGCTCACAGCCGGGAACGACCCTCAATAAAGAAATGCGCGTATCCCGTGTCGAAGATCCCGATAAGGTGATCGAATACCTGGTGCTGGACAACAATATCCGCCAGATCCATACGGCCCTGATCCTGGGGATCCGGGATTATTTTTCGAAGATGGGTTTTACGAAGGCCATCCTGGGCAGCAGCGGCGGCATCGACAGCGCCGTCACCCTGGCCCTTGCCTGCGAGGCCCTGGGAAAAGAAAATGTACATGCCATCCTCCTGCCTTCTCCTTATTCGACGGCTCATTCCGTCAGCGACGCGGAACTCTTATCGCAGCGGTTAGGAAATCCCTATGAGATCCTTCCCATCCGGGAGGTCTATGAATCCTTCCTGCATACCCTGAAGCCTGTGTTCAGGGATCTGCCCTTTAGTTTGGCAGAAGAGAACCTGCAAAGCCGTACGCGGGGGAATATCCTGATGGCGATCGCGAATAAATTCGGTTATATCCTGTTGAATACGTCCAATAAGAGTGAGCTGGCAACGGGGTATGGGACCTTGTACGGGGATATGGCGGGTGGGCTGAGCGTGCTGGGGGATGTCTATAAATTGCAGGTGTATGCACTGGCCCGGTATATCAACCGGCAGAACGAGATCATCCCGGCGAATATCCTCCATAAGGCTCCCTCGGCTGAGCTGCGACCGGATCAGAAGGATAGCGACAGTCTGCCGGAATACGAGATCCTGGATAAAGTATTGTATCAATACATCGAGAGAAGAAAGGGGCCAAAAGAGATCGTCGCCATGGGCATCGATGAGGCGCTGGTGAAAAGGGTGCTACGGCTGGTGAATGTCAATGAGTATAAGCGGAACCAGTTCTGTCCCATCATCCGGGTCAGCAGCAAGGCTTTTGGAGTGGGGAGAAGGATGCCGATTGTCGGGAAATATCTTTCCTAGGGTTGGGATTTAGGGATTTTGAGATTATTGCGGGATCGGGGGAGTAAGGAGCTAGTGTTTGAAAGAAATGATATACCGGAAATTCAGACCGGAAAGGGTGGTGTCCTTGAAGAGGACGATTTTGGCATCGGTCATACTGGAGATGGTGGCATCGCCATTCAGAAAACTACCGGTTACGGATAAAATGGTCTGATTGGTGGTCAATTTCCAGGTGAAGGGGCTGGTCTGAGGATCGGCCACATTGCATTTGGTGGGACCTTCATCCGCTACGCCGGTACTGTCTTTTTTGAACAGGTAGGTATTGTCAATCTCACAGGG
>Ga0307516_10001137_pt1 | contig 37091 bp, 52 predicted proteins | sample 19_EM_MG_FD_203310 | JGI IMG/M metagenome (GOLD analysis project Ga0307516, IMG submission 203310) | Populus trichocarpa ectomycorrhiza microbial communities from riparian zone in the Pacific Northwest, United States - 19_EM | ecosystem: Host-associated > Plants > Roots > Unclassified | place... | reverse complement strand
AACATAGCACCATTTCCACGTCTGACTTCTCGTAGGTACTTTTGCGCTTTGGTTGATAGCAAAATCCGCCACTCTCCAAACCCCTCCACGTTTTCGAAGTACAAGGCGGCCTTGATTGGCTGGATCATGGACTCTGGGGGTGCCGTTGCGATCCCTAGATCTTCGAGTTGATGCTTGAATACATCTGATACCCGAGGCCGCCTCAGGACGAGCAGGTAGCCCTGAAACCGATAAGTGTTTCGAATCGAGCGGGAGACAGTGATATACGCACTTCCAACACGTTCTGTAGCTGAGGCAGGATGTCAACACACATGGCATGGACTTCATTTTCTGTCATCGGTACTTCAATTCCCATGCAATCGAAGGGGTGTGGGTCAAGTTGTGTGTGCCTCGCCAGCGCCTTCGGCCTTTTACGACCGATTTGGGATGCATTAGGGCCGACTGAAACTCGGCCTGTCCATCCGCCAAGCTCCTTCAAGACATTCAACGACAAGACCACTTTCCTTCGAAACTCCCTGAGCTCATTACGGTGTTCTGCTGTTGACACCCCTTCCGCGGGCGTTAAGGAGGAGGATAATCGTTGAAGGAGTTTGATGCCCGAATCTTCCATCACATTGGGCGTGGTCGGCGTAGGGAAACGGGCAATAATCCACCCGGATAACCTCTCATATGCCTGGCCGTCCAAGTCTACCGGAAGAGTTTGTTATATCAGACCCATGTGGATCACAGGCATGCACAACGTACTCGAGAAAATGTATTCCAGGATGTGGGGACGGGTGCTGAGACTCTCAATCACCTCCGTGATTGAGGGATCATCGTGATAGCAGACTCTTTCGATCGAGCCCAGGGCGGTTTGGAGACCGCCTGGGGTGACCAATGCTTCTGGTTCAAGGAGACTTGTGTCAAAGGTTCGTTGAGGGGGAGCGCGATTCGGTCCCATGGTGTTGGTACGAAACAAAGCGTGGCCGCCACACTTTGAGGCGTGGCTTTGACAACAGAGGCGCTATGAAATTGCAAAATAGGAAAAGGCTGCACGTAAACTCATTGACAGGATGAAGCGCGCATTGTGGCAACTTTCACGATGGAGCGGCAGGGGTCACCGACTCTGTCGTCGCGGGGGACGTTCTCGGTCGCGTTCAACACTCCCTTGGATACAGGGTGGTGGTAAAACGAGATGGGAAGTTATGGATTGAGGTGCAAGCTGTATCGGAGTTTGCCGACGCGTTCAAGACACGTCAAACTCTAAGTGACGCGCTAAGCGCCGAAGGAGGACAAAGTCTGCGCGAACGAGGCACCCAACGGTTACAATGAGGATGAGTTGGTATGTACTACCGAGCCTCGGTGAGTAAAACTACTGCTGTCGTTGTTTCCCCTTGCCAGGGTCCGGCTGACCATACTTGTTTTGATCCTCTGACGAGCTGACCGGACCGCCACCGGTTAACCTTCGTGTCCTCAGCATCACGATCTCCTTCAGCCATCCGTTCTCCCGTCGCAAGTCGGCTGCCTCTCGTTCCAACTCGTCGACTTGACGGGATAGGCTGGTGACGGTTCGTTCCATATTCAATAGCCACTGCTTCTTCTTGTTCCGGAATCGGGCTGCAAGGCGAGATCAGTTATCGCCTCAAAGAGGAAGGCAACGGGGAAATTACCTGAAGCAGCTGTGTTTCGCCGTCGTTTATCCTCGGCTGTCGCTGCCAGCTCCCCCTCAGAGTCGTCTTCCTCCTCTGGATTGGCGGGATTGTCGGGGAGATGTGTTGGTTGTGTGGATAGCTGTTCGGGATGCCCCTGAACATCTGCCTGCACCCTGCTTGAACTACCGACGCTGGGGTCGTGCTGCGCAGGGGCCTGAGACTGGAGGAGCTGCAGCCAAGCCAGGGCAATCGGATCCAATTGTGGGTGTGGTGCCATGTCGGAGAGGTCGGACCCGCCCGCCTGGGGTTGCGTATAATGGTGGTGTTGTGGGAGGGGCTGGGCGTTGTATGTGGCGGTGAGAGACCTCAGCACATCGTCCAGCGGGTCTGGGAAGAGACCAGCGGGGTGGGAGAAGAATGGGAATGATGGGGGCGTAGGGGTGTATTGCTAAGAATTGGTCAGCCCGGGGCACGTTTGCCGTCAATTCAGCACTAACTATCGGGGGCGCCATCTCTGGAAAGATAGCGTTGGGAAACTGTTGTCGGTTTCGTTCACCTCCCCCGACAGATTGTGATCGGGGTCGTCCTACGTTGTTCATTGGCCAAGAGTGCTCGTCGTCGCTGCAGGTTCGCTGGTGTGAGGCTTGTGGTGGAGAAGAGGGAAAGAGGTGGGGGTGCGACCCGATGCCAGGAGCAGATAAAATATTTCATTGGTTCCAGCAAGCACTGGAGGCACAGTTGTTTTGCCGCGCTTTTGAGATCTAATGAAGTACATGCGTCAAATCGATCACATCCCGTAATCATTGCTCACTACACGAGACGATTGCGCAATATCGATACCCGGGCGAACCGCGGTTTCTTCTTCAGATGCCTCAGAAAACGCAATCATGGTACCACCCGCCCTCCAAGCATTCACTATGTGCGAGTCTCGAATCTACCGGACTGCCAGCCTTGAGCCCAGGACTCACACGAGCAAAGATTTCGTCATGTCACGAACGGCTGATTCACGATCCCCCAATTCCGAATGCCTTTAGAGTTGAATTCCGAATTGCTTTGCCTTCGTCGATCAGGCAACCTCTCCAGTCCTCCTCGACGGTTCTCCCCGGCAATCCACCATCATGGCTATCTCCGGTTCCGTTCCTTCATAGATCCTGCGCTCTCCACTGATAATTACCTGGATCAATCCCGTTCGTTCTAAAACAACTGTATTCCATCTAAGCGGTCCCAGTCAGGTGAATGTCAAGGCGGAAAAGGTTCCGGCAGGGATCTCTCATCTTTGCGCACCGTTGTTCCGCACCAATAACGCACACCTCGACAATTTGAACGCCACCGTCTTCGATTGCCCGGAGTACAGGTAAACGGTACTGAATTCCTTCAAACCCTTGGGAACCGCATTAGCCGCCGCAGGAAGCCAAGCCGGAGTTGAGGGATCTAATCTCAGATTGGGTGATGACCAACCAGTCAACCCCGGAATTGGCCTACTCCTGTGTCAGAGATCGACCCACTGTTTACGAGAGTGAAGGTGACAGTGGTGGCGCTACGGAGCCTGGGTCATGACTCGTCCCCCGTCTCATTATCAGCGATCACGCGACATACCAAGGGTCACCGGTCGAACGTGGAACCTGGGCCGGATGGAGAGGCGCCGCTCCCCACAGATCCAGTGATGCCCAGTATCACTGTAGGTAAACGTTGCGTACGAAAAACTGAATCCGAATTCAAACCGCAGCACAACGTTGTTCTGACACGCATCGAATCAGACTGCGTTTGCCATAAGGCGAGATTATGGCGTACCTTGTCGAAATCCCTACGATTCGTGAAGGCACCCTCTTATTGTATGGGATCTGGACGATCCCCATCTGGGGGTGATCACCCGCGATGGGTAGTCGGTGATACTCTTGTCAGTCGTGGTGGAAGATAAACAGTTGACAGAGGGAGGTTGAACCATACACCGTGACCTTGGTCGAACCTGCTCACCTAGGGTTGTACGCGCCGTAAAGGATATCGATCAACGGGTTATCAACCCCCTGCCCAGGGAGGCTGACATACAACACCGCCTTGACCCTTGCGGTGTGGTTTCAGGTCGGTTCAGTCATGAAAAACGAGGCACCGACGAGGTGCCATTCGAGTTTGCGGTCCGCACCTCCATATGGGCCACTCCAACGCCGTTAACCGCCACGGTCGTGTTGGCTTCTTGGCGGGAACCGCAGTGACGAAGACGCGCCGTGCGTCGTCGGTACGCAGGGATTCATGGACGGTTGTGCCATCTATCCAGGTTGTTTCTACCAGCTTCGTAGCCATCCACGGTGATACACTGCCCGACCTCACAGCATCCTCGAGGAGCGGGCCGATGTGGGTGTCCCGGTGCATCTTAGAGGCAAATACAGTTAGAGTACGAGTCGTCTCCGCCGCTGCGCCCGGCGTGGTCACATCGTGGCCTTTAGCAGGGGGCCTAGTCGAACGGCCGCCGACTGGTCCCATATCACACCTGGCCCCGTCAGCGATGAGAAGAAGCACGTAAACGATAATGAGGCACTCACACCCAGGGAACCCCAATTCGTTCTTCAGGAATATCTTCAAGGTTCCTCGTTTTCACAATCCCCCCAAGCTCTTACGGGGTTCCTGACCTAGAACAGTACTTCAGGCGATAGTGAGAAAACGAGAAAGGAAACCTGCACCGCAGGTTCCTTTGCCCCTGAATCCCTCTCCCAATACGAGTGTGTTGTCTTACTCCGCGGGAGCGAGCGGCCGCCGGCGTGTGGTGCACGCAGAGGCCGTGTTCGCTCCGGCAGGGAACGCGGAAACTTTGTCCTCGAACCCACCCCCCAACGCCCCGCCTGTGAGGTAATCCAATCCGTAATTCCAAACCGGAAATGTAAGAAAAACCTACCCTGTGAGCAGAATCCTGGAAACCTTTGATCCGCGTGATGACACTGTGGCCTACCGACGGTCAACCGGTTGGCGTGGGTAGCTCCGTGTTCGTTCCCTGGCAGACCACCACCAGTCCCCCCCCCCACAGATACCGTGGGCAGGGTAGTTATCTTCGATAGACAGTCCTTATCCCAGACGTCATCGGCCTACTAACCGAGCGCGCTGGAACGTTGCAACCATGCGGTCCCTGGTTGCGGTGCATCTGTGTGTGGGTCATTTCCCTGGTCATAAAGTGCGCAACACACCATTCAGAAACGACCTCGATCCCAAATGCATGACAAATTATCACTTACCACCCGTTTCATCCCGCATTATTGATACGCTCCACGTTGGGCGAGTTCGACGCCCATTAGGATTACGACAGCGGTCAGCAGAAGGGGGGGGACCATACCGGACGCAAGCCACCAGTCTTGAGGAAAACCATCACAACCCGGGCGCATCGCCTCCGGAAAAAGTTTGGAACGGGCGTATTATTGCAGGTGAGGTCGTCATCAATGCACGTTCGTTCTGGTCGCATAAACGGATACCCTGGGTAACTCGGGGAGACCGGTTGGAAGTGGCGGAGAGAGACGGGATGGACCTTTTCGGAGGGACGGAGTTCTGTGGTAGCACAGTGATATGATATATTGTCGACACTGGATCCTAAGCACAACTGGGGAATTAAGCTGAAGAACGCTAGAAATGAGTGTCACCAAAGGGGACTAATGTCCCTCCACCCTTGCTCTCGTTGTTCCCAATAACCACCGTTGTACACCCATTCATCACCTTCTCGGCGGAACCACCGAGGTTGTTGATCCTTCCCGTTCCTCCGACGTTCTCTCTGCCCTTCCTCTATTCGCTGCTTCTCGGCTTCCGCTGTGTTGAGATCCCCTTCTTCCAGAGCACGCACGTCTGGTCTGTACCTCGAATCCGTGAGTGGCAACCTCCACTGTAAGTCCGGGGTTATCTCGTTTAGCGTTATTGCAAAGGACGTAAAGCCATAATAGTCCTTGCAGTTCTTCGGGAATGGTGAGATCCTCCAAAGCAGTTGGAAGCGTGACTCGTCGAGGGTCCGGACGATGTTTTCATCCCATTTGCCTTCGAGGCTCGCCAAGGATTCACCAGAAGCCGAATGAACGGTACCGGAAACTGCGTTCGCATCACCCCAGTATCCGCTCTCCTTGAATTCGAGGACGCATCGATCATCGGTGGTTACGTTATCGATGGTCATTGCCCCAATGTGCTCAAGGTATTTGGTGCCCATCATGATGTTCCGCATGAATGATGAAGGTTTCTTCCTTGAGAACCAGTAAAATATTATCTTAATTCCCTGAATGACGTACGGAACCGTGAACACTAACCACTGGTAATGATCACCGCCTATCTTCACATGTATCGTGCCGAGGGGGATGATCTCGAGACTCTTCCCTGGAATGAAGGGCGTGGTGAACTTTTGGAGCAGCAAAATTTGTGGATAGAAGTCGTTACCCCAGAATTTCGTCCGCCCAGCCGACGTCGCCCACAGCTCCCAGCCCTTGCCTTCGGCGTGGTACGCCATAATGACAGGATTGTGGGAAACCTTTTCGGCGATAAATTTCATCCTAGGTTCCTCGAACGTCTCACCAAGCATCGGGTTGCTGGAGGCCGTTAGCGGACGTGGAAGTTGATTAGACCTTGGATTTGCTTACAATCCCTTTCTACCACTCCTGGACTTCGTGTGCGCGTAGGTGGATACAGCAAAAGCAGCGACATAACATATTCTGTCGACCGGATCTACGCTCTTGGCGGCTTGGTTCAAGAGGTCGAAGTATTCGATTTCTTCAGCAGCCCGCTGTAGTAATGAGAGGGGTTCGTTGAATGTCACGGGTAGGGCTACGCTGGCCAAATCCTAAGACGAGGTATGTATTCACGCTTGTTCAAAGGTCGACGAAACGCACCTTCCCAACGTTCTTCTTCAGTACAGTAAATAAACTACCTTCGTCTGCAGGTGGGAGCGACGGAAGCTGGACCCTCCGCGTAACCTGTGAAGGGTCTGAGGGTAGTTCTGTTGGCTCGTGTTTGGGAGTTTCGTCTTCAATGTCCGTATCCACAGAATTCGAGTCATCTCGGTCGTTGGGGTCCATTATCCTGCTGTCGGGGCCATGGTCGTCAACCCCGGTGGGTTCCAGAAGGAATTCCTCAGGGCCATCGCCAAACTCTGGCGCGTCAAACCAGAAGCTTTCGCTTGTGCTCGTGGCAACGGAAGCGCGCTCCGATCTGAACATAGGAGATGGTGATTCTGTGGGGGACTCTTCCTCCTCTCCTTCTTCAACTCTTGGAGGAAGGACCAACGAGCTTGCCAAGGACGTGGGCGGCGCATCTGTGTAAGAGATATTCGAGACAGCTTTGGCAAGCAAAACATGTTGTTCCTTGAGAGTGTTCAAGGCAGCGTGAAGACGGGCGTAGACGCCAGAATCAGAAACCGAGACGTCATCCTTCTCCAGAACGGAGGAACCGGCTGCAGGGAGAAGGTTAAAGTATAGTTGGTGATTGTCAACGCCACGTACGTTTCCTGAACAATCCAAACACTTCTTTGCCGTGCTTTTCCCTGCTCTTTGATCCTCCAGACTTCCTCTTAGGGTCGTCCGGAGGGAGAGCGTTGATTGCCTCTTCTAAGTCATGGATAGTCTTGAGGGGCGTGAGTTTGACGCCCCGAATAAACGGCGATGACATACGGAACTGAGGTCCATGACCAAGGAGTTCGCACGGGATGCGCCCTCTAGGCGAGAGTTGGCTCGCTGGAGGGATCTTCTATTCCTCACACGTTCACCCGCCGAAATGTACTTCCTAAATTGGGCAGTTCAGTGTGATCGAAAGTAGGGAGGAATCCTCTGCGGACCTGAGGGCGGACATCCAGGTTTCAAAATCAGGAGTGTTAAGACATCGGATGTGGAACGTGGCATTGCTTGAATCGACGTGGATCTCCTTGCGAGCTGGTATCCAACTTTGAGTTAGATTTGTGGGTGATAGATGGGTTATACTGACACGGCTCATTCGAGATGGCAGCCTGGCCGAGAGAAATCTGGTCACGGACGGGCTCTCCGGGACCAAATGCATAGGATAAAAATCCGGACTCGTAGAGGGTAAAGTAACGGCGGGCGAAACCTAACCAATTTGGAGCGGTTGAGCGAATCAATCCACCGCGGAGCGGGTAATAATGCCTCCGTACCCTGCATTTTCTTCCTCCGTTTCTTGAGGACCCAGCCTTCATACAAAATCGGCGGGCCCATGACCGCCTGGGTAGCGGGGAGGGCGCCGCGTGTGTTTGACGGGGGCATCCTTGGAACAACAGGAGAGGTGTTGGTAGGTATGCAAACGGATCGGGTGACGCATTGATGAGGTGTCCGGTCACCGAGGCGGATGGCCGCTCCACGGGATATAGCGGGGTGTGGTAAAGAACGAGTAGCCTGAATCCGGCCTCAAACCCAGAGGGAGGGGGAGGAGCTCAGGGGAGGGCACCCCCGAACGGAATGAGTACCGGGTGAGTATGTGAACCCCTGTCTCGCTCTGGACAGTAGATGGAATTGGCAGGCGATCCCACGTTCGCCTTACCGGCTGCGACGAGTCTCACTAATGTATGAGTAAATAGCGGTCAGTCGAACCCGTCCCCGCCGGTGTATATACGCCTCCGTTGAGCAAGGAGGGACAACTTTCCCCACTGATCATCATCCATGGCCGGAGGATGACCAACAGATTCTCAAGGCCACGTGATCCCCTCTGTGGGTTATCAACCCGATCCCTCGTTGACCCGTCGAATCGATCTCCTAATTCCTCCTCCTCCCATCCCTCTCCATCCCCAAAGTTCATCGCCGACAATGTCTGAACCAACGTATGGCCTTGCGTCTCTCAATATCCTTCCCGATCGTACTCACCATCGTTGCCCATCCCCAGTGGTGATATTGGTCTCATCGGTTTGGCCGTCATGGTAAGATTTATTTACCACCTCCATATCGCATAGATTCTCTCTATAAATTCCTTCCTTCAATAGGGCCAAAACCTCATTTTGAACATCAACGACAAGGGCTTCAATGTCGTTGCCTACAACCGAACTACTTCCAAGGTTGATGCTTTCCTTGCCAACGAGGCCAAGGGTTGGTCGCCTACCTTGACTCCCATTTCCTCTCAGAACCTAACCAACGGGTTCTTCGTTTGAAAGGCACAAACGTCCAGGGTGCTCACTCCATCGAGGAGCTTGCTGCCAAGCTGAAGCGACCCCGCAAAATCATTCTCCTCGTCAAGGCCGGTGATGCCGTTGACTCCTTCATCCAACAACTTGTTCCCCACCTTGAGAAGGGTGACATAATCATTGATGGCGGTAACTCCCACTATCCCGACTCCATCCGAAGGACCAACGAGCTCGAGGAGAAGGGCCTCTTGTTTGTCGGTTCCGGTGTTTCTGGAGGAGAGGAGGGTGCCCGTCATGGTCCCTCTCTCATGCCCGGTGGTTCGACAGACGCCTGGCCCGCGATTCAGCCCATTTTCCAGGCCGCCGCTGCCAAAGCGTTTGGTGAGCCTTGCTGTGATTGGGTTGGCGAGACTGGTTCCGGTCACTACGTCAAGATGGTACACAACGGTAAATTAAGCTCTTGCCGATCGTAATGATACCCGTACTAAGATCGCCCAGGCATTGAATATGGTGACATGCAGCTGATTGCTGAGGCCTATGACATCCTCAGGCACGGTCTCGATCTCCCCAACGACGAGATCGCGGATATCTTCTTCAAGTGGAACAAGGGCGTCCTCGACTCCTTCTTGATTGACATCACCGCCAACATCCTCAAGTTCAAGGACGACGATGGCGAATCCATGGTTGACAAGATCCTCGACTCCGCCGGACAAAAGGGCACTGGTAAATGGACTGCCATCGCTTCCCTCGATGCTGGTATCCCGGGTCAGTCGAAAACCTGTGTTCCCTTCCTTTCTGTCTTTGTTTACCCCTCCTATAGTCACGTTGATCGGAGAGGCCGTCTTTGCCAGATGTCTGTCTTCCCTCAAGCAAGAGCGTGTCCGTGCTAGCAAAGTAATCTCTGGCCCTCAGAAAGAAGCATTCCACGGCGATAAGAAGCAGTTTATTGATGACCTCGAACAAGCCCTATACGCCTCCAAGATAATCTCCTACACTCAAGGATTCATGCTCATGCGTCAAACCGCCAAGGATGTAGGTTTTCATGCTCTATGCCCACCTTCCCTCGATTGACCCTCGTGCAGCTCGACTGGAACTTGAACTACGCCGGTATCGCTCGTATGTGGCGCGGAGGATGCATCATCAAGGTGAGAATCCTCCCCACCACCGCAGTGGCCTGTCCTCTGAATCGTCCCGATAGTCCGTCTTCCTTAACGACATCGCTGCCGCCTACGGCAAGAACCGTGACCTCGAGTCGCTCCTCTTCGATGATTTCTTCATCGAGGGTATGTTTCCAATACTTACAAGCGAACCTTTTCTCACACTCCTGTCTTAGCAATCCACAAGGCCCAGCCTGGCTGGAGGCGTATCATAGCTCAAGCCGTTCTCTGGGGCATTCCCACTCCTGCCTTCTCGACAGCTCTTGCCTTTTTGGACGGTTACAGGAGCGAGGTCGTTTCCGCCAATATCCTCCAGGCTCAGCGTGACTACTTCGGCGCCCACACCTTCCGTGTCCTCCCCGGAAAGGAAAACTCCAAACTTCAGGCTGGCAAAGACATCCACATCAACTGGACGGGACGCGGCGGCAACGTGTCGGCCTCCACCTACGACGCGTAAGTCGTCTCCCCATCTGTGCGGTCGCACGTTACGCTGCCCGGGACAAAACGAGAAGTTTGGGAAACTAGATTGTACAAACTTTTATCTGTCATGTTGTACCGTTTACATACGCTGTAAAGAAATACGAGTTAAGAACCACAAACATACGTGTAGTCTTGAACATCCTTTGGGGACATTGGGCTTCTCTATTGAATTTGTTTGCATAATTTAGATCCGTCGAGAAGCACCCAACGCGTTCAAATGGGGACACGCCATCCTTGCAGCAAAGGGAGGGATTGGTCACAAGGTACTTTGGAACCATTTGGTGGTCTGCTCTAAAGCCTTCTCCTGTCCTTCAACGGAGAGCGGGTATTCCCTGGCGGGCCGACATGCGAACCCGTGGACGGTGCCTATGGGAAGCATCAGGCCATACAGATCGGGCACCTAGGGCGGACGGATTTACCGGGGTAATCTACGAACTCATACTGGAGCTCAGGAGTCCGTGACTTGAAGTACGCTCCTGACTGCAACCTGAGTTCCTTGGAAAAGAGAGAATCCTCTGCACAGGGAGCGAGATGTCACTAAATGGGGCACTATCGCGAACACAGGTTGTCACCTTCTGCACAAACCCACGAGACAGGTTTCTGGAGGGGTGATACTAGGTAATTTCGTCAATCGGTCAAAGTATGCTGTGCGTACGTTGATTGCCTGTACGTCTGCCAAGGTCACGGGGGCCGGATGGGTGATGACGATGGAAGTGACGGCATCGAATTGCGCAATGCGAATGCGGGGGGCACCGCCGAAGCAGTATCTATCGTGGGGTGTCAGAGGAGTGGAGGAGTGAGGTACTAGGCACTGACCCCAAAATACCAATACTTTTGTAGCCGCGTTCAGCCTTGATCTTTGTCAAGAACTGTAGGGGAAATGAATCCTCAGCCTACAGGGCACAGTACAAAAGGGGAAACCTCTTTAGCCCGTGCGTCGACCACGCCTGGGCGGGAAGCGATGAACCCGAAGACGTGCGTCAAGATGATCCAGTAGAACCTGGCGCTCTTCCAGAGCCCGACCTTCTCACCCGGGCGACGGGGGGAGAGGCAATCAAGCACATCAGGTGCAACCGGCGGGTGTCCCGAGCGAATGATATAGAATGGGCGCCTAGTGCCTTGACTGCAGATATGATAGAGTACGTGCCGTTGAAGATGTCTGGGACACAGACGTCGAATCCAGTGCGCTCGGCGATGGTATCGGCAATGATCTTTGGGTTAGAGATGAGACCGAAGATGTCTGTGAAGAGGACGATGACCTTGTCTTTGGCGTCTTCTTGATTGGAACCCTTGGCAAGGTAGGCGCCATCCTTTTCAGTGCTTTTTGGAGAACCTGGAAGCAAATCTCCTGAGGTACAGTCGGAGCAGCTCATGGTGACGTGGTGGTCATTGGGATAGCGGGCATTGGAACCTTTTAATATTCTCTGAAAGACGGGTAGGTAGTCTCGGCGGTCAGACCAGGGCTAGCCGAAATAAAGTTGCCCACACGCGGTTGGGTGCTGTTGTGATTTCTCGTCCATGTCGTTCGGTCGGCCGCCTTCACTTTCCTCGACCGGATTCACCGCTGCACCACCAGACAGAGGGTCATTCCCACTTGACCACTATGGTGCGCACGTACTCTCAAACCCGGAGAGTTCGGAAACGGAGCGTAGATACCATTTGCAGGCGAGTGCAAGGACTACATGGTCAAGTACCTAGACTGCCTCAAGACGAACGGGAGTGCATCTACGCCATGCAGGGTCCTCGGCAAGGATTATCTTGACTGTCGTATGAACCGGTGCGCGTGGTTGAGGCTTGATTGGGGGTGGATGGCTGATGGCTCGCAGGGGGCTCATGGAACGCGACGATTGGAAAAATCTTGGGATGGGGAACCTGGACAAACCGCAGAGCGTGTCTACGAAGGACACGAAGGACACTGGGCAGTCGAATACGGGATAGTTGGTAGAATAAATGCGCTCGACTCTGGATTAAAATTCGCGTGATGCTCATTCGTCGGATGGTCCCGGAATATACCACGACCAGCCAACTCTCCTCTCGACCTCTTCCCCCCACCCCTACGACCAGATGGCGTCAACGTTTCAAGTAGTAAAAAAGGCCGTAACGCTCCCCCCAACCGTCAGGACCCTCTCTTCCGGTGTCCCCCACCCCACCCTCGTTAACCTTGCTGCCGTCGGAGGCGGCGGACACCACGGTCACGGTCATTCTGGCCCCCGCACAGACCTCCAACCCAAATGGTCTGGAGGCGTTTCCAGGACTTCTTCCGGTCTGGTCTCCAAGACGTTCGTGACTTGTACGAGGGTTTCCGCCTTTTTTCGTCGTAATGCAATTTCTGACCACGGCGTCCTTCAGCACCCGTTAATACCTTCTCACAACAACGGTACATCCATACCTCAACCCCCGCCAAGGATGCCCCCAATGTTCCCGACTTCTCCGGTTACCAGGCCGCCTCTTCTTCTACCAACCGGGCTCTCCAATACTTCATGGTCGGATCTCTTGGTGTCCTCTCCGCCTCCGTCGCCAAATCCACCGTTGCCGAGTTCTTGGGAACTATGGCCGCTTCTGCCGACGTTCTCGCCCTGGCCAAGGTCGAGGTCGAACTTTCAAGTATTCCGGAAGGAAAGAACGCGATCATCAAATGGCGTGGAAAACCCGTGTTCATCCGTCACCGAACGCCAGACGAGATTGAGGAGGCTAATGGTCCAGACTGGAAGTCTCTCCGTGACCCCGAGAGTGACGAGTCAAGGGTGAAGAAGCCAGAGTGGTTGGTCATGCTGGGTGTTTGTACTCATTTGGGATGTGTCCCCATTGGCGAGGCTGGAGATTATGGTGGCTGGTGCGTAACTTTTAACATACCCCATCCTCCACGCCCACTGTCTCCCTCACAGGTTCTGCCCGTGTCACGGTTCCCACTACGACATCTGTACGTGATGGTCCTGTCTCTCACTCACTGAGGCCTAACTAACCCGCTATGTCCTTCAGCCGGTCGTATCCGCAAGGGCCCCGCCCCTGTAAGTTTTACTGCAGCCATGACGCGTTACTTGGTTTTGACATCCTTGGTCTTCAGCTTAACCTGGAGGTTCCCCAATATGAGTTCAATGAGGTGGAGGGCAAACTTGTTATTGGATGAGCGTAGAACCAATTTAGATATCCCTATAGATATCCCTATGTGGATGCGTCCTGAGAGAGAGAGAACCATCACCTAACGAGCATCCAGTTTATTCCCGACTCAATCGTGAACACGAGAGTTTCTGACCTTCAGCCTCAACGGCGATCGACTTCTTCCCTTCAATCAAAATTGACCATTCCCCTACATGGCTTCCGGTTTGTCGCACATCGTCTTCAATGACGAATTCACTATCGACGATATTGACAAGGAAGGTCGGAAGTTCGACCGAGGTGAGACCACCTCGCCAGACGCTCCAAGGGATCGACACCATATACTTACAGGTTCCCGCATCCTTCCTCCATGATCCCCTCTGACGCCTGGAACTCGCGAATGTTGTTCACGGTGATCAAGTTTCGCGTTTGTACGCGAAATCGAAGAACTACGAGATGGACCTGACGCTGGACTACAACATCGAGCTTTTCCCTCTAAAAACCGGCCAGACCTTTACTCTGTCGTTGGCCACCTCATTATCCCGGGGAAGCGCTCCTGGGAAGGAGGGAGAAGGGGAAGATAAGGAACAACAATGGCGGCCGGATGGCAAGGGTCAGAAAGGGATCGAAGAGGACTACGAGTACGTGATGTTCGGGAGGGTACGTGCAACTCGAGATCTCGAGGTCCTCCACCCCACTCACCAGCGGTTTGAGAACAGGTATACAAGTTTGACACAGGAAAGGAGGTTTCGTACGTCCCGCCTACCTCTCCGGCCCAACCTTCGTTGTTCAAAACTGACGCTTTTCCCGTACAGGACCGCCTATGCTTCCTTTGGGGGTCTTCTAATGTCACTCACTGGCTCGTTCCGACACATGACCAATGTAGTTCTTGGGGAATCCGTCTACGTGTTACTACGCCGATGAACGAATATTTACGTGTCCATGCAAGGCGCAACCAGGGCCAGGGGACGGAAAATTAGGATAGGATCGAAAGCCGCCGTGAAATCGTACAAATAGTTGATGAATCGGCGATAAGATAAAGGAGGAGAGGAAAAACCATAGAGTCCTAGACTCGTTATGATGTAGCGGTACAACGAAGGGAGGCATACAGTGAGGGTCGCATGAAAAAAAAATTGTGCACGGGCCTTAAAAGAACTGAACAATAAGTGGGAAACCCGCCGGATATGTGGTTTGCGCGAGGGATACCCAACGTTCCGACGGCCCTCCGCCATTTGGGGTGAGGGATTTCAGAGAGCGCCAAAACCCCAACTGTGGTTGGAAGCGCGTGACGCGATCAAGGAGGGAATGAAGGAAGCGAGTGTCCCTGCGCCAATCCCATGTACTCAGCAGATAACAACGAGAGGAGAAAGTGGAGGTAACATCGGCGGGAAGGGCAATATATCGGAGTTTCCGATAGGAAGAACGCGGGGGGTTGTGGTTGGCAGGTCTCCAGGTTTCATGACGACCGGAGATCCCGCAGTCTTGCGATAACATCCTCCATGGCGGCGCTACGGGGCTCGTGTCTATCCCAGAACGACCTACCCCCATCATCGATCGCGACCTCGAGAGTTTGGGGGTTGGTGCGACTCTTCGGGGCGAGGTGCGGTTCGAGGTCCTGGTAACCCACCCCAAAGAATTTTGATAGCTTCGCCGCGCGCATCCGCCTTTGCCTGAAATCCCTTTCCCTGCGTCCCCCGGTCGTCTCCGCGCGGATTACGCCCCTGGGCGTCTCGGGGGTGGTACCAGATGCCTGAGTGTCGTCAGGAAACACATGAGAAAATGGCGGCGCCATCGTGGGAGGGTTATGCGCGAACGACGGCTCAAATCTCGGCAACGCTGACGTCGACGTTTCCGGTTGTTGCATAACGGGGGATATCGGTGTTAATGGTGGGGTCGGTGCCGTGATTGTTGATGAGGCCGAGATCGTTCGTTGCCTCCTGGAAGGGGGTTGCTGTGACGGCAGATCTGCCGTCGATATCGAGTTTATGGTGGACATCGACGCCCGCTTATCGAATTCCTCCGCGCGGCCGCGCCCTCCGCCCAATCTGGGGTTTGGATAAGTGGCCTGGAAAAGCGCCTGGGGTGGTTCAGAACCGAAGACCTGGCAATAGAACAATTCCATCAGGGTCTCAAGTCCGCGATAGAAATAAACAAAGGTCGGCTAAAATCGATGCGCACCTGTTGCATCTTTCTAGCCCTACGGACGTTCATGACTCGTTGCTTTTCGGTGAGAGGCTCTCGCAGCGGGTTGGCTTCGCGGGGGGCATCGTCTCCGATAGCGGTTGGCCCGTCCTTGTGACTCCACAAGGACCGACTGCGCGATAATGGCACTTGTTTCGGCCCGACGCCACCAGCGACCACGATCCGGTCCGTGGTGGGGGTCACATCAACGCTGGCTGGCCGTTTCAGCATAGCCCGATTGCGCGAGGCGCGAGGGGATCCCCTTTGGTGGTGTGAGAATCCTGGGGTGGGCGGGTACGAAAGCTCCGACGATCGTTTGGGGTTGGGGGGCTCTGCAACTTGTCCTCGTCTGCTCGTCGCTTCGGTGCTGGGTCGGCTGGTGTCGTAGGGAGAGCGATGGGAGTAGGGGTTTTCGGTGCGCGGTGGTCGCTCCCGTGGTGGTCGTTCCCGCGCCGGTCGTTCCTGTGGTGACTGCGGCGTCGAAGGTATCGATCCAGCAGAGGTCCGTGAAGAAGCAGGTGGAGGCATGATAGTCAGGCCAGACAATAGTGGGCTCGTCGTGGGGGGAAGAGGGAAAAGGTGCGATGGTTGCCTCTGGCTCTTAACCCGTATCGGTTTGGAGCCTTCTTTGTGGCTGAATGGGACTGAATTCAGTGAGATCGACTGAGGCTTCCCTCGCGAGGCGGCAAAAAGGGTAGATGGAGACAGGATCGTGGACAGTCGGTCGCGGGGCCGGCTGTTCGCCATGGTGGTTGTTAAGTTTGAGAAGCGATCTGTCCCTATGCCCAGGACGCGCCCGCATGTTTGGGATCAGCGGAGTGTAGGATGAAACGCGATAGTTTCTCATTGAGGTCACTAGTCATGCTCCAGTAGATATCACGGCTGATGGTGGGAATGATCGGATCCGGACCATGGCAACGTCCTTCGTGCCACGGAATTATAGGAACACGCTCCTAAGTACATCGGATGTGTCCACCCCACTCAGCAGTCTAGAAGCGTTCGTATTCATTATCATGTACGGTTATCGTAGAGGGTTCAAAGATACATACCAAAAACTACCTAATTGCACGGGAGAATAAATAATCCCTTCCAGAAATGAAGTCAGAGTCCATGAGTCCTTTTACAAGGCAGTCATCAACGACCCTGGAGCCAACAAAGCGATCGTTGGGCTGGCTCTCAAACGCGCGTAAATATCTTCGGGCGTCCGAACCGGGAGTGACATCCTGAGATCGTTAGGCACGCGAACGAGTGATACACGTTTGGCTGCCTTGGTCTTGTTCCACTCCTCCGCCTGCTCCTCGGGGGTCTCCGGGGCCGTATAGAACCGTTCGTGGGTATATAAACTTCCAGGTCCAGTCCCGTGATCAAATGAAGTGCGGGCACTGTCTGTCGTGGCGTATTCCGCCGGGAACGGGAACGATATCGAGGAAGCGTTGACCTGACCAGGGATTACAGGGGGTGTCGTCATCGATTGGGCGGATGCTGGTGACTCAACGGTATGTGAAGTGAACGGCGAAGGAGAATGCGTGACGGGGGAATCAATTGTATGATCCAGTGCCGAGTAGAATGAGTCGCCGCTAAACGAGCGAGATAATTGGACGCGTTGTGTGGGTAATGGAGGACGAGGGATTGATGGCATTTTTTCGTCTATCACATCTATCTCCGTCAGGCTGAACGACCTGACACGCAACACTTCCTTTGCGGCATTCAGCGCCGTCTCCTTCGCCCGTTGCCAGTTCAGATCCGCGGTTAGCAAGTCGTGGGTCAAAATGTCACGATGGCAAACGAGTTTGGTTTCCTCCAAACGAAGGCGGCTGACGCGCTTTGCGGTGTTCAGAATCGTCATGTGAAGCCGATCGCGGGTCGTCCTTTGGAAAGGTGTGAGGATTGCTATGTTCTGAACCAGCGACAGATCTACGCGCAGTCGGGAACGAGTTTCTGAGAGCTGTGACTCGATTTCCTTTATCCTGTTCTCGATCATGCGAGTCCTGGTAGATCTTGTCCCGTGTGGCCGGCGATCACCGCCGTTCGGAAGGACGGAAAGTGTAGACGCCAAGTCAAGGCCGTGTGTCCGCGAAAACGAGCTGGGGAAGTCAAGAGATGCCCGCATGGCATTGGCAAGGTCTGCCTTGACGATGTCGAAAGTGTTCTTGACTTGAATCGACGAGCTATCGGAGAGCGGTGACATCGGTTCCGTTTCGGAGCTATCCGAATAACGCCGAAAAGCCACTGGGTTCAACGATTCCACGCGGGGCCGCCTTGGGGCGCCGTTCCTGTCCCAGGTTCTGAGGGGAGGTGATCCCTTCCCGCGCATCTCCAAATCACGGATGTGTGAGGCTGCAGCGGCGATCCCGGTTAACTCGATGTCTTTCTTGGCCATCCCAGCTGAACGGATGCGGACATCCGCAGTCTTGAAGGAGCTTCCATAGTTTATGCATGCCATCCACTTGTACTTGTCCTCCTCCGACTCAGCTTGAAACAGCGATTGACGACCATCAGCCATGACGAACCGGAAAGCATGTTCCCTCTGTGGTCACCCTTTAGTGCCGATAACACCGTGGACCAAACGTAAAAATACCTTAGTGTATGATTTGTCGGATATGGCGAGCGCGTTCTTCAGGGACCAAAGCTCGTCGGGTTTCACCAATGCGAATCGCGGCGGGGGGAGGTCCCCCGATTCCTCGAATTGTCGCTGGATGTTCATCACCTGGGTCGCATCTCGGTAGAAGAGGAGCTGGGAGTTCGTCACGATGGCGCCCCACGCTTTCCATTTGCGGGCAATTGCTCGTTTCCCACTTTCAACGATGTCGTCCTTTCTGTTCAATATTCCGATCTTGACAAGTTTGACAACATAACCAGTGTGGGCCGGTGCAACATTGTCGTTGACGGGACTGGTAGAGAGCATGGGACTGGAGATGTTGAAAAACGTAGGAGATACCAGCGAAGTTTCCATGGTAATATTGGCGGCCCGAGCTCTCAAGAACCTTTCATGAGCCTCTTCGAAGTTTGCATTGTCCGCGGGGCCGCGAAAGGTGTAAGGGTTGGCAAGGGGCACCATGCCTTCCACGTCAACTCGCAGAGGGTCAAGTTCATTCTGCAGAGAACGTTGAGGCGTAATCGGCTGGGAGTCGATGAAAAGAACTCACCCGAATTATGAGGTAGTAGGGATCAATCCGGTTGTTCTTGAGGAGACTCGTCCCGGCACTGGCGTTTCCATTTGGTGATGCGAAGGTCGAACCACGTCTTGACGGCGCACCATCCAGAGAAGGAGGGAGCGTTGGATTCAGATCGAGGGGATCTTCGATGAAGATAAAAGGAGCAAACACGATATTGTCGAAGAAGCACTAGGAGACGATTGAAGGAACAGCCTTGCAAGTCAGAGGTGGATAACGTACGTCAAGGACTTCCGGTGCAACTCCAGGCAAGCTGGTGTTCCTGATGTAGTCCGCCTTCGTCATCTTATGCTTGTTCGATTTATTGAACGCGTCGGTGTGGAGCATTATGAGGCTGAACGCGATGATGTATGCGTTATCTGGAGGCGGGTCAGAAAGTGGGTAACCGCCCAGGTCGAAATCTCTTGCCTTGTGGAACGATCAGCCCAGGGTTGCACTGAGAATACCTTGTGGCAAAAGACTCGATAACGCGGTCGATCTGTTGCGTCTCACGAGGAAGGCCGACGTGCATCAGGAGCTTCCTCAGGGCGACATCCAGCGGATTGGACTCAAAGTCAAACTGGGAGAGATAGTAATTGAGAGCACCGACATAGAATGTCTCTCCACTGAGGAAATTTTAGCTCGTTGAAACGGGTCGATTCAAAATATCTCACCTGGAAGCTAACACAGTGGCAATATCGGATTTTGGAACGGTCTCAGTGAGGCGGTTCACGTACTGCTTGGGGGATTCTTCATCAACGCGGGGTTTCGGTATATCTATTGATTGTTTGGACGTGGAGGGACGGGGAGAGCTGATGGCGCTCGTGTCAGGCGAGCTCGTCAGTTGGGTATGGGGGAGAGCAGGGATTGGTGGTGAAGATGAGAAGAGATTCATAGACAAGCGGTGGAGGAGGGGGGGATTTGTTGAAGCACGGGCGCGGGGTTTCGGTGAGTCAAGAGGGAATGAACCTGCCCGGTCTGTTAAGGGTTGGGGTGGAATGGAAGAAAAAGTGGTGGAAGTGGTGAGGTGCGAGGATCTTGGACTTGAAGACAGAGCACCTGCAGTAGATGGCCGCCCGGGAAGGCGCGCACTTTCAGAGGATTTGGAGGTAGTGGACGGGGATGAACCATGTGAGGAAGACGGCCGGATTCCGGGTGACGCGCGTTCAGAGTGGCTCCGTTTGAGGAGACTCGAACGACTACGAACCAAGGCGCCGGGTTTGGGTGTGGATGGTCCTGGCACGCCGTTTCTGTCGTTGGCGCTTGTTGAGGGGAGGGGTGGTGTTATGTGGGAGTATCCTCCTACATCAACCGGCGGGTTCGGAACAGGAGGAAGTGGTTTCTGCAGCTCCGAATGAACCAGGGTCTTTAAGGAGTCCTTTCTGCGACGCCAGAAAGAGGACTTTCGCGAAAGGCCGGTTGCAGGACTCTCTGGTTCACGTTCTTTGCCCTTGCCATCGATTGTGAAATGCAGTGGGCCCAAACTTAGCCCCCTAGACCGCCTGCGTTCCCGGGCGCCCTGGTAGTCCTCTGTTGGAGGATCTGGCCGTAACTTCTGGAAACTTTTTGCCTTACGCATGATTGACCGCGCAACGCCAGTCTCGGCGTCGTTCCCATGATTGGAAGTGTTCCGGAGTGTGGTGATATCCAAAGATGAGGACGAAGCTCCTTGGTGAGGCATGACGTGAGGGAGACCTAACCCCAAAGAAGCGTGTGCGAGGGCTGTCGTGGACTGCCGGGTGGGGGGGTCATGTCTCCGTCTCGTTGAGGTGCGTTCTGGTAAAGTCATCGTGGAACAGCCCGGAATGAACTCTTGGTCGTTGCCGTCGCCGGCACCGACGCTTGATATCCTAGGAATAACAGTCGTGGAGATGCGGTCCTTGGGAGGGATGGACGGGGGAGAGTCACTCCGCTGCTTGGCATTGAACGATCGTCGGGGCAAGCCACCAAAGTCATCCGGAGCGGGGGGTGGGTTTGGGGTGGGGAAGGTGTGAACGTTGTTCCTCTTCCAGAGCGGAAATGAGAAGAAGTTGTGGTGAGTTGCGTGAGGCGGGTTATCGGTAGGGTGAGTGGTGGGGGGGTTGCTGGGGAGCCTGCGAGGGTTCCTTGAAGGCGAACTCTTGCCTCCAAGACCAAAGGGTGCCATGAGCTGGCACGCGACCTGAACGTCTGGTCAAGAAGTGGAAAACAAGCGGCTGACGAGAAGCTTCATAAAGCACGCCAGTGTGACCGCTGTGTGGAGGTAACCTCAGGTGTGTGGTTGGTTGATCGGCTCATGAAATTCCGCCTGGGTAAGCACTGCTGCTCGTTGACTAACTACGGTGACTGTCCCTCTTCCGCTTCCTCTTCCCTTCATCCAGCTCCTTACGCCTCTGCTCCAGTTTCGTTCGCTGACACAATCAGAAATCAGCAACAGCTACTAAGCAACCGCAGATGAAAGCCGCTGAACCCACCTCGGCGTCTTTCTTCTGCTGCCCGTACTTCATCCTCTCGTACAGCTTGCGTTTCTTGTTGCTCATAAGCATCTTGTTCATCTCCCCCTCCACCTCCACAGGAACCGGCGCAGGTTTCCCTTTAGCCTTCTCGGTCTTCTTAACCTCCTGCTCGAAGGCGCCGTAATCGATCCCAGCCGCCTCGGCCGCGAGCTCTGCGGCGCGTAAAGCATCCGAATCTCCCGTGACGTCTGCAACCAACATGGACAGTCGAGATCCAGGTACATCTTCCTCAACTTCAGCGTCTTCCTCCTCCTCATCATTTTCCTCCTCGGCCATCTCTACGTCATTACTGGGGCCAGCCGCGGTCGGGTCATAGGCACCTTCGTAATCGCCGAAGGGACTAAGATGGGGCGGCAGAGGCGCCCCCTGAGCGTACTTGTCCTCCAGGAGTATTTTCCCGGCGTTGATGCTGTCAATAACCCACTGGGGTTGGATGTACTTCCGCTGCAGCCGGCGTTGCCGTTCATCTTGCGTTTCGTTCGGCCGCTCTACTGGCGGGCGGTCGATTATAACGTGTGTGATTGACTCGTCGGGCTCATCAAAGGGAGATCCGGATCCGGACGATGCTGGCCATCCGATTCTTCCGCCACAGGAACGCACTACGAATTCGAATATTGGGCGGGATGTTTCCCTTGATAACCAAAACGTGTACGGTGCAAAGAGTTTCGCGGCCGTCGAACCTTCTTGGGCTGATAGTGACTGGAATGTCGAAAGGACAGCGGCTTCTTCAGGGTTGGACTTGGAAGGGTGGGGGATAAAGTCCTCCTCAGTCTCCGCGTCTTCGCCGTCTTCCACCCGATTTTCCGTCGAGTCGTCGCCTGGTATCTCAGGAGAGATAGTCTTGATTGTCTGCCGAACTTCCTTCGCAGACACCTTCGGGTCAGAGGGCTTTTTGCCACCTGAACCGCGCTGTTCAGCGGCCTGCTGCAGGCTGAAAGCGCCAACACCAGCCGCAGTTTCGTCCTTTTTCGTATCCAACGGCGGAGGGTACACAAGTCCGACATCGGTGTAGAGTTTGAAGAATGTAAACCCGAGGAGCGTTTGATACAACTCCAGGAAAGTTAACATCACTCGCACATCGACATCCGAGGGAATCTGACGAGGGTTTAGCATTCTGTTGACGGTGCTAGGTAGGGTACTCACGTTTTGAGTGAATTGGTATGGCACAAGCCATGTAACGTTCTGCCCCATCACTTCGGCTTGGTAGTACACGCCCTTGATGGATAAGAAAACCTTGTGTAACGAATGCGAGTGGAGGATGTACAACTGCCATTCGGCTGCGAGCCGGGTACAGTTGTCGATGAGGGCTATTGATACTCGAGATGTGGCGGGGAGGTTCGCAAATAAGAAAATCATGCACAAGGCATCGTCTATGTCTCGGACGGCGTCGATGAATGTTGGGTACCTGTATTTCACGTCAAACCTAAGCTCGAATGGAGGAACAAAACGCTTACCTCTCTTTAATGATATGGTCCAGGCGATAGGTCGGTTTATGCTCGTCTAAACTCTTCGCAGTGCTCCATTCGCCTCGGCCAATAGCCCGAGAGAGCTTCTTCGCAAATGCTTTGTGTTCCCGAAGTTTCCTCAGTACAGGTTCGTGAGCGAGATAGGCAATGTCCTTGGCGTAGTAAAATGACGTCGGGGCGGTTGATCCCTTGTTTGCCTTCTTCCGATGCCGAGGTTCACGGGGGAAGATACCTGCGTGTCTCAAAGTCGGTGGTCGCGAGTTTTCCATCACACAAAATCGCGCACCTTTCAGGATGCATAACCTGCGGAAATCTGCAAGAGAGATTTGCAGCTTCTTTACGGCGGCAGAGCGTGTGACGTAGGCCTTGGCGGCACCGGCCTTGCCCTTTTGTTTCAAGCGGGCCATTTTTCGAGGCTGAGGAGAAACGGCTGGAAAGTCGATCGCTAAAAAGACGCCGTGGAAGACCTCTCACTAGCCCACCATGAGGTACGTGCCTTCCGTCCGAAAAACCGCCCATCGCATCCGTAGATCGTGGCTAACCGACTCGAGGATCTAGTCAATATGTGCATGTCCCAAAATCTGAGTTGGATGAGGCTCAGCTGCGAGCGCTCGAGGAACACGAGATCAGCCAAGGACCATTGTCCGTCCTCCAACAAGCGGTTCGAAATCACACCCAAGTGTTGATCTCACTACGAAATAACAAGAAGTTGTTGGCGAGGGTCAAAGCTTTTGATAGGCATAGTAATATGGTACGTCCTCGCGTTGCGCCGAGCACCAGGAATTAACTCGTTCTCCAGGTGCTCGAGAACGTGAAAGAGGTGAAGCGCTGACATCTTGGGCCCCTTACAAACTTCCTGATATCATCTATCCCAGATGTGGACAGAGGTACCAAAAGGTAAGAATAAGAAGCCAGTGAACAAGGATCGGTTCATCAGCAAGATGTTCCTGAGGTGAGTTCTATGTTACAATACGCGGATTCGCACCAAACCGACGTGTTCCTTAGGGGTGACTCCGTTATTTTGAGTAAGCGGAATGAAAGGATTCCGGCCGTGTCTTACTGCTAAAATCCGTTTGCCAGTTCTGCGAAACACCGCCTAAACCTCAGGAAGCGTGTATGTATCACTTGTGGTACCTTGCTAAAACGAGGGTAAAGTCACAATCCATAGCGTTCAGACCCCGAGTCCAAGTAAGTGTACAACGATACAATGTATGCATCCTAGTTATAGCCCCTGTCTTCCTCCTCGAGTTCTTTGATTGTGTCGAAGATAATACCTAAAGCAATCAACCCCAACGTTCTCGCTCCCGTCAAATCTCTCTCTTCCTGTGTCACCCTCCACAACGCCCAAGCCCTGCGCAACCTAGTCTCGAATCCGTCCTCCTCGGAAACCAGCTCGTTCCTGACCCCTTTCACCTGCAAACCCGTCTGATCTCTCAACTTCGAGATCATGTCGCGCCGGTGTCGCGGCTGGGATGTCCTCGCAACGATTGTGCCGACGGCCGCTTCCTCTTCGGTAAGCATGGCGTCGCGACGATATGAGATGGTGTGGGAGGCACAGATCGTTTTGAGTTCTGCTATGTACCTGTCAAAAAGAGTGTATGCGCGGGCACGATCATCAGGATTGACGACGTCTGCGTCTTCTATGAACTCAGTAACCCGGGCATAGACGGCGACGTCGATTTGGTCGTCGTCCCGTAAGCTCACCCGCCCGAATTGGGCCACCAAGAGGTCGTCTTCCTCTTCGTGTAGCTTCTTCCGTTGCATTCGGCTCACCCGCTGAACGATATCAAGAGCGGGCAACTCAATCTCCCTGAACAGTCGACCAATGGCCCTCTGGCTGGGATAGTAGTCTGCGCTCTTGCTATCGTTCATGGTCTCTGGCTGGTTCCAATCCGGCTTGGCCTTGAACTTGAGTCTCGGTATCCTCTCGTGCGGAACAGGAGTGGAACTCTTTGGGTAATCGACAGCGTCGCTGTGTAGCTGTGCCAAGACCATGCAGTCTTTATCGAAAATGGACTCGGGGCTTTGATCCGCGATGATAAGCCAGTTGATCGCCACAAGGCCCAAAACCTGTGAGTGGTTGGTCAATGGCGCACTCCCACAAAGGACCCACTGACGTCTGAGTTAATGAAGTCCGTCACGAAGTCGGCAACGTCACCCATGGTACACTTCCTATCCAACAGTCTCTTCGGCGCATCGGTGTAAGCGGCTGCTTGGTACGTCCTTCGGACAGGTAAGTCATGCAATGAAGCAATGTTGTACTGGGTTTTGGAGTGAAAAATGGGTGGGAGCATTGAAGGTTAGGTCACTCACGACATCTCCATCGAGATCCCCACCCCCCGTTTTTGAGGGAATCGGTCGATCACCTGTACAGTACTCTCTAAGCCTATGCGCAACCCAGCAAGAAACGAGGTTATACCCTTTATGGAGAAGACAACAGCGTTTGGCAATGGCTCCCTTTCAAAAGGAGACCCAGCAGGTGGTTTCCCGATCGCCCTGACGATTTGGATGTCCCCTGGATGGATCACAGGAGACCTGCATTGGCTCAGATGGCGGACAGATCAGGTAAGAAGGAATCTGATACCTGGTAATCACCATGTCACCTTCGAGGTACTCCAGTTTCCTTGTCTGGTGATTGGCGATACACGCAAAAACTTCGTCAGGCTGAAGCCACCCGTGAACGTCGGCAACACCGACTAAGGTGTGGCCGGAGATTGGGATCCGAGCGTGGTGCTTGAGTTCCCGAAGGACGTGGTTGATAGCGAAGTCCATCAGATGTTTGTAGAACGGGTCCTTCTGCATCGGAACACCGAGTTTGTGCAAGTGGTACAGGACGGATGGGAGGCGGAAGGATGTACCCAGACCAAACAATTCAAGTAGCCGACCAGCCTGTTCGAGATCCCGTCTGGAGTTTTCGGCCTCCCGTACAGCTCCATCCTGGTATTCCTTGAAGGTTTGATATGGAACCCCAAGGGCTTCAAGCACCATGATTAATGGGCGGTTGAGATAGAAAGGACTGGGGCGGTCAAACGCCCGGGCGATCTCAATTTCTGACCATTTGGGAGCATTGAATTTGACCATCGAAGGGCGGAGGACGAGTTCGCGACCGCTTTGGCGGTAGTCGACGCTAACCATTCCCTTTCGAACGCGTCGCATCAGGATGGAGTTTGATGAGGAACAATGCAAAGTAGTGTGCGTACCTTGCACCCTTGAAATCGAATCTGAAAACACTTTGGGTAAATGCGAACCCGCCTGGCACTTCGCCGGCTCGCGCGCATGGTATCCCAAATTAGCTTCGCAAGTTCAGGTGAGATGGTTCCAACTCCGTCGGTGAAATTCCATTTCCCGGAGGAGGGATCGCCCTGGATTTTGAGTACCTCAACGTCGGGTACTTCCCTAATTTCCTCTGGCTCGATGGAAACTCCAGAGTCTGTGGAGGTAAATGCTTGGCTGATCCTAGCTCCGTATCGCCCTGGGCAGTATATGAGCTTCGGGTCGGGGGCGTTATCGAAGTCTCCCAGCGAGTCGATTATGAAGGCGGGGTCAACCAAAACTCCCTCATTCCTGAATGGACGCATGAACCAGACAGAATGCTCTTTGAGGGCTGACTGCGAGTAGGCGAGGAACCAATACCATCGCCCACTGATTTTCAACCCGGCTTCACGAAGAATTTTGCCATATCGCTTCTTCACGAAGGAGGCCCCGTCCACCTCTCGGTCAAAGCGGAGTTGCAAGCGGGTTTCTTCCTCAAATGTCACTCGGATGAAACACGAGTGGTGGTTTGGGTACCTTCGGAAGACTCGGTTCGAGCGTTCTTGGAATGGGCCGTGGAACTTCATTGCCGTGGGTGTTACGGAGACGTGGTAACAAGTGAGGGTATCTCCCAACGCAACACTGGCAAGGCTCTTGATTTCTGGCACGTAGTCCTGTGCAGTCGTGAGGAATTTGGCGAGGATGTAATTGGGGTCGGTGTCCCACGGAGATTCGTTGAGCACAGAACCGAACGAACGCAGAACACCCACGGTATGCTTCACACCCCTCGACCGGACAAGGTCCCCTATCGCTTCTCGGAGGGTCAATACCTCCCGGAAGTCAACTTTCGCGTCCCGCACGATCTTTTCCACCTGGAACGCAAGCTCGAAATCGAGTTGGGCCAACCATGACTCGAACCGCGCCATGAGTCCGGCAGAAAATAACTGTCGGTATTCCTTGTGGTAGGCACCGTCTGACGACTTTCCAAGAGGGCTGATCCGACAGAGCGCACGGAACATCTCCAGAGACCTCGGCGAAGTGCCTATAAAACGAGTAGCGAGGGATGCGTAAGCTACAACCCGCTCGTGGTCAGGGTCGAGGGATGATATCCTTGTTCGGGTGAAGGGGGAGGGGTGTGGGATTCCAAATACGATCTGGATTGGATCTGGATCGGGTGGAGAGACCGTTTCTTCGAAAATCGGGTGAGATTCGAGGTTGAAGTAGATAACCGGGAGAGGACCATCCATTCCACAGGATGCCCAATTGATCTGTGCCGACCGTAGGGCGATTGATTTTGACCCAAAAGAGATTCTGAATTCCCGCCGATCTTCGTCGTAGGCCAAGGACCCTGGTGGGTCAAGGGCCTTTTCCCACTCGCAGGAGAAGGCCTCGTCCCTACATTCCCACCCGAATTCGATTCCGCGGATGGGTACCCGATTCGCCTCTGCCTCAGTGACCCTTTTCCATTTCTCTGCCTCTGCGTGGGGATCGACGTAAGGAGTGCGTAGAAGTTTTTCGACGGTGTCTGTGCGGGGACTGCCGTCCGATGGCTTGAAGAAGACCTGCCTGTAGGCACAATGGACGGTCTTGAGAGGGTGCTCTCCCCCGTATTCCCGGAGGAACCGAATCCCCACAGGCGGAACTGCGACGGTGAACCTCCCACTGCCGCTGTGGCCACCCCCACGCTTCTTGTTTTTATGGAGTTGCACCTCGAGGTTAACTGGAATAGAACCCCACAGCTCCAGGTAATCGTCGCGGTGTAGAATCTCGGCAATCTCGATGATCACCTGTGCTTTTGTGGCGGAGTAGCTCACCCCCCACATGAAGACCTCCATCTGAGGCTTTTGTTAGCTCTGAAGTAGAAGTATTCGTTTTCTGCTTACGGTGTTTCCGACTTCGAGGCGATATGGGAGTGTGGCGGCTCTGGGCAAGGGCCGGGGCCTCCAATTGGCAGGTGCCCGAAACTGTATTCGTTCCGAGCCGTGATATGAGCCATGCTGATAACAGAAGGTCCGGGCAAAACTACTCCTACACCAAAGATAACCTTCGGGCAGCGACGGCATCTGCGGCTCGCTGCCTCCACCCCGCCTCCATCATCATCGCAGTGTTGGTAGAATTTGACGGAGCTCTCTCTCGCAAGCCGCCAATTTATTTTTGATCCTCTCCTAGTATAGTCAAAATGTTTGAGCACTGACGGTGGTCAGACATGCAGAGACTTACAGTGTCTTGGAGGTGGCGGTTCCTCTCGAATTCACGGCGTACCCAGGCTATCGTTTCGGACCGGGCGTGGCATGGTAACGCTTCATATGATATGTGAATGCGTATTCCGTTGAGACTTAGGGGTCCTGCGTACGACGTGTTGCGCGTATTGCACTTCTGTACAGGTTGAGAACCTGCTGTTTGAGAATAAAGTGTTTGAGAGAGGGGCCGGCGAGGAACCTGGGCGAGTTCGCTGTTGAACTTGTGACGATCATCGCAACTTGGGTGACCGCGAACGCTCGACTCCCTCCCACCAATCCGACTTCGACAACTCCGCCTCTCAACCCACCTGCACTCCATAATGGTGGCCGCTGATATCGAATCCAGCTCCGCCCCGGTCGAACATCTGACCCTCGATAATATTGGTGGCCTTTCAGAGTCGTTTGGAAAAATCGTGCTGCAAACGGAGGATGATGAGGACACTTCCTCGAAGTCAACTGATACACCACGTCCTTTCTACATATACACCAGGGCTCAAGCCCTTTACCTCTCCAAGTCGCCTCTCGTACAGTGCCCGCAAGGAATGCCAGATTTTAAGGACTGGTTTGGGTAGGTCTTGTCTCAGTTTCGTTGCTCCCTCGTCCTGAGCGTCACCCTATCATCCGAAGCGACTGGAACGAACAATCCTCAACAAAGAAAGACCCAGACGCTTCCACCTCACTTCCAAATGGCAGGGACAGGAGGTACGTTTCCTTGTGCTAATGAGCGCTTCTTCGGTTTATCAAGCCTCGGCTCCTGTAGATTCAGGCGGGACGCAGACGACGCTGGTATATTCCTTCCGTTCAGACATGCGCTACGTATAATCAATCCCTCACAGAGAACTCTACGGCCCGGAACTTTAGGACCACCCTGGCACAACCATCGCAAATGGGGAACTTCCGACACCAGTCCACCCGAACAACAGAACGGGACCGTGAGAAGGGGTCTGGGGAAGACAGAGAAGCCAAGGACGGACAGGAAAGACTCCGGAGTGTATGTACAACCCCCCGCATTGCTCTCGTTCGTGCAAGCCTGAGTTCCTTGATACTAGCTTTCCGACAAATTCGATAGAGATCGTCTAGGTGCGCCTTACATGCAACGCCCAATTGTGGTACAGAACACGACGTTTCCTCTAACCCGCCGAATCCAGCGTCGAACAGATTGAATGGCCAATCCACTTTAACAAACGGTGCACGGCGGACAGAAACAAGAGAGCAGGCCAAGAGAAGGAACGGAGAAGCGAGTGATGATTGGAGACGAGGTTCGAACCACACACCACGTCCCTTTCGAACGGGCTGACAATACACCTAGGTGCGGAGCCTGTGCGACAGGGTCGTGACGACAGTGAGTGGCCTGAGATTAAGTGTTGGATTGGGTACAACCATTCCTTTCAGAGAACGAATATCGACGAGACCGGGACACCCGCGAGAGGCCACGCTCCCGGGCCCGGGACTCATCCCGCGGCCGACGGGACACTTCCACCAGTAGGCGGGATCGTGACCACGATGAGAAGGACAAGGATCGCGCCCGCCGGTCCGACCGAGATGATAGAGATCGACCTATCCGAGGTATAGACCACTACTCTCCTCCACGGGACAGGGATGACGATTCACGACGATGGCGGGACGACGGAAAGCGAGACGATAGGTTGGCCGCGAGGAGGGAGCGCGAGAGAGAAGACAAGGACAAGGATCGAGAAAACCGCTGGCAGACTACGGAAGACCGCGATAGTCGCCTCAAACGTGTCGCTGGTCGGGATAGGAAGAACGCGGACGACGGAAAAGACAAGGATCGTCGGGACGATCGCGACAAGGAGAAGGAGCCCGCCTGGATGGAAACATACGTCCCCGACGCCTCCGGTGGAATCCTAGGTGGTAGGACCGCTGACGGGGAGATGGACAGCATCCAGGCTTGGAAGAAGGGGATGAAAGAGAAGGAGGAGAAAGATAAGGCTGCCGCAGCGAAGGATTTGTCCTCAGGCCCCCAGCAAGACACAGCCGGGCACGCCGAACCGCAGATGGACGAAATACAGCTGTTCAAGATGATGATCAAACGCGAGGCCGATAAGAAAGGCGAACAGGAGGTTGCCCAAGGTGCGAACAGCCCCGTGCCCGCTCTCAGTAAGTGAAAATGCATGCGTTGGGCGACCCTCTCTCAACCATGAACAGACCCCACGCGTAGCCAGGACGACGCCTCGACGAAGGCTCCAACGTCTCCTCTTACCCCAAGCTCCACCGACCCTCGTCCATTCATTTCCCTCGTCTCCTCTACTCCCTCGGACACCTCCCTCTCCCAACCACCCACCCAACCAGCATCTACCAAGACTTCCGCTCCTCCTCTGGAAAGCCAACGAAGTGCTTCTAGATTCTTCCCTACTCCTCTTCACCAAGACTCCGCCCATGCTTCCCAGGAACAAACCCCGATCTCGTCACAATCCCCTTCTCAGGAGTATCACCCCCCTCAAACTTCTCGTCTGCTTGGTCTCAGCTCTCGCACGTCCTCAACTTCTGGCAGCGTAAAACCTCAGAATGCTGTTGACAGCCCTACTGCGGCGCCCCGGCATCACCAACAACAATTGCCTACACCCCAACCCGACCTTGGCTCACTGCAAACGCCAGACACCCAGTACAGGCTTCGTCCGGCCATCGCAGCACCCCAGCACCACCCACAGCAACTGTCTATGGCTCAGCCCGACCTTGGCTCGCGGCAATCGCCAGACAACCAGTACAGGCTTCGCCCGGACTCATCCTTGGGACATGGTCGGCCTGATGTGATCCGTCAAAGAGATCCATCTCCATTCGATCAAGCTCATCGCGGGCAGTTCGACGACAAGGATATTTACGTTCAGCAGTTTGAATCTCAACGCCGAGCGTCAGGAATGTCGAATGCATCGTCGGAGGGGTCGTTCGGTGACGTTGGGTTCATCGGGAATGGAAGCGGAAGCGCAATCGATCTCATGCCTGGGACCCCCAACGGACCAAATTACTCTTCTGGCAAGGGGAGCAGGTTTGCGAAGTTCTTCGATAATAAGGGTGGGAGAGAGCCACAGGTGGTAGTCGGGAAGCCGATGCACGCTGGCCTCACATCACCTTCGCCAATACAAGGACATCGTCCTGATAACCGCGTGCCTCCTGACTCTCAAGGTGACCCTCGAACGATGGACGATATCTTTGCGATGCTGCAGAATTCTGCGAGCCAAGTAAGTTACCATCCAGTTGGCGGGGCTTAGCCTTTGTTGATGCTTCTTTGGAATAGGGGCAACGTGGTAGTGGCCAATCCAGTCAAGTTAATCAATTGTACATGCTTTCACAACAACAAGGGAACTCTTTCGGACAGAACATCCCGGTCCAACACCATCTGCCCCCGAACAACCGCTTGGATGCGCTATACGACAGCCGTTTCGAGGACAAAAGCTTCGTTCCAGATGGGATGGTTCCCGGTTTGAGATCCGCCGTCCCGCCCAATAGGGTCCGCGACGTCGGCGGTTTGAACTACCTACCGGAGCATCTGGACGAGCAACTGCAATTCGGCGTCAACCGGCCGCCACCGCAGCACCGCAATGGTGAACTGTTTGGAAACAACGCCCAACAAATCTACACCCAGGCTCAGCAACAACAGAATTTCATACGTACCGGGCCCTTGCAGCAGGTTCCTTTCCGAGGGAACCCATCGCCTACCGCCAGTCAAAATCCACTCCAGGCGATCTCTCAACCACAGCGACTGCCCCCTGGGTTAGCGAACCTCGGTGGACGTCCCCCGCACGATTCGAGCCAATTCTTTGGAAATGGGATCCAACAATTGCAGAACCACCAGAACGTGCTTCACCCACATTCGAACGGTCTCGCGCAACAGCAGGCCAACTACCCTAACTTCCAGGGTGGGAACGGGTTGGGAGTAGGTGGCGGCGGTGGACCTCAGGTCCGTCTCGCTCCCGGACAGCAACAACACCATCTGCAGGGATTGGTCGGACACAACATCCTTGGGCATTCCAGCGGTTTGGACGTGAGGAGCGGAACTACGCAGGCTCAACAGCAGCTCCTCGGCGGTCTTCGAGGTTATGGAGGACAACCGCAACTGGCGCACGCTCAGCTGCAGACCCAACTGTTGCGCCAACAACAACAGCAACAACTTCTCTCGCAGGGAATGGTCCCACACCTGACTCATTTGCAACAGTCCGGAGGTGTACATGGCCATAACCAACCAGCGCAGGACTTGATGGCGCTGCTTATGGGCAGCAACAGCAGCATACATCGGGAATGAGTTGCTGGCGGTTTCCGCTCTTGTACAGATGTTTTCGAAGGCGGCGGGCAGTATTCGGTTTTGTTCAATGGACTTGAAGATTCATGCAAGTTTACATATCTCGATTTTTTCCGCGACCTCTCTTGTAATCCTGCTTCTACCACATGTTGGATCCGGTCGTTGAGAGCTGGCTGAAACCGGAGTGAGATGAAGCCGAGATTGGAAAAAAGAGTACGTCATGAGCGCAAGTGGGTGCGCGATCGGGAGAAGGGAGGTGATCAAGCGCGGATGGGATCTGGATCTGGATGGTCGGGTGCATTCAGGTTGACAGGAGGAATGTTGGGCTGTCCCGCCAGACGGCAATGGGCGTGAGATCGGTTTTGAAAATAGGACGGAGTCCCAGCGCAGGCTGTCCGTCCGCGTCAGTCAGATCTACTCCCGCGGAAATACACTCAACGGGCAGGCGCAGGGAAGAATAGTTTCTTCCAGCGTATTGTAAAGACGTTCAAAGCCCGAGTTCAATAATCCTGGGATCTCTCGCGCCGCATTACATACTCTGAATTGGCTTCTGATAATGCGGGGAGGGAATGTTCCTTGCGAGGCTGCTTATCGTTCTATGTGGATGGTGGAGTCCGTCTCACGTGGGGGGTGATGACGAGCGGGCATAAGAAAAGGGACTGGGTGGATGTTTGAGCCGTGTAAGCATTCGAGAGCTGGAAGGATCAAGTGCAGACAAAGGGCGATATCCGGACAGGTACGGATGTTATATCGTTGTCCGGGCCTGACAGGTCGCACACGCTACCAATCTAGATGCATCAGCAGTGTCGAGAGCATGACCCGGCGTTGTGGTCTTCCCGGGTCAAGATGACGTCCGGCGGTTAAGGGAATGCTGATGCCCGGTGCTCGAGGACTGGGCCGTGAAGAGGTGTGTTCGGGTGCTGGTATAGGCAAAGATAAGACAAATCGTGGGGGAGGAGACGCAGTTCGGCTCAGCCAACGCCTTTCAAGGATGCTGGTCCTGCTGCAGAAGCCCTTACACACGGTCCGTGGCAGAAATGATGAGCGGTATGTGATTGATCGAAGGGACCCCAGTTTAGTTTTCCGCAGGTTTCCGCCCATCGCACGCGCCATTGTTTCGTATCGGAGGATAAGAGAGGAGGAGGAGGGGTGGATGCGTTCTGCAACACTCTCCGTGCTGGACTGGAGATACCTCCGAAGCGACAGTCGAATCCGGCGCAAGACTCTGCTGGCAAAACACAGCGGATCTGACTAAGCGGAAAGTGATTGGCACAATTGAAAATAACCGATTACTTTTTGCTCGTTGGCGGCTGGCGGTGTGCGTTCTCGTACATATATCTGCCTCGTTGCAGACCTCCAGGCAAATACTCGACCGCATTCAAAGACGGCCAGCAGCTGTCCTTCGGTCTCTATTTTCCTTTTTTCTCTCCCTCTCTCCCTCTCTCACCCTCTCTCGAGACCCTCCACGTCCTACGGATATCCCCAGTATTCGTATTGACGTCGATCAGCTGCTCCCATTCGCCGCTGCTCGCTCGCCCTACTACTCCTCGAGTCCAATCCTCGTCGAGTAACTCCGTCCAGACCTGCGATTAAATTCGAGAGGCAACTGTGATCTCCCCTTGGGCCCCCGCCAAACCGAATCCGACCTCCCTACACTCTTTTTTCGACCGTTTTCACCGCCACCGCTCCCTCACACTCATTTGCTCCCCATATCCTACCGACCCTCACCGCTCCTTAATTCTGGTCCTGCCCCCTCAAGTCGAGAGCACAGCTGTTTCTTGAATGTACGCCCCACCCACATTCCCTTCACCCGAGATCTGTTTCCGCTAACACGCTCCATCTTCCCATCTGATAGAATCCAGCAAGTGAGACCAGTTCCCCCCGAATTTTCTCCATTTCTGACCGTGCGGTCATAGGAACCCAAGAGCAAGCAAGCCCCATACAAAGGTGAGACCACCGAGACCATGTAGTTTTAAGAGTGAATGTGCATTCTACGTCGTAAAACGTGGCGCGGTTAAATGTTCCGAAGAACCGGCACGCACTTGTCATTTCCACCCGGTTTTGGGATGGGACATAAGCCGGGGTCAGGCTGATGGTCGTTATGCGATCATCAAATTCACCTGGCGTTCCTCCATTTTATTTTAATTATTTTCTTTTCCTTCCCAATTATTTTTCTTTTGCGGGGATATCTTTTCAACCTGTCCACCCTGATCCTTTTATTCGTCCGTTCCATCTTTGTTTCCTCTCTTCCTCGTCCTCTTCGTCGTTTCATGCAACGACGAAGACGGTACGACGAGCGACACGATCTGTAGACCGGGCTGTCTACCTGAACGACCTTCTGACGATAATCGTCACGACTTAATCCCTCCCCTCACCCTTATCGCCCTTCACACTTCCCCTTGACGAACACGAACGCTCACCAACCCAGGCAGCTTCTATCCCCTTCAAACCACCTTGAACCCTCTTGCCGATCTAGATACCTCGTGAGTTCTCCTTCTCCTCTTCCCTTCTTCCTTCACGCCCACGATCACGGTCATTTCGCCGTGCACCCGCCAATTTGCGGCTGGTTCGAATTATATCCAACGGCCACCCACCTTGTTCCATCTCTCTCTTATCACTTGGCTTGTGAGCTCGTCGCATTCCTGCCCACCTCTCCTTCCTCTCTCCCCTCACCTCCCCATGTCTGGACAACAGAAATCTCACCCTTCGTGCTCTCCCAGCAGCGTCCCTATCCATCATCCCCTTTCCATCATGAAAGACACCACCTCTTCCTCCAAGAACGTCCGCAACAGTGTTTATCCTCGCAAGAGGCCCTCCCTACACGGCATCTCAAAATCGCACAGGCAGAACCACTCCCCTCTGCCCCACCCTTCCCAATCCAACATCCGCAAATCGCCACGAAATGCCAAGGCTGAGCAGATGACCCGCAAACAACGAGAGGCCCAGATCTCCGCCCTCAGACGGGAGGGCATCTACCTAGAAGAAGAATACCGAGAAGAGATTCAGCGGTACATGCACGAGATGGAGGTTTGACACTTCCCCTCTCCCTCGAGAGAACACCGCTCAAACCTCTCTTGTTTTCAGCAATATACGATGTGTTCCGCTCAATCCATGGACCAACAACCAGAAATTCGATGGCACATGCGACCTTGCCTCGTTGATTTCCTCGTCGAGATTCACTTCACCTTCCGCCTCCGACCAGAAACACTCTATCTGACGCTCAACATCATCGACCGCTATGTTTCTCGTCGCATCGTTTACGTTAAACATTACCAGCTTGTTGGTTGCGCCGCTCTCTGGATCGCGGCCAAGTTTGAGGATGCCAAGGAACGCGTCCCGTCCGTGCAGGATCTGGTGCAAATTTGTCGTGATACCTACGACGAGTCGGCCTTCATCCAGATGGAGCAACACGTGCTCTCTACCATCCAGTGGACTTTAGGACATCCTACTGCCGAGGCTTGGTTACGGCTCATCTGCTGCGGTGCTACACCTGAAGACCAACGAGTGCAGCACATCACTCGCTTCTTGATGGAGATTACCCTCTTCTATCGGGAATTCGTCTTCTATACCCCCTCGGCTATCGCCCAGGCTTCTCTTACGCTCGCTAGGTACCTCTGCGGACGGCCACGGCAGTTCTACGAGGAAACCGACGAATGTTTAGAAGTTGTTGAGCTCCTCGATACCCGGTTGTCCAAGCACGTCAACGACCTTTCGGAAACCTTGGTCAAGAAATACTCTTACGCTTTCTACTCCAAGGCTTCCACGTTTGTTGTCCAGTATTACCTCCAAGGTGGCCGTTTCGTTCGCCAGCCTCTCGTCTCCTTGCCGATGACCCCAATCCGCTCGAAATCTTCGCGGTCATCCGTTACGACTCCCACCAGCGTTTCGACCTGTGGCTCAGATTATTCGGATTACATGCCGATGACCCCGACCAGCCCCATCGCTCCCTCACTCCCAAGCGACGATTACGCCAGTACGTTCATGATGGACAGTGACAAGGAGAACTACCCCTCGAACGCCACTTTCGAGCCTGCCATCAACAAGCAGCACATCGATTGCGTACCCGAACAATACCTCCCTCACGATTTTGTCGCCTACGGTCGGCCAGCCCTGCATAATTACAACATGTCGTCCCCAGCAGTGATGTAGGATGGAGGGAACCCTCGAGTTCCCCGAACTGACCTTTGATCATAGCAAGTTGTCAAAATGTATCACCATCACCATACAAGTCGTTCCGCGACAAGTCAATACAACGCAATTCCCTCTTCTCGCACTTCAACCACCCATGCATTCACTCTCTGCAATTGTCCATTCTCGCTTTCTGCACTCTCCATCCTTTTCTCCCTTGTACCGGGAGACGTTGGTGCATGGGTAACTCTCTGGCTTGTAGAATGTTTTCGTATTCTTGTACAGTCTGGGTATCCTTGCCCTCCGTTCCCACCGGTCCCTACAGTTTTCAGAATCGATCGCAATCCTTCTTTTCTTCCTCCCCCCCCCCTCGAACACTCTCATACTCGTGATCCCCATCATCCGGTTCTCATTCAATTCTACTCCTAGTTCGACATACCATCTCCCCCTCCGGCATCCCCCACACGTTCGAACTACTACCTCTCA
>Ga0307516_10001136_pt1 | contig 37092 bp, 30 predicted proteins | sample 19_EM_MG_FD_203310 | JGI IMG/M metagenome (GOLD analysis project Ga0307516, IMG submission 203310) | Populus trichocarpa ectomycorrhiza microbial communities from riparian zone in the Pacific Northwest, United States - 19_EM | ecosystem: Host-associated > Plants > Roots > Unclassified | place... | reverse complement strand
CGCCATGGGGGTAGAGGAGTGCCCCAGAGATGTTATTGTTGGGGCCGTTTATCTCGTGGGATAGCTTATTCCGTTCGTACTCGCAGAGTTCGTCGATGGTTTCTTGAAGAGTGAGCGTCCCTTTGTATAGCTCTTTCCGAAGCATGTGGGTGGCCTCGCTGAATCGGACTCCCACGAAGTTGAGTAGGTAATGGATCATAACGTTGTCGGAGATCTCTTCCTTGGTTCCTTCGACAGGATCGCAATACTGTTGCAAGCGTTCACAGAAGGGTCCGATTTTTTCGCCTGGGTGAGGCCTAACCGTATAGAGGTTGCTCGCGTGGATAGAGCGTTGCGTCTGGGAGTACGTTTTGTTGAACTGGTTGCTCAGCATTGTCCACATCTCGGCTGGGTCCCGGAGACGAAGGAGTTGCTTTTGGATTGTCGAGTTGATGGAGTAGCGAATGAGGGCTTCAGCTGACTTTCTTCGTTCATTGAAGGAATCAATGGTTTGCTGAAGTGGAGGCATCCGTTTCGCCGCTTTTCGCTCTCATCGAGTGGGCTGGAGGGGTTTCGGTTGGCATCTTCTCTTCTCCCGTGACGATTTTCCACGCATTCATCGTATCGAGCATGGTCCTCGCATTGATCCTCCATTGGATGTAGTTCATAGAGTTCAAGCGTTTGAAGGATCCCAAGCTGGTGACGTGGTAGTCGTGCTTTGAGGTGGAATCGGTGGAGGACATTGTCGTTGAAATTTGACTCGGTGAGGCTTGGCGATGCGGCTGAAAATAAGGGGGAATGGTTTCAGGTATAGATATTGTGATTGATAAAGCGATCAATCCGGGCTCATAACCTATCAAGATATGTGTGTATCGGTATACAGTATATTCAGTGTAGAGCGAACGTCCCGGCGCGGGACGCCCTATTATATCGGTGTCCATGGCTATTCCACCGGAGGCCGGTATGCCGACGCTATTGGTCTCGGTGGCTAGTCCACCGGACAATGCGCCGACACTATCAGTCTCATCTCCGAGAATGTGCGCAGTCCCCGTCCGGGCCACATCTCATGACACTTTTTATCGGTGAGCGCGCGAGTGAGAAGTGGTGATCCCGACCGTGCCTGTTTCTTTGAGGCACGGGCGGGTCGGACCTGGATTCCCCCGAGGTGGTTTGCCCCTCGTTGGAATGTGGGCAGATTCATTGGTCCTGGTCGGGGTGTAGATAAGATAGATGAGGTTTCGTTTGTTTTTGCCGCATGTGTGATGTGGCCGAGCGGGGTGTGCAGCTACGTCAAGAGGCTGTCCGCTCCAATCATGGTGGAGAGTGTTCTCCGATCGTGGTGGAGGGACGTGGTCGCCTAGCTGTTCCCGCTCATTTGTACAAATTGTCCCCCTTATCTCCTGAGCTCTAACACCTTCGGCCGGTGTCTCGACCAAGGGCTAGACTCTGTTTCTTATCTCCTGCCTAGACTCTCTGAATTCCCTAGCCACGGCCTGAGCCTCCTTGTCCTCAGCCACTGGATCTTCTCTATCTAGCTACGTACTCACGATAACCTGTTCAGGTGTAACACTACCTCCCCTCTCCCTTAGCCTCGTCTCGAGTGATAATAAATTTTTCCTTATCTAAGTAGCCCATCTCTTTCTGATTTATGGGAGTCTTTTAACGCTGAAGTTCCTTCAGCGTCACGAACTGCAGTCCTCCTCCCCTGCAGCCCTCCCAGTCGCCGGATCAGGGCATGTCCCTTGGGCCCATCTGTAATCTGTCGGAACGACTGGGCCCTCTGAGTAGGCCGATGCGTACTCATACTGTCGGGTCATATTGAGTCGTACTCGCCGCCACGCTGCGTCAAGGTTTGGCCGGCCCAATGAGGTTCCGGGGTCGCAGTTGGCACAGGGAATCGGGAGAGGCATGGTGTCCTTCATGCTAGTAACCCGTATACTCGGCAGTGACCGCACCCACGTCCTTCCGGGGGGAGACTAGTATGCTGGAGCAGTGACGGCGCTGGCGGGGACTCACTTCACCGCTTATGTGCCATCTGCGCCGGTTCCGCTGATCCGGGTCAGTCGCCGAGAGGTCGATACATCTGTTCTGAACGGTTTTCCTGACTCTCCATGGTTTCGGTCGCGTGCACTCTTCGTCGGGCGCCCGGTCGGCGGCTTCCCATGGTTGCCTGAGAAGCGGGTCTTTTTGTTGATCGTGATACTTTGGTACTGAAGTCCTCCGCCCCTTCAGCCCACTACCGCCAGGTCCTCGGTGGAACTGGTCTAGCCCTCGGTGAGCCGGTAGTCCCTCGGCGCGTCTGGGTTTCGTCGATGAAACTCTCGGAGTTTCTCCAGACCCCCTACTGAAAAGTTGTCGAATGGTTCTTCCGTCCAGTCTTTGCGTTCTGGATAGTCAAGCCATTGGACGAGGTAGAGAATTCGTTTGTTATTGCCTCGCCCTCGCTCGGCCGACGACATTACCTCCTCGACATCGTATTCCTCCGATTGCTCGATGTCGTCTGCCTCTCGCAGTATTTTTGTCGGATCGGGTGGTGCTCGGTATTCGCTGGTTCGATAGGGCTCGAGTAGCGAGACGTGGAAGACGTTGTGGATCTTCCACTTCCGAGGCAGTGTGAGGCGGATGGCCAGTGGGGAGACGATTTTCTCAACTTGGAAGGGACCATGATTTTTGTGATCCAATTTCTTCGAGGGCCGGCGCATTTTAATGTTGCGTCCGTTGAGCATCACCAAGTCTCCCACTTGGTATGCTGGCGGCTCCTTTCTGTCTGGGTCGGTGTATCGGCGCATTCTTTCTTGTGCCGCTTCCAGCCCTTTCCGGGATTCGTCGTGTACCATTTGCATCCAGTGGGCGTATACCGTACTGGCCGGGTTCAGAGGTTCTCAGGATGGTGGGTCGATTGTTGCGGGGTGGTGGCCATAGTTAGCGTAGAACTGCGACATCCCATTTCCGATCGTGACCGAATTGTTGTAAGCAAATTCCGCCATCGGGAGCAACGATACCCAGTTTTCCTGTTCTCGGTTGACGAACGCTCGAAGGTAGGCCTCAATCGTCTGGTTGAGGCGTTCCGTTTGCCCGTCCGTCTGTGGGTGGAATGCGGTTGACATTCGGGGTCGGATGCTTAGTATTTCGAGGAACTCCTTCCATGTCTCCGAGGTGAACCGTGAATCCTGGTCTGACACAATGTCAGTGGGCAGCCCATGGAACCTCCATACTTCCCGTGCGAATATTTTCACTAGGTCCGATGCCGTTTTTTCTCGGAGTGGGATGAAGTGTGCCATCTTGGTGAATTGGTCTATGACTACCCATAGCTGGTCGCGTCCTTCCGAGGGTGGTAAGTCAGTGATGAAGTCCATCGCGATCGATTGCCATGGCGCGTATGGGAGTTCCAACGGCGAAGACAGTCCGTAAGGTTGGTGTCGGGAGGCTTTGTTTCGCTGGCACTCCGGGCAGCTTCTGACGAAATCGATGATCCGTTCGTTCATTCGCGGCCACCAGAAGTTTCGTCCGATCAGCTCAATAGTTTTGTCTTGCCCCATGTGACCGGCGACCTTCGTGTCGTGTTCTGATTCCATTATTCGCTGTACTAGTTCGTTCGGGACCCAGAGTAAGTTTTTTCTGTACAGCAGTCCGTCGTTGTATCTTATTTCCCCGGCCTTTCAGTTTTCTGGCGACAGTTCTTCTGCCTCTGCTTCCTGCTTCGCTGCCTGCTGGTAATCTGGGTCATTCTTTGCCGCCTTTTTTATTCCTTCTGTGAAGTCCGGGTTCCACCTTCGAGCTGGAAGCGACCTTAGTCTTGCCGACGAGCAGACGAACGTTCTTTGCTGTCTGTCTGGTTCTGCGAAGTGGTCGTTTCTTAAAACCATTGTAATCGGCTGGTTTTCTACCCCCCCCCTTTTCTGGGCGGTACTCCGTACGCCTTGAGAGTGCGTCCGGTTTTCCGTTTTGGGTGTCTGGTCGGTAATAAATTCTGAAATCTATGCCGGCTAGTTCCTCTGCCCAGCGCGCTTGTCGACGGTTGAGTACTTTCGTTGTTGTAAAGTATTCTAGGTTGTGGTGGTCTGTGAACACCTGTATCGGGTGCTCTGCTCCTTCACAGTACCGCCTCCAATGTTTGAAGGCGTCGACAATGGCTAAGAGTTCTTTATCGTGGATATCATAGTTGACTTCCGCAGGCTGGAACTTCCGGGAGTGGAACGCCACCGGGTGCAGGCAATTGTCATTGTCCCGTTGGGACAGGACTGCCCCAATCGCGAAATCCGAGGCGTCCGTCTCAATCATTACCGGCTTCGTTGGGTCAAAATGAGCCAATATAGGAGCCGTGGTGAATCGTTTTTTTAATTCATTGAATGCCCCTCCTGCCTCCTTGCTCCAGGACCATTTTTCCGTTTTCTTGGTCAGCTCTGTGAGTGGTTTGGCTATCCAGGAGTAATCCTTGATGAAGCATCGATAAAAGTTGGCAAAACCTAAGAACGACTGGGTTTCTGTGAGCGATGTTGGTTGTCGCCAGGATAGTACTGCTTCCACTTTGTCTTGACTCATCCGAATTCCCCTTCGACCGATGACGTAGCCTAGGAACTCCACTTCTTCTGCTTTCCACACGCATTTTTCTGGTGAGACTGCTAGTTTATTGCGCTGGAGTCGCCCCAAAACTTCCTTGACGAGTCGGTCGTGTTCTTCTTCCGTTGTGGCATATATCAGGATGTCGTCCATATACGCCAGGACTCCAACGTCAAGTACATCGGACAGGATGTGATTCATCATGTCTTGGAAGGTTGATGGCGCGTTGGTTAGTCCAAAAGGCATTACCTGGAATTCATATAATCCGTAGTGGGTTCGGAAAGCGGTTTTCCATTTGTCCCCTTCCCTGATCCGTATGAGGTTGAACCTGTTTTTGAGGTCCATCTTCGTGAACCACTGTGCTCCCTGTACCCGGTCCTGCAGTTCTTGCATTAGCGGTAGTGGGTACCTGTTTGGTATCGTAATGGCGTTCAGTCCTCGGTAATCGACGCATAACCGTAAGCCCTGTCCGTGGGGTTTAGGGACCAACAGAATCGGGGATCCCGCCGGCGAGGTGGATCTTTTTATTTTTCCTGTTTTCTCCATTTCTTTTAGCCATTCTCGGAGCGTCTGAAGTTCCATTTCTGAGAGGGGATAAATGGTGCCCCAGGGGGCCGTGGTTCCCTCCTTGAGCTCGATTTTGCAGTCGTACGGTCGGTGCTCCGGGAGCTGGTCTGCCGCTTCTTTTCCCATGATTCCCAGGTATTGTCGGAACTCCATTGGGACTTGTTTCAATGGATCTTCGTTCTCGGTTGCTGCCGCAACGTATCCGATGATACGTGCTTCAGCGTTCAGGGCTACCGAGTCGTCCCAGCTTAGGGAGAACTGGCGGGTTTGGAATTTGGTGCAGTCTTCCAGGCAGCGGCAGCTGTTAAACCGTACTTCTTCCGACGTCCAGGCGCCCTGCGGCGGGTGCGACGAGATCCATTCAAATGGGAGGAACACATCAATTTCTGCGTCCATGGGCGAGATCTCGAATTTTTCCATGGAGTAGTGCTTCCGGTGCTGAAGGAGCAAAGGTTCCGTGTAATATTGCCCTGCTCCTTTGACGCTTTCTCCCGTAAAGCTTTCGATGCTGTGTGCCTGCTTGTGCTTTTGCTGTTCCAGGCCAAGTTTCTCAGTCGTTTTTTTGTTGATTAGCGCTATTGAGCATCCTGTGTCCAATAGTACCTTGATTCGGTGCCCCTTCTTGCCCTGGTATAGCACCATATCAATTACCGGGTGGGTGCCGCTCGCGGGCTTTCTCGGTTTTTTGCTCGACGGGGTCCCAGTGCTTGGTTCCCTGCTTTTCCGTTTCCGGGAGGCTCCGCATACTATTGTAAAGGCCCCAGGCTGCGGCGGTTCCTGGCCTCTTAAAAATCTGATTCCGAGTCTTCCCATAATGGGGCCACAGCGTTGGTCTCCATTGTTTTGACCGCCACTACTTTCTGTTGTTTCGCGGTGTGCCTTTCTTCCGGTTCCTCGGATCGTTTTCTTTTCCCTTCGGAGACTACCGATGTTTTCCATGGTGCAGGTGGCAGAGCCGTGCCACGCTTTGTGTTAAAGGAGAAGCATTTGTAAGTTCGATGGCCGGGCCTGCCACACCTCCAGCAGTCATCTCGGTTTCAGAAGTACTCCTCCTGTTCCTTGGCGGGGACGCCCGTGAGTGCGGCATCCTTGGACGCCCATCGTCCTGGTCGGTTGTACTGGCTTTTTCCTTTCTAGGTCCGGGTTTCTTCCCTGCGGCCGGAGTTCTGCTGGGTTTCCTTATTTCTTTGGGTATCATCAGAGTTTCCTTTCCCTTTTGGAACGTCCTTTCGTCCGTCGCTCTTTGGGGTTGGTGCTGAAGAGCGCATGGCTTCCTTGGCTTGTTTGAGAGCCTTCTTTTTCTCAACCTGTACACCGGCCTGGTAAGTAGCTTGGAGGAAGCCTTCGTCGTCGACAGGGTCTTCCTCGTTTTGATTGAACCTCATGTCCAATATGCTATCGGGCATAGCCATGTCGACCTTCTCCCTGAGTCCTTCCCCGGTTGCCCGAGCAAAGTTGTTGAGGGCCTGGAATTCCGTCATGTATGCACGGATGGACCCTTGGTACCTTAGCTGACCTAGCTTCAGCTGGGCATCGGCCGCCTCTCTCTCGTTCCGGTATTCAGCTTGGATAGCCGCCACGTAATTTACCCAGGTGTCGGCGTCACCTAGGTCTCGATACTGGTTGAGGTGCCATGCTTTGGCCGTGTCGGTCAGGAGCGTTCCTAACCACGCGATTTTCTGGCGGTCGTTTGTTTCGGGGTAGAATCCTAGGAACATGGTAACGGCTTCCCACCACTGATTGAAGGAGGTCGAACCCTTCCTGTCGAAGGTTTCTGGGTTTTTCATTTTTAATCTGGCAATATTGCCCTGTTCGGGTCGGGCCGGTTGGTTCTGTCGAGCCCGTTCCACTCCTTCTGCCACTAGCCGTACGAGGTCCTGCGTGGTAATCGTAGGTACAGGATTCCTAGCTGGCGAAGGGGAGCGGAGGTGCCTGGAGGGCGGTCGAGGTGGTTCGGATGGCGGACCTGAGGGGGGTCCTGCGGACGATCCAGGTGGTGTTGAGGGGGGATTCCCCCCTTGTCCTGCCGTGGGCTCGGGTGCTGGTGGCCTCGGGGATATGTGGCGTCTGAGTTGCTCCAATCGCTGCCTCATCTTGGGTGTTGTGGGTAGCGCTGGGGGTCTCTGTCGTTGGGGCCTTGTTCCTGGGTTCAGACGTAGCGGGCGTCCTAACGCTGGTGGTGAACGGGCTGATGGGGCGCTGGTGCTGGTCTGTCGGATGGGGCTTCTCCATGCGGGTGGTCCTGCTGGCACTGGTGGCGTTGTAGGTAGTGGGATTCTGGTCGCAATATGTTGGATTTCCGCCCTTGCTTCCCGGAGCTGGTTTTCCAGGGTGGCCACCCAGTTCTGGTGTGCGGCTGCCCATAGTTCCACGTTTCCCTGAAAGTTGGCCAGGTGTTGATTCCGGGCCGTATTGGCTTCCGCCAGAAAGGACAGGGCGTCGTTTACCCGGGTCAGCTGAGTGGCCTGACATATTTGTCGTTCGTTGGCCTCGTTGGTCCGCTCGATGATGGCCTGCCAGACGTTTCTGGCGAGAGATTGGTACGTGTTTGCTGCTTTTGACAGCTCGCTACGTATCCATTCTTCTGCTATTTGCTCGTTAGCATTGACTCGGTCATATACGTACCTAGTGCCTTCCGCCAAGGTTTGATAGGCTTGTTCAATCTCCCATGTTCGTCGGTCGGTTCTATCATAAGCGTCACCGCACAGCTCCGTAAGCCGTTGTAAGTCGTTCTCGGCTTGCTGTTGCTGGTGTACCAGGGTCCTGACCCAGACTGCGGGGTTGGCTATTTCCACTGCTTGTTCTGGCCTTGGTGTTCCATCGGTGATCTGGAGCAGGTCGCGGGGGGCCTCGAGCCGGAGCATGTTAAAGTCCGAGGAGGTCGTCATGGTTTAATAATCGTCGAGGAAGTCTCCAGTGTAAATGGTTTCGTTGTCGGTGAAGTAATAGTCGCAGAGGTCTCGGAGCTCATTTTCTGTGAATTCGGCGTTCTTGTGGCTGTAGGCGCAGTTGAACCAGTATTGCGTATACCAGTTCCAGGGTTTGTGGTCGCCTTCTTGGTAGGGAGTAGGGATAGGTCCGTCACTGAATGTGTCCCACTGTTCGTATATGGCTAACTCGGTATCGATTGATTGGAACGTATAGTCGAAGGAGTACTGAGACTTAGGTTCCAAGAAGGTAGAGAGTTCGAGTAGGTAAAGGTGGTCTTCGAAGTAGGTGTCGTCGAAGCCCGTCATGAAAGTAGGGTGATTTGAGATCAAGATTATAGTGTGACACTGGGGTTGTATCGTAACCGGAGTGTAGAGAGAATCAAAGGTAATCAGGCTACTTTCGATAATTCACCGCGGAATAATCTTAGATCTTGTGTGGGGGTTCGGTGGTAGTGTTTGGTGAGGATGTTCGTGCTGGTTTCCCTTCGTCGAGGCGAGAGATCTCTTTCTTTTTATCGGTGAACGCGCGAGTGAGAAGTGGTGATCTGGACCGTGCCTGTTTCTTTGAGGCACAGGTGGGTCAGACCTGGATTCCCCCGAGGTGGTTTGCCCCTCGTTGGAACGTGGGCGGATTCATTGGTCCTGGTCGGGGTGTAGATAAGATAGATGAGGTTTCATTTGTTTTTGCCGCATGTGTGATGCGGCCGAGCAGGGTGTGCAGCTGCATCAAGAGGCTGTCCGCTCCGATCATGGTGGAGAGTGTTCTCCGATCGTGGTGGAGGGACATGGTCGCCTAGCTGTTCCCACTCGTTTGCACAAATTGTCCCCCTTATCTCCTGAGCTCTAACACCTTCGGCCGGTGTCTCGACCAAGGGCTAGACTCTGTTTCTTATCTCCCGTCTAGACTCTCTGAATTCCCTAGCCACGGCCTGAGCCTCCTCGTCCTCAGCCACTGGATCTTCTCTATCTAGCTACGTACTCGAGATAACCCGTTCAGGTGTAACACTAGATGCTCAGGGCGTTTCAGACACAACCTATTTAACTCGGATGCAGATTGCCACGACACCGTGTGTCCGGACGCAGTATGCCATGGCATCTACTTACTGGATGGAGTGAGGCAGGGAATTTTCCTTCTGGATGTACTGTGTCAGGGCATTTTCCTTCTGGACGCAGCTGTGTCATGGCATTTTCCTTCTGGACACAGCCGTATCAGGGCATTTTCCTTCTGGACACAGCCGTGTCAGGGCAAATGGCATCCGGTCAACACGTGTCATGGCACTGTGGTTATGCTGGCGGTCAAGACAGGGAACCTCGTAGCAAATACTCGCGTCGTATTCACAAACACACAGCAAGTTCCAGGCATAGTGACTCAGTCCAGTTCTATTATCTATCTATATCTAATGTACATCTATATATGCTACTACCACACTTCGTGTTTCCAGCACAAGTACCCAGTGTCACATCCGTCGCCGCGATCATCACATGTAGTAATGCTGTTTTGGCGCGCGTAGCATTGCTCTGAGTGTCGGATAGAAAGGAAAGTTGGCAAATACGACACGACACGATATGCCCAACGCGATGAGCACGACGTGATGAGCATGACGACTTTGAGGAGGATGGCAATGAGGACGCCGGAGGTGTGGAGGATAGCGAGTAGGACGCGACGAGTATGAGAGCAAGTAAGATGCGGCGAGTATGAGAGTGAGTAAGACGCGATGAGGACGATAGCGAGTAGGATGTGGCGAGTATGATGGCGAGCTTTGTAGCATGGTTAGCACAGCTCTCAGAGTGACAGAGACACCGGGATGTTGTAGAATATACAGTGACGAGTCGATGTCAATGAGGGTGCCGGCGGCGGGGACGATAGCTAGTCGGAGGTGGTGAGCACGACGGCGAGCTTTGTGGCTTGGTTAGCACAGCTCTCAGAGTGACAGGAACAGTGGTGGGAAGTGGTACAATACGATGTGACGAGTACAATGTCGTTGAGGAGGATGTCGATGTGTTTGATGGTAGTGAGGATGGCAGCGAGTAATGTAGCAAGAAAGGCATGACGAGTAAGATGTTGATGAGGAAAATGTCAACGAATAAGACATCATGAGTTTGACGGTGGCGAGTATGATGGCAACGTGACGAACGACGACGATTATCTAGGACAAGGTGAAAGGAGAAGAAAAAAGGGGTCTAGGAGCAATGAGGATGCCGAACCTTGTGGAAGTGCAAGTGTTAGTAATAGCTTGGTGCTTTGCATTGACATCATAAACGCCGCATCCTACTCGCTATCTATCATTCTCACCACCAGCAATCTCATTGACATCGTACTCCTCACCTCGTATTGTACCACTCCACGCCACTGTTCCTACCACTCTGAGAGCTGTACTAACCATGCCAGAAAGCTTGCCACCATACTTGCTGTGTCCTACTCGCTATCGTCCTTGCTGCTGGCACCCTCATTGACAACTCATCACTGTGTATTCTACAATTTCCCGGTGTCTCTGTCACTCTGAGAGCTGTGCTAACCATGCCACAAAGCTTGCCATCATACTCGCTGCGTCTTACTCGCTATCATCCATGCCGCCAGCGTCCTCATTGCCATCCTCCTCATAGTTGTTGGGCTCTTTGCGTCGGGCTCATCACATTGTGTCGTATTTGCCAACTTTCCTTTGTTTCCGACACTCAGAGGAAAGCTACACGCGTCACAGCATTACTACATGTGATGATCACGGTGATGGATGTGACACAGGGTACTTGTGCTGGAAACGCGAAGTGTGGTAGTAGCATATATAGATGTACATTATATATAAAGAATAGAACTGGACTGAGTCACAACGCCTGGAACCCGCTGTGTGTTTGTGAATGCGATGCGAGTATTTGCTAAGAGGTTCCTTGCCTTGACAGCCAGCACAACCACGGTGCCATGACATGTGTCGTCCGGATGCCATTTGCCCTTACACAGCTGCATCCAGCAGGAAAATGCCCTGACACGGCTGCGTCCAGAAGGAAAATGCCCTGACACCATGCGTCCAGAAGGAGAATGCCCTGCCACACTCCGTCTAGTAAGCAGTTGCCGTGGCAAGCTGCATCTGGACGCATAGTGCCATGGCGAGTTGTGTCCGAATTCACATTGCCTGTACGTTTTGCATTGGGAGTGGTATGTGCGCTGCCAGGGTGCGTCCAGAGCGTCCCAAGCGCCTGATGCGTCAGGACGCACATTTTTTTACCTGATGTCCTGGGTGCGAGCTGGGGCCTGAAGCTACTCATCCTGGTCAGTCTAACAATAGGATTCTGCCCAATGGTATCACGGACCGCGCCATTCCCTCAGCTTATAGCTGAGTTCAAGTCACGACCCCACGTTAGCCCTTGGCTACTGCCTCACAGATTATACCCTCAATGGGGGTCCTATCTGTTCTGACTGACATGTTGCCCATCAGACCCCTTCCTATCTCCCACCTAGACTCTTGAGCTCCTCACGTATCCTTCCGTCTCCTTCCCAATCAACTGTTGTACCGCTTGCCACTTAGGCGTATCATCCATTCGGGGTAAAGGCTCAGTGGCTGCCTGAGGATTGCGAGTATTGCGGTAGCGGATCGCTCGTGGTTCTGTGATGACAACTCACCTGCTGGATCACTCATGGTTCCATGGTAATGACTCGCTCGTAGGATCGCCCATGGTTCCGTGGCGACGACTCGCTTGTAGGGGGATGGTCATTGACCCGACATCTTGGTGATGATTCCGATGATTCTTCGGATGAAGACCGGTTGTCCAGCGCTCGTCTGCAGGTCATCATATAAGTATCCAGCTTGGCTCAGTCACGTGCCGCGGGGAAATTACCCCACACGGCAAAGTGAAAACTCTTCGCCTTGGTATTAGACTTCATCAGCGTATCACAGATAATCTCTCGATTTGGATTAGAAAGTAGTGCTTTCCTGTATCCTCCTGAGAGTGGCTGGATCAGGTCCTCTGTTCCCTTGTCGTAATTGGGTGATGTGATATGGGTTGTGTGTGGGGTTGATTGCGTTGAATCTCATAGCACCTCCCAGCTAGAAACAACGAACTCCCAACTGTACCATCTATCCTTTCTTCAGCCACAATGATATCAAGGCATAGCTCCGCCCCACATCTGTCCCATCAGACTCTCAAACCTTGAGGTGCAGTCCTGTAGTGGCATTTGCACTTTCCCGAACACGAGCTGGTACTTGGTCCAGGGACTACCCAGCACTATAGGATTGGCTTGAAGTCAAGCCTCTGCTTCAGTATCTGTTCAACTCGACATCCCTCATGCTGGTACGGTATATGCCCTGCATCATAATTACTGTAAGCATCTTGGATAAGTGGGGGATATGCTCACGCTGTCGTGTGCTGGCAAAGTGCAGAGTTCATCGCCATAATCGGGTGTCAATGACGACAATGCAAGTGGTAGCATCATCTCTTGTGTCTCTGACCACAGGGTGCAATATTATCACCTTGGGCCTTGGAGCCATCTGCGACGATACAGCGATTCCCTACTTGTGGTATTGTTCCTCTGGGCGCTGTGCCTCTGGAAACAACCCTGCTCCTATTCCGTGATCTAGACTCGCAACTCCTTGCGTTCCCATTTTCCTTCCGATTGCTTGTATGTCCTATAATGACCACCAAGGTTGTCTTTCTCTGCGGCAGCACTTGCGCTTTCCCAGTCTGCGCCGGTACTTGGCCCAGGGTCCTCTGATGCTGCAGAGTCAGTCGACCCGAGCCGAGCCCCGACACTATCAGTTGCCCGGTCTTGGTATGCCATCCTAAGACCATGTGATGTGTTTCCGATACCTTCCTGCCCAGTCCGTATCCGAATTCTGACCCTGTAGTTTTTAGGGTGTAACAAATATTAAGGTACATTAGCAAGCTCGATTTCTCAGATCTCCATAGTTGCAAGTGCTGTCTGTACTGTGAAACCATAGCGTTTGACAACAGCAATGGCAATGTTGACATCACCAGCTTGCCGAAGGGTGTTACACCCTAACACGATGGGCTAACAGCTCAATGAGAATAAAATAGATATTTGGTGGATGCACACGTCGACAGCCTCTTGAGTGACACACTGTATGTCGACGGTCTCTTGACTGACACACTGTTCGACGTCGATGGTCTCTGAAATGACACTCCTTGATGTTGATGGCCTTGCAAGTAACACACAGTACATTGACGGTCTTTCGACAGTCACACTCTTCGATGTCAACTGTCTCCCGAATCAATCCCCTTGTTGTCGACAGTCTCTCAAGTGACACAGGGTACTTCAACAGTCTCTCGACTACCACACTCTTCGGTGTCGATGGTCTCCTGAATGACACCTTGCGACATCGACGGTCTCTCGAATGACACACAGCACATAAGAGTCTAGGCAGGAGGCAAGAGCGGAAGTAGAACCTTGGAGGCCAAAGTGGTTTGCCAGGGACTACTCCGCGGCAGCAAAGCGGAACCCATGTGATCCATAGAAGCTATGGGAATGATGAGGTTTGCAGCAGTGCCATATCTTGCTGTCGGTACCGGTCCGGACGAGTATGCTCTAGGCTTAGGCTCACGTTCACCTTACCTTTAGCGGGTGCATACATGAGTGAATTTCCAAGGACAAAGAAGATGGATTGGTATGCACTTGCACAGCGCTGAGGACAATGGAAAACAAGTAGGAATGGGATATATGTGAGCTGAGGAAAAAGAGCAGGAATGGGATGTGTACGTACTGAGGAAAAAGAGCAGGAATCAGAGGTGTGGCACTCCGAGTAGAAAGAGTGGATCGATATGCACTCATGTATCTCTACATTCTGGATGATAAGGTCAAAGGGTAGAGGACTGCGGCAGCGTATGATGATTCTGCTCTTATAGGGGTTCGGCGCACCATGCAAAAAAATGAGAGGACAGAGAGAGAGAAACTCTATCAACACCCCTTAGACTATTCCGTTGTGAATTATTGAAAACCTGACTACTATATTGATTCTACCATGACTCTGGTAATGCGACAGCACCCCAGTCTCACACTAGTCTAAGGCAAAAAAGTCACCTTTTCAAAAAAAAAAAAAAAAAAAAAAAAAGAACTGCACTTATTCAAAGCAAACATGTCGGCAAGCGGAGCCACATTTTCAACCGTTAACCTACTCCGCCTGAAGCACCCACGCAGTATGAAGAACATCTACAACAATACCTATCCGGACGACGACAGTGTCGAGATTCAGGAACCAGCTAGTTGGTTACACCAGCTTGCTCATCAATATTGGTTGGCCCAGGATGATCTTCAGCCATTCCGGCAAATCTGTGAAGGAGAGTTTGACCGAAATGTTCTTAGTACCCAAGAAACCGAATGAAACTACCAGATTCTCTTTCAAGGCGTACGATATATATACGAGCAAGCGAAAGTGGATAGAGGAGCATCACACGAATGGATGCAAACTGAGTTAATGGCTACTGCCAATGTCTTGTAGCAATTCATGATGGGAGTTTGGCAAGCAATCCTAATGCACAATGAAGAAACTGGGAAACAAGCGGTATACCAAGCCATGAAAATCACCCGAATCAATAACGTCCTCTCGTTCTTGCAAACCGTCGACCTCCAGTGAAATCAAGAACAAGCGATCTTCTATCGAAACCTGAGCAAGTGGGCCGACCGCCAACAAACTACAACCACCAAACTGATGTTGGAACAACAACACCTATGAACGGAGGTCAACTCAAACCAGGTCGCCCTTCACCAAGTTGCTAGAACGGGGCAAACCAAGAGAAGGAATGTGCTGAGCTACTTAAAGCAGCACCTGCAACTGTAGGATCAGGCCATCCACCATCCCCACGGAGGACACAAGCCCCAGGGAAGGGAGCCCAGCCCCAGATAGGACACAGGGGGCACCGCTACAGAAAAAGGGAATCAAGGATGAGCAGCTCACACAGATCATAGGCCAAACGATAGCCAGTACGTTAGAGGCGCAGACAGTTTGGGCCGCCAATGGGTCCAGCACCCCAACAGACCTTCGAGCACCCCGTGTGATACAACTGAAGTTGGACAACCTGATGAAGTTTGACGGAACACCAAAAACCCCCTTCCGCGCCTGGTGGGATTCAGTTCGGGACTATATCAGGTTCTACCCAGAAACAAGCAGAATACAGAAAATCACCTGGCTAGGAACCCTGTTGATGGATGAGGCTAAAGAATGGCATCAAGCAAGATGGCACCTAGTTGGAAAAGAGAACACATGGAACGCCTATTTGGAAGCCATTTAGGATGAGTATCTTGACCCGAGAAGCTGCTACCACTTTCAACCAAATGTCAGTGCTATGATACAAAGGTGACATAAAAGCCTATCTGACAGCATTCTGAGCACTGAATATCCATACTCAAGTGATGGGAGAAGTGCTACAAAGCAAGGTGAACCTTACACTCCCACTAGAGATTATTGACATGTGAGGCCTACAGCTCTGTGTCGACTACCACGGCATCAACCGAATCACAGTGTCCAATCGATATCTGCTCCCCCTAATCCAGGAACTACAGGACGGGAATCCAAGGAGCACACTTCTTTACCAAAATCAATCTGAAAAAACAGGTACCACCTGGTCCGAATGAAGGAAGGAGATGAGTGGAAAACTGTGTTTCACACCGGATATGGCCTCTACGAATTCCTCGTAATGCCATTCAGATTGACCAACACACCAGCAACCTTTCAGGACATGATGAACCACATATTCCAGAACATGATTGACCTAGGTCTGCTAGCATACATTGATGATCTACTAATCTATGCAAAAACAAAGGAAGAGAATGATAGGATTGTCGAAGAAGTTATTCAAAGACTACGGGCAAATAGGCTAGCTATTTCAGTAGAAAAATATGCGTGGAAACAACCCAAAGTGGAGTTCTTGGGATATATCATTGGAAGGGAACGAATCAAGATGTCAGAGGAAAAAGTTAAGGGAGTACTTGAATGGAAGTCCCCAACATCGCTGGTAGAAACACAGGCATTTCTGGGCTTTGCTAACTTCTATTGGCGGTTCACCCTAGACTACTCCAGAGTGGCTCATCCAATCACAGAACTGAGAAAGGTCATGACAACTAAAGACTGGAAATGGATGGCCGAGACGGAACAAGCATTCACTGAACTAAAGAACTGATTCACCTCTGCCCAGTCTTAGCACACTTCAAACCCCAATGGCCAGTAATTGTACAAACTGATACATCAGATTTCGCCCTTGGCATAGTACTATCCCAATGTGATGACGAAAACTGCCTACACCCAGTCGCCTTTCACTCTAGAAAATTCAGCTCTGCCGAAATCAATTACGAAATCCATGACAAGGAACTACTCATAATTGTGGACTCGTTCAACGTGACACTAGGGTTGTGTCAAGAACCTGGCATGACAGGCTACTTGGCACCGCCGTAGGAGCCGCCTTCATGCGCGCCACACTGTGGCTAATCCTTGTCTCCGCCACCACGGCCACGATTATCTTACACACCTAGGTGCAACATCCTAGCCCTTGCAAATATCGCACCGGTAGCAATATTCCACAGAACATCAACCTGGTCACGGGCCGGCCAGGGTCCACCTGCTTGTTTACTTACTGTTGCGTGTCTGCCTCGATTTCCACTGTGTTATGTTTATTGCTTACCTATTGTTTTCTTGGTTGTTCCTTCCTGTTGCATGCATCAGGAAAAAAAATCAGCATTCGGATGCACAGGCAGCGTCCGGATGCACCAGGTGCTCGGGACGCTCTGGACGCACCCTGTCAGTGCACATACTGCTCCCAACGCGAAACGCACAGGCAGTGTGAATTCAGACACAGCTCGCCACGGCACCGTGCGTCTGGACGCAGATCGCCACGGCATCTGCTTACCGGACGGAGCGTGGCAGGGCATTTTCCTTCGAGACGCACTGTCAGGGCATTTTCCTTCTGGACGCACGGTGTCAGGGCATTTTCCTTCTGGATGCACCGTGTCAGGGCATTTTCCTTCTGGATGCAGTCGTGTCAGGGTATTTTCCTACTGGACATGTCCGGATGACACGTGTCATGGCACCACCGTCATGCTGGCTGTCAAGGTGCAGAACATCGCAACAAATACTACTCGCATCGCATTCGCAAACACGCAGTGGGTTCCAGGCATAGTGACTCAATCCAGTTCTATTCTCTATATCTAATTTACATCTATATATGCTACTACCACACTTCATGTTCCCAGCACAAGCACCCAGTGTCACACCCATTGCTGCGATCAAGTAGTAATGCTGTTTGATGTGTGTACCATTGCTCTGTGTCTTGGAAACAAAGGAAAGTTGGCAAATACGACACGACGCGATGAGCACGACACGATGAGCACCACGCGATAGGCACGACACGATGAGCACGACGCGATGAGCACGATGCGATGAGCACGATGCGATGAGTACGACGTGATGAGTACGACGCGATGAGCATGACGCGATGAGCATGACGCGATGAGGAGGATGGCGATGAGGACGCCAGCAGCTAGGACAATAGCGAGTAGGATGTGGAGGGTATGATGGCAAGTAAGACGTGGTGGGTGTGATGGCGATTATGATGACAAGTAAGATGTTGCGGGAATGATGGTGAGTATGATGGCGAGCTTTGTGACATGGTTAGCGTAGCTCTCAGAGTGACAGAGACACCGGGAAGTTGTACAATACAAAGTGACGAGTACAATGTCATTGACGGTGCTGGCGGCGAGGACGACAGCGAGTAGGAGGCGGCGGGTATAATGGCGAGAAAGACGCGACGAGTACGATGTCGATGAAAAGCGCCAAGCTATTACTAACACTTGCGCTTCCGCAAGGTTCAGCTCACTCATTGCTCCTGGACCTCTATTTCCTTCTCCTTTCACCTCGTCGTACGTACTCGCTGCCATCAAACATGTCTTACTTGTCAACATTTTCCGTATTGATATCTTACTCATTGCACCTTTCACGCTATGTTACTCACCACCATCCTCTAACTCATCGACAATCCTCCTCATTGACGTCGTACTCGTCGTGTTGTATTGTACAACATCCTGCTGTCTGTCAGAGGTGCGCTAACCACGTCACAAAGCTCGCCATCATGCTCGTCACGTCTTTCTCGCAATTATACCCACCGCATCCTACTCACTATCGTCCTCGCCGCTGGCTCTCTCATTGACATCGTACTCATCACTTTGTATTGTACAACTTCCCAGTGTCTCTGTCACTCTGAGAGTTGCGCTAACCATGTCACAAAACTCGCCATCATACTCGCCATCATTTCCGCCACGTCTTACTTGTCATCATAGTTGCCATCATACCTGCCACGTCTTACTCGCCATCATACTCTCCGCATCCTACTCTCTATCGTCCTCGCCGCCGGCGTCCTCATCGCCATCCTCCTCATGGTCGTGCTCATCACGTCATGTCGTATTTGCCAACTTTCCTTGCTTCCAACACGCAGGGCAATGCTACTCACATCAAAACAGCATTACTACTTGATTGCAGCGATGGGCATAATGCTGGGTGCTTGCGCTGGGAGCGCGAAGTGTGGTAGTAGCATATATAGATGTACATTAGATATAGAGAATAGAACTGGATTGAGTCACTATGCCTGGAACCCGCTGCGTGTTTGCGAACACGAAGTGAGTATTTGCTGTGATGTTCTACGCCTTGACAGCCAGCGTGACCGTGGTGCCATGACACGCGTCGCCTGGATGAGTCCAGTAGGAAAATGCCCTGATACGGCTGCGTCCAGAAGGAAAATGCCCTGACACGGCTGCGTCCAGAAGGAAAATGCCCTGACACGGCTGCGTCCAGAAGGAAAATGCCCTGCCACACTCAGTCCAGTAGGCAGATGCCATGGCGAGCTGCGTCCGGACGCATGGTGCCATGGAGATCTGCGTCCGAGTTAAGCAGGTTGCGTCCGAAACGTCCAGTGCGTCTAGTGCATCCGGACGCTCAGGACACAATTTTTTTTTTTCCTGATGTGTCTGCCTCGATTTCCGCTGTGTTATGTTTATTGCTTACCTATTATTTCCTTGGTTGTTCCTTACTGTTGCGTGTCTGCCTCACTCTCCTTCTGTGTTATGTTTATTGCTTACCATGTGTGTTTGTCATTTCCTACTGTTTGTGAGTCTGCCTTGCTTATGGGTTGCGGAGAAAAGAAGGGGCCAAGTAGGATCATGTGTTTCTTGGGCACGGCGATGGAGTCATGACGGGAAACTCTGTGTCAGTCTTGCAGGCGAGGCTATGATTCCACAGTGGAGGAAAAGCGTATAAAGGACGGGTGTGGTAGCTAGTCTGGAGATTCTTTCTCCACACAATCTATTAACTCTCTCCACAGACCTACCTCTCTACCTATGAACCGGTGCTGTGACCACCAACCCCAACGAGAACAACGATCCCACGCAAGGTGTGTGAGAAGACCGCGACAAGACCACGCCAGGCGTGATGGATACCAGGAGAACAACGAGCCCACACAAGGCATGAGAGAAGGCTGACAAGATCACGAAGAGCATGTGAGTACGGACACGACGAAGAGCACGCTGGGCATGACGGATACCGTGAGGACAACGAACCCACGCAAGGCATATGAGTACGAGCGGCGTGTAAATACAACGGAAGTGTAAGTACGAGCGGTACGTAAGTACACCGGGAGTGTGAGTACGAGTGGGGCGTAGGTATGCCGGAAGTGTGAGGACGAGTGGTGCGTGAGTACGCCGGAAGTGTCAGTACGAGTGGTGCGTAAGTACGCCGAAAGTGTGAGGAAGAGTAGCAGGTAAGTATGCCGGAAGTGTGAGTTCGCCGGAAGTGTGAAGGGCACCCGCTGCGAAGAACGAAGCCTACGTTGCCTGTCGAGCTGCACAGAGTAGTCAAGGCGGGATCTTGACACTAGATTGCATCTCCCCCATCGACACCCGACGTAGTAGCAAAAGACACAGTGGAGTCCCCGGACGAGAACACTGAGGATTCCCTCTCCCTCAGAGAACTTGCGGAATTCCGTGACGACCATAGGGCCCCAAGCCCTGGAACCCCGGAACCACGATCAAGACCACAGACACTGGAGTCACCAGAGCAAACCCAAAGAATGAGCAAAGGAACGGGAACAGGTGGGGCCGGTCCCCACCTTCTCACCACAGAAATGTTGCGCGAAATCCTTGGGGCCAGAGACCAACCCAGAAGAAGCCACCCAAAACTCAGAGACCCGGAACCATTCGATGGAGAACAAGTCAAGCTGCGCCCATTGCTGGACCACTGCGAACTCAAGTTCCGAACAGAAGGAAACAGATTCGATGACAATCAGAAGAAGACGGGATACGCCGTAGCCCTGTTCAAAGGTGTAGCCTGGCACTGGCGCGAGCTGCTGGTCATGCGCCAGGGCGGACTGCCGATGACATCGGACGAATTCAAGGTCAACATGGGGCATGTGTTTGCAGAAGTCGACACCGAGAAAATGGCATATGAGAAATTCCAGAAAATGCAGCAAGGAAACCGAACGGCCGTAGCATACTGGGCTGAGTTCCAGAAAATCAAGGCTGATCTACCATACTCCAATGACGTTTGCATTGCACGGTTCCATAGCAGACTTGATCAAGAGGTCTGCCGACACCTGGTCATGAGCGAAATATCCTCTACCGTCCTGGTGGACTTTGCCACGGCTGCCATCAAGGCGAATAGCTGCCTGTGCCACCTGGGCGTCATTCCACAAAGACACATGACTCAGTCACAGGATCGGTTCCACACAACCCCCAGAGAATCAGCGCCATCCTCCCCAGGGGACCCAATGGACCTAGACGCCACCAGACGATACCGGTTCGCCAGAAGAGCAGGACCAAGGTTTCCCCGGCAGCCGCCTTCGGATGAATGCTACAACTGTGGCCAGCAAGGACACTTAGCCAGAGAATGTCCCCAACCCAAGAAGACACACGCCCCCTGGAAAAAACCGTACATAGCAGCAGAAGCCACATACGAAGAAACAGAAAGGAGAAGCCCGGAAGAAGAACTGGCGGGAAACGATGGCCCACGTGAATAGGACATGGCAACAACCACCTGAGGGAGAAACCCGTTACGGAACCAGACCCCCCATACAGGATACGAACAACCCGGTACGACCGTGAGGAGAAAATTATGATCAAAGTACGGATCATAGGAACCAATGGGAAAGAACAGAACACCACCGCCCTAGTGGATAGTGGGGCATCTGAGAATTTTATCGACAAAGCCTACGCCAAAGCAAGCGGAATCCCAATGCAACAAAAAGTAACACCAAGATGGGTCCTGACTGTGGATGGAAGCGAGGTGTCACCGGTGGGCCGGTAACCCACGATGCACAAATCCACCTCACGATCAACCACCACAAGGAAGACATCCGGCTACATTGCATCACGATCGGAAATGTCCCGATCATTCTAGGACTCCCCTGGCTCAAGCTCCATGATCCAAGTATAGGATGGAAAAACCACACCGTGAAATTCCACTCCGACCACTGCACCTGAAATTGCTTGCCTAGCTCGCCAAGAGCAAACACGATCACGCAAGAAAAGGCTACCGAGCAATACTACAGAAAAACACTGGAGGAAGAAAACTGGGAAATTGGCGAAACAGACCCATGGGAAGTATGCCAAATGGTAAATCGACAAAATCAAGGAAACCCACGCTGCTAGCGCAAATACAACAATTCCACCGGAATACCACGAGTTCCTCGAAGTGTTCACCGAAAAAGAACCTACGGCACCTCCGCCCTACCGTATTCAGGACCATCACATCCCACTGGAGGAGGGAAAGACACCCCCATATGAGCCCCTGCAACCCCTGAACAAAGAAAAAATGAAGGCTCTCAAGGAATACCTTGAGGTCAATGAGAAGAGGGGATGGATCCAGGCATCCACCTCCCCGGCCGGGGCACCAATACACTTCCTAAAAAAGAAGGATGGAGGACTACGTATGTGTGTGGATTACTGACAACTGAACGAAATCACAATCAAGGACCGGACTCCATTGCCACTAATCGGGGAATCCCTCGACCAACTATCCAGTGCCACCATCTACACTAAGCTTGACATCCGGGACGCCTATTACAACCTCAGGATCGGAGCCGGGGATGAATGGAAGACACCATTTCGCATCCGATATGGACTATACGAATACTATGTCATGCCGTTTGGATTGACCAATGCCCCAGCCTCGTTCCAATGATGGATGAACGAAATCCTGAGCGAATACCTTGACATCTTCTGTGTGGCATATTTGGACGACATCCTCATGTTCTCGTAGAATCTGGAAGAGCACTGGAAACATGTCCGAACAATATTAGAACGAGTCAAGGAAACGGGATAAACACTGAAAGCTTCCAAGTGCGAATCCCACACCACGGAAATCAAATACTTGGGATACGTGATATCCCCACAGGGCTTCCGAATGGATGAAGAGAAAATCCAGACGATCAAGGAATGGAAAGAACCGACAAGCATCAAAGGAATCCAAAGCTTCTAGGATTTGCCAACTTCTACCGAAGGTTTATACAGGATTACATCCAGATCACAACACCCCTCACCCACCTGACAAGGAAAGAAATAGACTGGGAATGGGATGATGAACAACAGACGGCCTTCGAGACACTCAAGACAGCCATGGTGACAGAACCGATACTGCAGCATTTCAACCCAGAGTGATCCATCACAATTGAGACAGACACCTCAGACTATACCATAGGAGCCATTTGCTCACAACCTGACGATAATGGAATTCTGCACCCAGTAGCCTACTACTCCAGGAAACTGAAAGATCCAGAGCACAACTACGATATCCACGACAAGGAACTACTGGCGATCGTAGATACACTACGAAAATAGGATACATATTGCAAAACAATGGGACCAAAAATCACAATCCTGACTGACCACAAAAACCTCGAATATTGGAAGACCAAGAAGGACCTCAATCTACAACAGGCCCGGTGAGGCTAGCAGTTGGCCAACTACAACATCACAATCAAATATCGACCTGGGAAACTGGCCAGCAAGCCAGACATCCTCTCTAGAGAGTCAGGAGACTCTCCCTGGGAAGGGGGTATGAAACATCAGCAGAACCACGGCTGAATCCTGCTACCCGAAGAAGCTTTCGAGGTGCCCCAAGTCGATAAGGGTTCCATGGCAGACCCCGCTCCCGAAACACCCCATGTCTCGGGAGCGCTCTATGTCAATACAACAGAACCCATCAGTCTCCAGATAGACAAAGAGCTACTGAGCGAATCTGGACACTGAGCACAGCCGATAAGGAAGTCCAAGAGATCCAGAAGAAAAAGGCGAATGGAACCACCCGCAATGGGAAGATCGCACTAGGGCTATACGAGGAGAACAATGGGGTACTACTATATGATGGCCTCATATGGATCCCTGACAACAATGATCTACGACTGCACATATTAAGAGACCACCATAATGCACAAGCCGCGGGACACTCAGGACGCGCAAGAACCCTGGAACTAGTTAGCCGAAGCTTCTACTGGCCGGGGCAACGACGATACATCCACAGATACGTCAATCACTGTGACACCTGTCACCGCATCAAACCAATCCGACATGCCCCGTTCGGATTGCTGAGACCACTGAAATTACCCCACCGACCATGGGACGCAATATCAATGGACTTCATCACAGCGCTGCCAACAAGCAATGGGAAGGATGCACTATGGGTAGTAATTGACTGGCTAACAAAGATGGGACACTTCATTGCATGCCACGGGACGATGAATCCAAAGGATTTAGCAGACCACTTCCTTCGACAAATAGTCAGACCCCACGGACTGCCGAGCAGCATTGTGTCAGACTGAGGAACCTTGTTTACCTCAGACTTTTGGAAGCAAGTATCAGAAGCACTCGGAATATCATGCAACCTCAGCACGGCATTCCACCTGCAGACGGATTGGCAGACGGAACGAGCCGATGCCACCCTCGAGCAATACCTCCGTGCATAGTGCAATTATCAACAGCACGACTGGGAGAAACTCCTGCCGATCGCCGAATTCTGTTACAACAACACTCAAACCGGAACCACAAGAATAACCCCCTTCTTCACCAACTACGGATATCACCTGGATTCATGCCAGACCTGAGCACATGGAACGACAAGACCCTGGAGGTATCGGAATATGTTGTGGCATTAAGAAAACTTCATGAAGAGCTTCGAGCAGAAATCAAGAAAGCACAAATGGCTCAAGCAGAGCAGTCCAACAAAGCACAACATCCGAATACTGCGCTGGAACCGGGCAATAAGGTCTGGCTCCGACGAAAGTACATCCGAACAACCCGGCCCTCGAACTAGCTGGACCACAAGCAGATAGGCCCATACACCATCCTCGAGAAAGTGGGCACACGCGCCTATAAGTTGGATCTCCCAGCCACTGTCAAAATCCACCCAGTCTTCCATATCAGCCTCCTCGAACCCACAGCCAGCACCGAACCTATCCCGGGCCACCTCCAACCGCCACCCCCTCCGGTAATTATCCAAGAACAGCAAGAGTGGGAAGTAGAGAAAATCCTTGACTCCCGACACCATAGGAATCAGATCCAGTATCGAGTCAAGTGGACCAGTTTCCACAACCCTGATCACGCCTGGTACCCAGCCCGCAACTTCGAGAACTCACCGGACGTCATTGAGCAATTCCATGAGGAATACCCAGAAAAACCAGTGCCCCGAAACTAGCACCTATGTCCACTACACACTCCACGGCCGCCACGATCGACACTACCAAAGGCTGGACCTTCACCTCCGAGTTTCCTACTATGACCGCCCCCGACGACAACAACTGGGGCATCCCCACTACTACCACCAACAACTGGGATGCCCTCCCTACTGCACCAACACCACGACCAGATACCGACGACCACGCCTCACTCCATTGGACCGCCTGCTATGACAACTTCTACAGTGTTCACCTCCAGACGAAAGATAACAACTACTACCCCTGCATAAGCCGCCACCACTGCCCGCAGATATACGACTGTCCGCTCAGCTATCCAGAAGAGCTACTTCAGATAACCCGCGAACAATGCCTCAACCCCCGCAAAGCATGCGCAGCCTGGCACAAGGGAAAGCGGGTCTGCACCGATTGCCGGTTCCTTGTGCAAATGGAAAACCACCACCTCCACTATAGTGCAGTGCCCCTGGCCGACATTGCACCCCCACAGCAGGAGGCCGCCCCGATAGAGCACGCCCCTGAACCCTCTGCCATGCAACAGGACGAACAAATCGCCCTCTTGACCGAAGTCGTCACCCTGATACATCAAACCACTACCCAGCATGCCCTCCGCTACCACATGGCCCAGCGAACCCTAGAAGAACAAATGGACGAAATCCACGATGCCGACCAATGACTCCAGGGAATGACCCGGGTCCTCGTGGAAATTGTCACTGAGTGACAACGCCTCAACAACCAACTCCAAGCCCAGCTACAGGCTAGCCGGGCTGTGCGCATCTACTGGCACCCCATCCAGCACCACACCGCGCCTATCCGACATGACCTCACCAGAGCTTCGGTCTGGACAGGGGATGTACTGTCACTAATCTGGCGCAACAGGCTACTTGGCACCGCCGCAGGAGCCACTGTCACCCTCGCCACATGGTGGCTAATCCTTGTCCCCGCCACCACAGCCACGATTATCTTACACGCCTACGTACAACATACTAGCCCTTGCAAATATCGCGCCGGTAGCGATATTCCGCAGAACCTCAACCTGATTGCGGGGCAGCCAGGGTCCGCCTGCTTGTTTCCTTACTGTTGTGTGTCTGCCTCGATTTCCACTGTGTTATGTTTATTGCTTACCTATTGTTTCCTTGGTTGTTCCTTACTGTTATGTGTCTGCCTTGCTCCCCTTCTGTGTTATGTTTATTGCTTACCATGTGTATTTGTCGTTTCCTACTGTTTGCGAGTCTGCCTTGCTTATGGGTTGCAGAGGAAACAAGGGGCCAAGTAGGATCGTGTGTTTCTTGGGCACGGCGATGGAGTCATGATGGGAAACTCTGTGTCAGTCTTGCAGGTGAGGCTGTGATTTCACAGTGGAGGAAAAGGGTATAAAGGAAGGGTGCGGTAGCTAGTCTGGAGATTCTTTCTCCACGCAATCTATTATCCTTCACTCCACCGCAAAATTTTCATTCACCGCCAGACAACTTTTTATTCCCACCACCGATTTCGCTAGAAATACCCTCTGGAGCTTCATAACTCCATGGTCTTTCCATCTACGAACTCGATGGTCCTCTCCTACTTCTTTGTTGTTGCTGCCTGCACGATTTCGCTCAGCATTGCGGTCACTCGGTTAGCAAATAACACCCACCCCCACTCCAAGAAGTGGACACCTGTCCACGAAAACTCTGCATCACCATGGCAACGCCCATGGACCAACAAACGACAACAACCCCGCTTATGTTCGGAGCAGGCTCAGCGGCCTTCACCCCCGACCCAGCACGTCCTCCCGCCTCCCACCATCCCACACAGAGTTATCAACCAGACTGCCCCCTTCGACCACTCCAGAGAATACGCCCCAGAATAGGACTGCGACACGGATACCCTCACTGGCTTCATCGCTTGAAAGTCAGCCACCCATCACAACGAACACATCAACCATTCCGTGGAAGCACAACTTGGCCCAATTTGCCAGTTTGTCCACAACGAGATGAAGCATCAACTAGCCAACCAGTCAACAACCGTTAGGATCCCTGGTCTCCAGGATCTCAGGACCTGAGAGGAGGAAACACAGAAACAAATCCTCCGCCTAACCAAAACCGTCGACAAACTCACCAGACAAGTCGCCTCCTTGGCCCCGCGCCCCATCCAGACCGCCGCCCTACAGCCCCCAGAGCTGTACTGGCAACCCGACAACAACACCCGAAGCCACCCGCCACCACCAAGCCCACCCCAGCCCCAGCGCCTACCTACACACAGGTAGCAGAGAAGCAGCCGAGGGAGTTCACGGAGGTCAGGAGCAAGAAGAAGGCCAGGAAGGAGACGATCCTCCCAAAGCCTTACCCGATGGCGGACAGGTTGATCATCTTCAGCCTCACAACCGCACCCAACGACCGCAAAGAGGCCGCAGACCGCGCACTCCAAGAGGCCAACAAGATCATCACTTATGCCGACATCGACCACCCGCCCCTCATCCTGGCAAACATTACTGCCACCAACAACCTCATCTTCACGGTCACGCCTCAGCACCTGAGCACCACCTACGAACCATACCTAGGCATCCTCGAAGAGGCACTCCACGAATTTCCCATCACATTATCCAGGGTCAGCCAGCAATGGATCCGCTTCATCGTCCATGGCATCCCAACCACAGCCACACCCGAATCCACCCATACTGAAATCGAGACCTCCTACCCCTCCCTCCAAATGGGCCAGACAACGTGTTGGCTCACCAGCCCTAAATGCCGCCAGGGTAAAGAGGCTTCTTCTATGATCGTCACCTTCATAGGTGAGATGACGAAGAAGTCTCTTGGTGCCACCAGCCTCGCAATGTTCAACCGCAAATGCACCATAGCCGAGTACATCACCTTTGGCCCCACCACCCAATGCAACAAATGCCAGACCTATGGACACCCGACCCAGCACTGCACCACCAGCAACCACACCTGTGCCGTGTGTGCCCAACCCCACCCCACAAAGGATCACCCATGTGCAATCGTGAACTGCAGAGCACGGCACTCTTGCAACCACCCACCGATCCGCTACGCCAACTGCCTACAACCACACAAAGCCTCCGACCGAAACTGCCCCACCTATGTCAAGATCATATTGGGAACGCGCCGCGACAACGCAGCAACCACGGACACGACAATGGCTGCCTAGAGGGCACTGAAGAAGGTAATGGTACTGCACTGCCTCCTTTACTGAAGTTTCCCCCCACCGCAAGTCTCCTTTACAATTTACCTGCAAAATGTGTTTTATCTGGGCTGGCTAGGAAGGACGATTGTCATGAGAGTTTCCTGTATGGCCACGCGTGGTCACGATTTCCTTGGTGCAATGTTTTACTTTTGGCGGTAACGGGAAAGATGGAAACCCCATGGGGGTGGTATGGCAGGAGGAGCACATATTACCTGTAGTGTAAAGTGCAATAGATTGAAGTCTCATATTATCTCTCTCCACAGACCTACCTCTCTACCCATGAACCAGCGCTGTGACCACCAACCATAACAAGAACAACGATCCCATGCAAGACGTGTGAGAAAACCACGATGAGACCATGCTGGGCATGACGGATACCGCGAGAACAACGAGCCCACGCAAGGCGTGTGAGAAGGCTGACTATATCATGCAGAGCGTGTAAGTACAGACACGACGAAGAGCACACCGGGTGTGACAGATACCGCAAGGACAATGAACCCATGTAAGGCGTGTGAGTACGAGCGGCGCGTAAGTACGCTGGAAGTGTAAGTACGAGTGGCACGTAAGTACGTCTGAAGTGTGAGTACGAGCTGCACGTAAGTACGCCGGATGTGTGAGGATGAGCGGTGTGTAAGTATGCCAGAAGTGTGAGTATGAGCGGCACGTAAGTACACCGGAAGTGTGAGTACGAGCGGCGCGTAAGTATGCCGGAAGTGTGAGGACAAGCGGCGCATGAGTACGCCGGAAGTGTGAGTACGCCGGAAGTGTGAAGGGCACCCACCCCAAAGAACGAAGCCTACATTGCCTGTCGAGCTGCACGGAGTAGTCGAGACAGGATCTTGACACTATGAAAGTCACAACAGCAACTTCGACCAAAGAGGGAAAAAAGGATAGTCAGAGCAAAAATTCTGACAACGTCCGAAGAAGGGAAGATGGAAACAGGGAAATAAGAAACAAGACAAAAAGTGACAAACCACAATCATTTTTCAGTGGCAAGGAAGCCTGGGCCACCAAGGACGATGCCCTCTGAGGGGTCCCATTCTGCGAACAAGAGGAGTATGGGAAGAACCCGGAAAATTGCTGGTGCTACCGAAGATGTGGCCACAAAACTTACCAATGCTTCTCGTTCAACACAGCAAAAGGAACTGTGCTGCCCCAAGCCCCGTGGAAGGTAGCGGCCACCACAGGAGAAAAATGGAAGCGGGACAAGCAGAATGTTCTAGAGCCGATGGCCAAACAGCAAAAGATAGATGTGGTGGAAGCCATAGACATTGAAGCCCATCCATTATGGAAAGACGAAGAAGATGTGTTGGATTTTTAAGAGGCCAGGATCAGCCGCACCCCAAGGCCTCTGAGTTAATATACGGCACTTCTAAGAAACAAAAGAGCGGGGAATCAAGCACTGAAGCTACACCCAAGAAACAAAGACCAGATAGCGACATACAACCAATAATTACGATGCCCTTGAGTATTCCTCCCAGTGGATCCCCCCTCCCCTCCCCTCCCCTCCCCTTCCCTCCCGACTGCACCATGGGGGAAAAGAGCACCCAATCAAAGTGATGCTGGACACCAGATGCTCGATAGCACTAATAAACCAGTGGACAATGGAGAGGCTCAGGATCCAGCATAAGCAGCACAAACACCCAACCTGAATCGAGAACTATACGGGCAAAACCGTTAAAGGCGCAGGACAATTCTACACGGAGCCAATACGCATACAACACCGAAAGCACTACAGGATGGGGGGGTTTGAAATATCCCCCATGGAACCCGAGATCGACATATTCCTTCCGTTGAGTTGGATAACAAGACACCCGCCGCAAGGCATCTGGACCTCAGCAGAAATACGGTTCAACAGCACCACCTGTCTGGAAAAATATACGAAGTACGAGACTGAGAAATTCTCACTAACGTGGGATGACTCAGTAGCAAAAGATTCTTCGGCAAGGATCATTGGATACGTGGCTACAGCAGGAAACAACGGTAACGCACTGGGGGACGTACCTATAAAAGAAAAATATATGAAGTACGAGACTGAGAAATTCTCACTAATGTGGGATGACTCAGTAGCAAAAGATCCTTCGGCAAGGATCATTGGATACGCAGCTACACCAGGAAACAACGGTAACGCACTGGGGGACGTACCTATAAAATTCCAACAATATCTAGGAATTATGTGCAAAGATGCCGTAGACGTACTCCCAGACCACAGCCCATATGACTGTAAGATCGACCTACAGGACGAAAACACAACGGCGTGGGGGCCCATATAGCCGCTATCTGAAGCCGAGCTTGAAACCCTCAGGAACTGGCTAAAGGAAATGGAACGCACCGGGAAAATCAAGCGCTCGACATCGCCAGCAGGATCCCCAATCCTTTTCGTACCGAAACAACATGGATGAGGTCTCCACCTATGCGTGGACTGCAGGGCACTAAACCGTATCACCATCCCGAACTGCTACCCGCTGCCCCTGATGCAGGAATTACAGGATCAAGTCCGAGGGGCACAATGGTTCACAAAAATGGACCTTAAAAATGGGTTCCACCTCATCCGTATGAGAAAAGGAGACGAATGGAAAACCGCATTCAGGACTCATTACAGATTATTTGAATTTCAGGTAATGTCGTTCGGAGTAACCAATGCCCCATCTACACTCCAAGATATGATGAACCACATCTTCTCTGATATGCTAGACGTCGGCATGTTAGCCTATATGGACAATATCCTGATCTACGCCAAGACAGAGGAAGAACACGACGACCTGGTACGAGAAGTCCTGAGAAGGCTGCAAAAAAATCGACTAGCAATCGCCCTGGAAAAAGGCATTTGTAAAACACAAGTGGTCGAATTCTTGGGCTACGTCATTGGACGAAACAGGATAAAAATGTCTGGGGAAAAGGTGGAAGTAGTGTTAAGTTGGAAGACACCAAGCTCCCTAACAGAAGTACAGGCGTTCCTAGGATTCACCAACTTCTACCGACGCTTCATCCAAGACTACTCCCGAATAGCCCAGCTACTAACGGAGCTAACTAAGAAATCAGAAACCTGGACATGGAACCCCAAAGCAGAAGTGGCCTTCAAGGAATTGAAAGAACAATTTACTACGGCTCCTGTGTTGGCCCATTGCGACCCAACAAGACCAGTCATCATCAAAACCGATGCCTTAGACTTTATAATAGGAGCAGTCCTATCACAACGTGACGAAGAAAACCGCCTACATCTGATGGCTTTCCACTCCAGAAAGGTCCAACCCACGGAAATTAATTACGAAATCCACAACAAAGAACTCTTGGTGGTAGTCGACACGTTCAAACACTAGCGCCGATATTGCGAAGGGGCAACCCACCAGATTCAGGTACTCTCGGACCACCAAAACCTGGAATATTTCACAACGACTAAAGTACTAAACCGACGACAGGTGCGCTGGGCCCAAGAACTAGCAGGAATCAACTTCAAAATTTACTACCGACCAGGCACCCAGAATGGGAAACCCGATGCTCTGTCAAGGTGTTCGGAGTACTGCCCTGGAAAAGGGGGGATAGAAAACCAACCAATAACGTCAGTTTTGGGAAAAAACCATTTCGAGGAACATCTAACATGCTTCTTTATCTGCTCATCAGCCAGGCTATTGTCTCTCCTGACGAGAAAATAGAATGAAAAATTCTTGGGGGAAATAAAGAAGGAAGGAAAATGGGACGAAGACTACCAGTGAGCCTGGAAACAGGCGGAGGTAATGCAAGAACAGAAAAACGGAGAAATTGAAATCTGAAATGAGCTGCTCTATCGAAACGGTAGACTATAGATTCCAGAAAGAATCATTCAAAGGATATTGGAATCAGAACACGACACAAAAATCGCTGGACACATGGGACAAGACAAAATAATCGAGCTGGTATGATGAAACTTCTGGTGGCCAAAAATGAACGAACGAATCATTGACTTCGTCTGAGAAAAAAATGAAGTGCGAAGTGTGTAGTATTTTTTGAGTGTTGAAAAATAAACAAAAAGGAGGTGGTTGTAAAGTACTGAGCCAAAAGTTTCCGTACACCCGCCCCGACTACGCCACCCCACCACACATATATACCTCTCTAACTCAGCAACAACACAATAGAAAGTAATAAAAACTTGCATACATAGTCTTTAGATACAAGTGCAGCTTCTAACAATTTTACAGCCAAAAAAAATTAGTACTTTGTGTACCAGCCCTTCGCTTCCAGCAAAGCAGCCACCCTCCTAGGCATCGACTCCCACAGCGTCTCCAGAAAGTCCCCCTCAATCTCTTCCCTCCAAGTGTCGGTGAGAGCCTCTGCAAGGGCCCTTCTCACTCTGTCCGGACCACCAGGTGTCTTGTGAATTTCTGGAAACCTCTTATGCATCCTCTCCTTCAGCCTCTTCCACACGTGCTCGATCGGGTTCATGTCTGGCGAGTTGGCGTGCCATGTCATGACCTGAATGTTGTGCTCCTCGAACCAAGCCATGGTATCCTTCGCAGTATGTATTTTTGCGTTATCCTGTTGAAAGACAGGGTCGCCGAGCGTGTCGTGCACCTCCTGGTAGATGTCGACGAGGCCATCCTTGAGGACTCCGATATACACCCATCGATTGACTGACTTCTCAAAGATAGGGATAAGAGGCCCCTTGTTACGCCCCCAAATACACCCCCAGACCATCAACTTTACCCCAGGACCCTTTGTGACCCCATGGATACAGTCTTGTGGTACTTCTGAGGCGGTGTGCGAAAGAGCCAAATCCTCGGCGGATCTTTACTCTTCTCAACACTGGTTCTGGGATGGAAAACGCCCCAGAATCTAACGGAAGTCCAATCCTTCCTAGGATTTGCCAATTTCTACAGACACTTCATCAAGGACTACTCCCGAGTAGCAAGACCACTTACGGAACTAACAAAATAAAGGGAATAGGCCTGGAACCAGGAAGCAGAAGCAGCGTTCCTAGAACTAAAGTAGCGATTCACCACGGCACCAGTGTTGGCCCACTTCGACCCAACAAAACCGGTCATCATCGAAACTGATGCATCAGATTTCGCGATAGGCGCCGTCCTGTCACAACAAGACGAGAAAAACCGGCTACACCCAGTAGCATTCCATTCCAGAAAGTTCCAACCCGCGGAGATCAACTATGAAATCCACGACAAGAAACTCCTGACAGTAGTCGACACCTTCAAACACTGGAGGTACTACTGCGAAGGGGCCACCCACCAGGTCCAGGTTTTCTCGGATCACCAAAACCTGGAATACTTTACGACAACCAAAGTATTAAACTGGAGGCAGGCACGCTGGGCGCAGGAACTGGCTGGCATCGATTTCAGAATTTATTACCAACCAGACACCCAGAATGGGAAACCAGATGCACTGTCAAGGCGTTCGGAGTACTGCCCCGAAAAGAGGAGGGTAGAAAACCAGCCGATAACGATGGTTTTGAGAAAAAATCACTTCGAAGAACGACTATCGCGCTCATTCATCTGTTCGTCAGCCAGATTGGCTTCCCTCCCGCCTAGGAAATGGTCGGAAGAATTTCTGGCGAAAGTGGAAGAAGAAGGGAAAAAGGACGAAGCCTATCAGAAGGCAAAAAAGGAAGCAGCGCAGGAAAAACCAGTACTGAAAGACCGAAAGGTTAAGGAAGGGATCCTGGAACTCAGGGAAGGACTGCTGTACCGAGGGAACCTACTCTGGGCCCCGGAAGGAATAGTACAGCAAATACTGAAATCGGAGCACGACACCAAAGTGGCAGGTCACATGGGACAAGACAAGACCATTGAGCTTGTTCGACGAAACTTCTGGTGGCCCAAAATGAACGAGCAAATCATTGACTTTGTCAGAAGTTGCCCAGAATGCCAGAAGAATAAGACCGCGCGGCACCAACCATACAGTCTATCCTCGCCCCTGGAACTCCCGTATGCACCGTGGCAGACAATAGCTATGGATTTCGTCACAGAGCTCCCAGTCTCGGAAGAAAGCGACCAACTCTGGATGGTCATCGATAGATTTACCAAGATGGCACACTTCCTCCCGCTAAAACAGGAAGGGAAAATGGCGGCCGACCTAGCGATCATATTCACCAGAGAAGTATGGAGGTTCCATGGACTCCCCACTGACATTGTCTTAGACCGAGACTCCTGGTTTACGTCCGAAGTCTGGAAGGAGTTTTTGCAGCTTTCCGGAATAAGACCCCGAATGTCTACGGCATTCCACCCGCAGACCAATGGACAGATGGAATGGCTCAACCAAACCATCGAAGCCTACCTCCGAGCTCTCGTCAGTAAGGAGCAGGATGACTGGGTACACCTACTACCAATAGCTGAGTTTGCCTACAACAACTCGGTCACAATAGGGAACGGCATGTCTCCATTCTACGCCAATTATGGTTTCCACCCGGTGGCTATGGACCCAGCGTTGACAGAACCCCTCAACCCGGCCAGCAGGGTCTATGCACACTGGATGCACACTGTGCATGATGAATCCCGGAAAGGGCTGGAAGAAGCACAGGAACGAATGAAACAGTATACGGACCCGAAGCGGAAGGAACCCCCAACATACCAAGTAGGAGACTTGGTTATGCTCAGCGGACGTAACATCAAAACATACTACCCCTCGAAGAAACTGAACCACAAAAGTCTTGGTCCCTTCCAAATCGAGAAAATCGTCTCCCCACTCGCTGTCCGCCTCACACTGCCCCAGAAGTGGAAGATTCACAACGTCTTCCACGTCTTGCTACTCGAACCATACCGAACTAGCGAACACCGGGCACCTCCGGACCCCTCGAAGGTGTTGCAGGAAGCAGACAACATCGAACAGTCAGAGGAATACAATGTGGAAGAAGTTATGTCCTCGGTCAAGTACGGCCAGGGAAATAACAAGCAAATTCTCTATCTCATCAAATGGCTCGACTATCCAGAATGTAAGGACTGGACGGAAGAACCATAACAACTTTTCGGTACGCGGTCTGGAGAAACTCCAGGAGTTTCATCGATGGAATCCGGACGCACTGAGGGACTACCAGCTCACTGAGGGCTAGACCAGTTCTACCGAGGACCTGGTGGTAGTAGGCCGAAGGGGCGGAGGACTTCAGCCATGCGCAGACTTTGACACCAAGACCCGCTTTACGGGCAACCCGAGAAGCCGCCGACTGGGCACCCGGCAGGGACTCCCGAAACGGTGGACGTTAAGAGTCAGGAAAACTGTTCAGAACAGATGTATCGACCTCTTGGCGACCGACTCGGACTGGCGGAACCGGCGTGAAAGGCAGCCTAAGCGGTGAAGTGAGTCCCCGACAGTGCGGTCACTGCTCCAACATAGTAGTTTCCCCCCGGAAGGACGTGGGTGCGGTCACTGTCGAGTATACCGGTTTCTAGTAAGAAGGACACCATGCCTCTCCCGATTCCCTGTGCCATTCACAACCTTGGAACCCCACCGACTCGGCCAACATCAGGAAAAAAAATGTGCATCCGGACGCACAGGCTACGTCCTGACGCACCAGGCACTCGGGACGCTCTGGATGCACCCTGGCAGTGCACATACCGCTTCCAACGCAAAACGCACAGGCAATGTGAATTCGGACGCAGCTTACCATGGCACCATGCGCCTAGACGCAGCTCGCCACAGCATCTGCTTACCGGACGGAGCATGGCAGGGCATTTTCGTTCTGGACACACGGTGTCAGGGCATTTTCCTTCTGGACGCACGGTGTCAGGGCATTTTCCTTCTGGACGTAGCCGTGTCAGGGCAAATGGCATCCGGACGACGCGTGTCATGGCACCGTGGTTACACTGGCTGTCAAGGCATGGAACATCGTAGCAAATACTCGTGTCGTATTCACAAACATGCAGCGGGTTCCAGGCATAGTGACTCAGTCCAGTTCTATTCTCTATATCTAATGTACATCTATATATGCTACTACCACACTTCGCGTTTCCAGCACAAGCACCCAGCGTCATATCCATCGCTGCTGTTTTTGACGCGCGTAGCATTACTGGGTGTCGGAAACAAAGGAATGTTGGCAAATACGACACGACGCGATGAGCCCGACGTGATGAGCACGACGCAATGAACACGATGCGATGAGCACGACGCGATGAGCACGACGACTATGAGGAGGATGGCAATGAGGATGCTGGCAGCGTGGACGATAGCGAGTAGGACACGGCGAGTATGAGAGCGAGTAAGACGTGATGAGTATGGGAGCGAGTAGGACGCGACGAGTATGAGAGCGAGTAGGAGGCGGCGAGGACGATAGCGAGTAGGACACAGCGAGTATGAGAGCGAGTAAGACGTGATGAGTATGGGAGCGAGTAGGACGCGACGAGTATGAGAGCGAGTAGGACGCGGCGAGGACGATAGCGAGTAAGACGTGGTGAGGACGATAGCGAGTACGACGCAGCGAGTATGATGGCGAGCTTTATGGTATGGTTAGCACAGCTCTCAGATTGACAGAGACACCGGGAAGTTGTAGAATACACAGTGACGAGTCGATGTCAATGAGGGTGCCGGCAGCGAGGACGATAGCTAGTAGGAGGTGGCGACCACGATGGCGAGCTTTGTGGTATGGTTAGCACAGCTCTCCGAGTGACAGGAACAGTGGCGGGGAGTAGTATAATACGAGATGAGGAGTACGATGTCAATGAGATTGCTGGCAGCGAGAACGATAGATAGTGAGTAGGACGCGGCGTGTATGATGTCAATGCAAAGCGCCAAGCCATTACCAACACTTGTGCTTGCACAAGGTTCAGCGTCCTCATCACTCCTAGACCCCTTTTTTCTTCTTTCACCTCGTCCTAGATACTCGTCGTCGTCCTTCGCATTGCCATCATACTCGCCGCCATCAAATTAATGATATCTTATTTGTCGACATTTTCCTCATCAACATTTTCCTCATCAACATTTTCCTCATCAACATCTTACTCGTCGCACCATTCTTGCTACGTTACTCGCCGCCATCCTCACTGCCATCAAACACATCGACATCCTCCTCAATGACATCATACTCGTCACATCGTATTGTACCAGCTCCCACCGCTGTTCCTGTCACTCGGAGAGCTGTGCTAACCATGCCACAAAGCTCGCTGTCGTGCTTGCCGCCTCCTACTAGCTATCGTCCTCGCCGCCGGCACCCTCATTGACATCGACTCGTCACTGTGTATTCTACAACTTCCCGGTGTCTCTGTCACTCTGAGAGCTGTGCTAACCATGCCATAAAGCT
>Ga0307516_10001135_pt1 | contig 37117 bp, 36 predicted proteins | sample 19_EM_MG_FD_203310 | JGI IMG/M metagenome (GOLD analysis project Ga0307516, IMG submission 203310) | Populus trichocarpa ectomycorrhiza microbial communities from riparian zone in the Pacific Northwest, United States - 19_EM | ecosystem: Host-associated > Plants > Roots > Unclassified | place... | reverse complement strand
ATTGGCGTTTGTCGCAGCGCGGGGGTGGTCCCGCAGGACCACCCCGGCTCTCCCCTGAATTCAGACCGCGACGCTGACGTAGTGCTTGCCCGACTCCGTCACGACCCGGACCGAAGCGACGTCGGCCGGTGCGACCAGCGCGCTGCCGTCCAGGGTCGTGCCCTCGCCCGCGCCCTTCGCCGAGACGACCCAACTGCCCGCCAGCACCACCGCGCCGCTCTTGGACACCACCTCGAGCAGGCATCGCTCGCCCGCCGGGATCTCGGCGACGGCGGCCTTGATCCGCACCCAGCCCGGCGCCGGTGCCACCGCGACGGTCATCCGCGCGCCGGTGCCGGGGTCGACCGCGGTGGCGGTCTTCGTGCCGGGGATTGTCGTCGGCTCCACCTGCGAACTGGGAGTGGGCAGCGCGATCGCCGGCCCCGGCTCTGCCGTGCCGCGGCCTACCACCACCCCGGACGCGATGGCGGCGGCGACGACCACGGCCGCGGCGGCACTCACCAGCGCGGTGCGCCGATGCCGCCTCCCGGTCGACTCGTCCCGGATCTGCCGCAGCGTGCGCTGCAGCAACAGGTCTCCGCCCTCGGGCGGCCCGTCCAACAGCATCGCCTCGGGCACTGCCTCGAGCGCCATCGTCCACTCCTGGAGTGATTCCACCTCGCCCCGGCATTCGGCGCAGCCGGCGAGATGCTCCTCGACCAGGCGTACCTGCTCCGCGTCCAGCGACTTCGTCAGATAGCCGGCGAGGTCCACGTGATTCGTATTCATCATGAGGCAGACCGTTCCGTTCCGGCTGCGCTCAGCGACCGGAGCTCGCGTAATGCCCGGAGGGCGTAGAAAGAGCGCGACTTGACCGTCCCGGGCGGGATGCCCAACGCTTTGGCCGCCTCCGCGACCGTGCAGCCCAGCAGGTAGACCTGCTCCAGCACCTCGCGGTGCTCGGTGGAAAGCCGGCTGAGCGCATCCACCACCACGACCGAGTTGACCACCTGCTCCGCGTGATCGTCGGAGATCGCGACCTCGACCGGCGACTCGCGCACCTCGGGTGCACGGGCGTTACGGGCCCGGATCTGGTCGGTGACGATGTTGCGGACCACGGTGAGCAGCCAGCCGCGGACCGAGCCCTTGCCGTTGACCAGGCTGTCCGGATGTCGCCAGGCCCGTACCAGTGCCTCCTGGACCACGTCCTCGGCGGCGGCCCGGTCCCGGGTCAGCTGTGTCGCATAGGCGAGCATCGCCGCCCCGTGTTCCGAGAACAGGGATCTGACCAGTGCTTCATCGGCCACCTCCCGGCGACGTTGGAGCCTCAACCCCGGCATCTATTCCCCCCGGTTACGGCGGTTACCACGCCGAGGCTGACCGGACGGAGCGCTTGTCCGGCCACCCTCGACCCCCGTTTCGTTGGTCTGACTCCCCACACACGTACCACTCCCACTCATCGGTTCAGAGCAATTTTCGGATGAACCGGATCCGATCCGGTGCCGTGTGGATGGCGTACGGCTCACCCACAGGGGGAATCATGAAGCGCAGCCACATCGTCGTAGCTGGTCTGGCACTGACCAGCGCGCTCAGCCTCGCCGCCTGTGCGCGGCCGGGCACCGACCCCACGCAGGTCAGATATGTCGCCGCGGAGGGGGAGACGCCCGCCACGCCGGAGGTGCCGCCCGAACCGACGACGCAGCCGGAGCAGCCCGAACTGGCCGGCGAGGAGACCCCGGACGCGCAGTCCGAGCCCATTCCCGAGCCGACCGTCGCGAAGACCCAGAAGTGGGTCAAGATCTTCAGCGGCGCGTCCGACGAGGACATCACCCCGCCGAAGAGCATCCGGTCGGGCAGCAAGACCGTCGAGCTCAACACCGCCGAGAACGCCGTCATCGGCACCTACGTCACCGACGGCGCCGGCCGCACGCTCTACCGCTTCGACGAGGACTCGGCCAAGCCGCCGAAGGCGACCTGCAACGGCGCGTGCGCCGAGGCCTGGCCGCCGCTGCTGATCAAGTCGCCCGGCAAGATCTTCCCGAAGGGCATCAACCCCAAGATTCTCGGGTACGTCGAGCGCGCCGACGGCACCTGCCAGGTCACCATCAACGGCTGGCCGGTGTACTACTTCGCCAAGGACGCCAAGCCGGGCGACATCCTGGGCCAGGGCGTCAAGGGCACCTGGTTCGCGGTCGACCCGAAGGGCGGCAAGACCGGCAAGCTGCCCGAGTCCGCCGGCGGTACGGGTGGCACCGACGACTCCCAGAGCTCCGGCAACTCCGGCGGCGACGATGGCGGCGACGCCGGTGACGACGCTCCCGCCGACCCCGGCTACTGACAGTTCCGGCCGGCGTTCAGGCACCGCACGACCTCTCGCATCAGGGCATCCGGCATCAGATTGACGAACAACGCGTGATCGGTGAGCGGGCTGTGCCGCTGCGCGTCGAACGAGTCGATCCGGTACCGGGTGCCCGGCGCGATGTCGTAGGCGGCGACGATCCGCAGCCGGGGAACCGCGAAGGTCGAGATCGGACAGCCGCCGCCGGGTGCGGGGTAGACGAGATGCCGGCGATGGTCGTCACTGTCGACCCGCCGGCCGTCCCAGCAACTCGGGAAGTCGAAGACCCTCAGCACCTGCTCACCACGGGGGCAGACCACATACCGCACGGCCCGCCGCTCCGGGCTGCCGGAACAACTCCAGACAGCGGCGGCCCGGGCACCGCCGTTCGTCACGGCGTACGCGTCCCCGGCCGCACCCCGCAGCAGCCGCGGCATCTCCACCACCGGCCCCCGCGGGTTGCCGAGGAAAGCGAAGCTGACCGAGACCGGCACCTGCACCGTGCCGCCGTGCGGACCGTCATCGGGGCCGACCGTCCGCAGCACCGGCCAGTAGTAGGTTGACTCGTCGCCGTTGGTGCAGGTGGTGCCGCCGCCGACGAGGCTCGGCACGGTGCTGCTGATCTCGACGGAGAGATTCCCGAGATAGTCGTGCAGATGGTGCACCGGCCCGGTCCTACCCGGGGTCACGACGACGTTGCCGGTGTTGCGGTGGCCCTCAGCGTTCCGCCCACAGTCCCAGGTGTACGAGCCGGGGCCGGCGTTCTCCGGAACAGCGGCGACCTGGTCGATATCCACATAGTCGGCGCCCAGGTCAGGCCGGCGCAGCATGCCGGCGGCGATGGCGACCCCGGCGAGCAGCAGCTCGATCGCCAGGGCCCACGCGGCGGCCCGGCGCCGACCTCTCGCGGCGTACGCCATAACGTCACCTTACGCACACCAGCGGCCACCCCCGGTGTTACAAACTGGACAGCAACGGTATCCGCGGTCAAACCTCGGCAGCGAGTCGGATCCCAGACCCAGGCCTATCGGTACGGTGGATTTACTCCCGCACAGAACAGCTGATACTGGGCAGATGGCGGACTGGATCTCGGGCGACCGGCGGCTGCCGGTGCCGGTCACCGCGTACGGACCGCTGCATCTGCTGGCCATCCACGTGCACAGGATGGCGAACGACGGGCAGGCGTACGAGGCGATCGCGACCGCCGACGCGTACCTGATGATCGCCCGCACGGTCCGCGACGACAAGACCGCCCGGCTCCTCATCCAGGGAAAGATGTACGCCCTGCTCGCGATGGGCCGGCTCGTCGAGGGCACGGCGCTGGGCGAGGAGTTGCTGCGCACCGCCGGTTCCCTGCTCAGCGAGGCCAAGGCCCGCTGCGACCTGGCCCAGCTGTACCTGCTGCGCGGCAACTACGTCGACTGCATGCAAAATCTGGCCCGGGCCGGCGCCCTGCTGGACGTGGGCCCGCCCGGCACCGACCGGCACCGCTCGGCCATGTGCTCGTTCGCCGAGGCCGCCACCGCCGCGGAGATGTACGAGACGGCGGCCGCCGCCTACGACCGGTTGTGCGCCTCCGACTCCCCGAACCGCTCGACGTCGTTCGACCTGGTGCACGCGGTGACCCTGCTCTACTGGGGAATGCGGCTGGCCCACGTGGGCCGGGCCGAGGAGGCCCGCAGCCGGCTGCGCCGCAGCGCCGAGATAACCCGCCACAGCCTGTACGTCCGGCCGGACATGCACACGACGGCCGTGCACGCCCTGGCCCTGGCGAAACTCGGCGAGACGACGGTCGCCGAGAAGCTCGCCCGCGAGGCGATCATGCCGCTGCGCAGCGGCCGGACCTACCAGTACGCCCGGATGGCGCACCTGGCGCTGGGGATCAGCCTGCGCGCGCACGGGTTCCCGCACGAGGCCCGCCGCGAGTTCATCGCCGCCCGCGAGTTGAGCGAGCACGGCTCCCGCCCCGACGAGCGGCCGATCATCCGCTTCGAACTGGCCCTGACCGCGCTGGAGCTCGACGGCGGCCAGTCGAGCCGGGACCTGTTCGAGACGATCGAGGGACAGATGCGCGAGCTGTGGCGGCTGCGGCTGCAGCGGCTGGCGATGCTGCGCCAGGCGGGCCAGCGCGAACTGGCCGAGGCGGCCAGGGCCCGCGCGGAACGCGAGGTCCTCCTCGACCCGCTGACCGGGCTCGGCAACCGGCGCAGGTTCGACCTGCTGCTCACGGAGGTGGATCGGGCGGCGGGCAGCCGCCCGCTGACCGTGCTCCTCATCGACCTGGACCACTTCAAGGCGGTGAACGACGCGTACTCGCACAGCGCGGGCGACCGCGCGCTGCGCGAGGTGGCGACGATCCTGCGGGCCCACTGCCGCACCGGCGACGAGGCAGTCCGATATGCGGGCGACGAGTTCGTGGTCTTTCTGCAGGGCGACAGCACGGCGGGCCGCGAGGTGGCGGAACGCATCCGCACCGCGGTAGCGGCCGCGACGATCCTCCCGGAGGCGCGCCTGACGGTAAGCGTGGGCGTGGCGACATGGTCCCCAGGCATGACCGGCGACGCCCTGTTCCGCGCCGCCGACGACCGCCTGTACGCGGCCAAATGGAGCGGCCGCAACACCACCGCCGCCTAGGGGGGACGCACCACCTCGCCGAGGCTGAGGAGGGGCGGTGCCAAGATTCGTTCGTGGAACAGCAGACACCGCACGTTCGGATCGTGCATCTCACCGCCCCGGCCTTCGCCGCGCTTGCCGTGGGTGACCTTGTGGCCGCGGAGGCCGCCAGTCCGGTTCCGCTCTCCGGTTACCTGGCCGGGCCGGAGAACAGCGGAGTCTGGGAGCGCCGCCGGGCCCAGGTCGAGCGGGATCCCGCCGAGGCCGGCTGGGTCACCGGGATCATCTGGGACGAGGAGCAGCGGGTCGCCGTCGGCCGGGCCGGTTTCCATGCCCAGCCGGACGCCGCCGGCCTCGTCGAGATCGGCTACGCCGTCGATCCCGCGTACCGGCGCCGCGGTTATGCCCGCGCCGCGTTCGAGGCGCTGCTGGCCCGGGCCGCCGCCGACCCGCTGGTGCGCACGGTGCGGGTGACGATCAGCCCGGACAACGTCGCTTCCTACGGCCTGGTCGCGCAGTACGGCTTCGCCGAGGTCGGCGAGCAGTGGGACGACGAGGACGGCCTGGAGATCATCTACGAGATCGACGCCTAGTCAGGCCAACCCACCTGCCCGGCGCTGCCACCGCCAGAGCGTTGTTCCTTGGCGTCCGGTGTGGCGGCATCCATGAGGCGAGTCATCGCCAACCGTTTCCACTAGGAAGGCTTGCCGGCGGTCCATGATTTGGGCACCACGTCCAGCCGTCGCGACCTTGATGGGTTTTGGTGCCGAGGACGCCGCAGGTCTCCTAGATCGCGAGCGCCCCTGCGGAGCCGGCTGCCGACTCGGCCTACGGCCCCTGGATGCTGCACTTGATCGAGTTTGCTGCCTCCGGGCGCGGAGCGGACCACACCGCGACCGAGATCCGACCGATCTCGGCAGAACCAGTACAGCTTCAGATGTTGACGCCGTCGGCGGGCAGGTTGGCTGGGATCGCCGCCGCGGCCGTGCCGTTCGTCGACGGGGTCGCCGCCGGCATGCCGAGCGTGTACGCCGTCATCGACAGGCTGCCGTAGGCGTACCCGTCGACCAGCACGTCGGCGCCCTCCTTGCCCGCGCCCGCCAGCCCCGCCAGGTAGAGCAGCGGCAGGAAGTGGTCCGGGGTCGGCACCGCGTGCCGGAAGTCGCGGTGGGCGTCCAGGCGGGCCGCGTTGAGCGGGTCGTCGAGCATCGTCTCCTTGGCGTCGGAGTCGAAGCGCTGGGCCCAGTCGAAGCCCGCGTCCGGCATGGCGCGGTTCACCCCGCCGAGGTTGTGCACCACGTTGCCGCTGCCGAGGATCAGCACGCCGTCCTCGCGCAGCGGCGCCAGCTTGGCGCCCAGCTCCAGGTGGTAGTCGAAGCCCTTGTCCGCGTTGATGGACAGCTGGGTGACCGGGATGTCCGCGTCCGGGAACGCGTGCACCAGCACCGACCAGGTGCCGTGGTCGATGCCCCAGGAGTCGATGTCGGCGCCGACCCAGGTCGGCTTGACGATGTCGCTGATCTCCTCGGCCAGTGCGGGCAGGCCCGGCGCCGGGTAGTCGACGTCGAAGAGCTGCTGCGGGAAGCCGAAGAAGTCGTGGATCGTGCGGGGCCGGGGCATCGCGGTGACCGCGGTCGCGTTGATGTACCAGTGCGCCGACACCACCAGGATCGCCCGCGGCCTCGGCACGGCGGCGCCGAAGGACCGCCACGCCTGGGTGTATCGGTTGGTCTCGAGCGCGTTCATGGGGTTGCCGTGTCCGATGAACGCGGCCGGCATCGTGGTCATGGTTGCACTTTAAACCTTCAAAGCGGGTAGACGACCCCCGAGCGCCCGCTGTACCGGTGCCGCTCGCCGTCCCGCTCATGCCCGGTGTCCGGCGCGTCCAGCCACACGACGTACGGGATGCCCTTCTTGAGCCCGCTGATCGTGGCGGTGACCGTGCAGCCGGTGCCGGCGGCCACCTTCTGCCACGTGTAATTGGGCTGGCTGCCGCCGATCAGCGGCTGCTTCACCGCGGTGATCCGGTAGTACGAACCGTACTGCTGTGGCCAGGTCACGGTCAGCTTGCCGACGCCCGGCACGACCTCGATCGGGATCAGCGGCGGGCTGACGGTCCAGTCCTGGGCGCAGTCGGGTTGGGCCGGCAGGAAGGACACCGGCGGCAGCGCCGGCGACCGCGAGCCGGCGACCGACGGCACCGGGCTGGGTGTGGCGCTTCCGCTGGCCACGACGATCCAGTTGGCGCCCGCGATCGGGGTGGCGCTCGCCGACGCGCCCGGGGTGGCCGTCGACGAGCCGAGCCCGAGCACGCCGCAGCCGCCGAGGGCGATCGGCAGGGCTAGCAGCGGGAGCAGGAGCTTTCGGAGCCGCATGCACCCCGGTTCGGCCCCGATCGGCGATGGCTTAGCGGTGCGCCGGACCGAAAATTCTCCTGAGTCAGACCCGGAAGAGGTGGTGCCCGGCCATCTCCAGCCCGTCCTCGGCGACGGCGACCGGCGTACGCAGGCCCGTCTCGTCCCGCAGCACCAGGCCGGCGCCCTCGGGCAGGTAAGTGCCCCGCGCGACGCGATGCCGGCCCGCGACGCTGCCCCGGTACGACCAGTCCGCCGCCAGGTGCAGCCGTACCGTGCGGTCCGCGCTGAGCCAGATCCCGACCAGCGGGTCCGGCTCGCCGGGCGCGACCGGCCCGGCCGCGGTGATCCGCTCGGGGGCAACGCCGCCGAGCGCTAGGGCGAGCAGCGGCGTCGCGTCGAAAATGGTCGTGTCTACGCGGTGGGTTCGCATCTGGGCGCTCCGGGGGGCGGCGGGCGTGGGCCCCTACCTTCGGCACCGCCCCGGCCCGGTTGAGCCTCAGCGCATGATCATCCCGGCGGGATCGTGTCCGGGATCACCATTGCCGGTTTCAGCTCGTCGACCCGCTCGCCCGCAGCGCGCCCAGGACGGCCGTGCTGAGGTGTTCCAGGTAGTCGTCGTCGATCGGGGTCCGGGAGACCGCGAGCCGCCAGTACAGCGGTCCCAGCATCAGGTCGACCGCGAGGTCGGGGTTGGTGTTGGCGGGCAGCTCACCGCGGGTGACGGCCTGACCGACGATCTTTTCGCCGACGGCCTGCTGATGGGTACGCAGCGCGCGCTGCAGCGTCTCCGCGATCTTCGGGTTGCGCGCCGCCTCGGCCATCAGATCGGGGATGATCTGCGAAGCGATCCGATGCTGCAGCGCCTTGCTCACGATGAACATGAGCAGCTGCAGATCGCCCGCGAAGCTTCCGGTGTCGGGCATAGGCACGCTACGCTCCGCAACTGCGGAGACGATCTCAAGGACCATCTCCAGTTTGTTGCTCCACCGCCGGTAGATCGCGGTCTTGCCGACGCCGGCACGGCGCGCCACCGCCTCGATGGACAGCCGGCCGTAGCCGACCTCGGCCAGCTCGTTCATGACCGCGTTACGGATGGCCGCGGTGATGTCGCCGCGGAGCACCGCCGCTCCGGCGGGTGCACGTTTCGCTGTAACCACGGGTGCACTATACGCCAGGACGCAACGGTTGCGTTCTGGCGCTCGTTCGGCTAATTTCGGCTCTAACGTCGATACGACGCCGTTCCATCGATGCACAATGTTTAGTGTGTTCCCGCGCAAGTCATCAAGGTCCCCCAATCCCAGCGGACCGACTAGATCGGAGCGACACCCCATGCCCCAGACGGCGGTCGCCGAGTCCGACACCGGCCTGACGCTCAAGGAGCTGGCCCGCAAGCACGGCCTGAGTGCCGCCGGCAAGCTGCCCTCCCTAGTCGGATACACCCGGCAGCTGTGGGCCTATCGGTACTTCATCGCGTCGTACGCCAACGCCAAGGTCTCAGCGTCGCTGGGCAAGACCCGGCTCGGCGTCTTCTGGCAGGTGCTTACGCCGCTGATCAACGCGGCCGTGTACTACCTGATCTTCGGCGTCATCCTGAACACCGCGAAGGGGGTCGACAACTTCGTCGCCTACCTCTGCACCGGCGTGTTCATCTTCGGCTTCACCCAGTCCACGGTGTCGGCCGGCATCCAGGCCGTCAGCGGCAACCTGGGACTGATCCGGGCCCTGCACTTCCCGCGCGCCAGCCTGCCGCTGGCGATCACGATGATCGAGATCCGCAACACGATCGCCTCGCTGGCCGTGCTGATGGTCATCGTGCTCGGTTTCGGCGAGCCGATCACGGTGGAGTGGCTGCTCATCGTGCCGGTCTTCCTGTTGCAGGCGACGTTCAACGCCGGACTGGCGCTGGCCGGGGCCCGACTGGGCAGCAAGATCCCCGACGTCCGGAACCTCATCCCCTTCATCATGCGGATGTGGCTCTACTTCTCGGCGGTGCTCTACCCGGTCACCCGCTTCACCGACCACCTGAGCGGCTGGAAGCTGCAGGTGGTCGAGGCCAACCCGATGCTGCTGTTCATCGACCTCATGCGGCACGCGCTGATGGAGAACGTGCCCCTGGCGGCGGACCCCATGGTGATGTGGCTGGAGGCACTGGCCTGGACCCTGGTGGTCAGCATCGGCGGATATGTCTACTTCTGGCGCGGAGAGAAGGGGTACGGCCGTGGCTGACACCATGACCGAAAGCGACCGGCTGGCTCCGACGGTCATCGTCGACGACGCTCACGTGATCTACCGGATCCAGCAGTCGGCGTCGCCCGGCAGCGGCAGCCCGCTAGCCAGCTTCAAACGGCTCGTCACCGGCGCCAAGCCGGCGACCATGCGCGAGGTGCACGCCATCAAGGGTGTGAGCTTCGTCGCGCACAAGGGCGAGGCCGTCGGCCTGATCGGCACCAACGGTTCGGGCAAGTCCACCCTGCTGCGGGCGATCGCCGGCCTGCTGCCGATCGAGCGGGGTGCGATCTACGCGGCCGGGCAGCCCTCGCTGCTCGGCGTCAGCGCGGCCCTGATGAACGACCTGCCGGGCGAGCGCAACGTGGTGCTCGGCTGCCTGGCCATGGGCATGTCCCCGGCCGAGGTCAAGGCGAAGACCAAGGACATCATCGATTTCTCCGGCATCAACGAACGGGGCGACTTCAGCTCCCTGCCGATGCGCACCTACTCCTCGGGCATGGGCGCCCGGCTGCGGTTCGCCATCGCGGCCGCCAAGCAGCACGACGTGCTGCTGATCGATGAGGCGCTGGCCACCGGTGACGCCAAGTTCCGCCGGCGCAGCGAGCAGCGGGTCCGCGAGTTGCGTGCGCAAGCCGGCACGGTCTTCCTGGTGAGCCACAGCGAGCAGTCGATCCGGGACACGTGCGAGCGGGCCATCTGGCTCGAGTCCGGGGTGATCCGCGCCGACGGATCAACCGACGACGTGCTGAAGGAGTACGAGGCCTACGTCAAGCGGTAGGCCCCGCACTCCCCGCGGTCAGCGCATCGACAGGTGCACGTGGTTGGTGTGATCGCTCGACGGGTCTCCGCCGGCGCCGGAGTAGGACTTCCAGCCGCTGCTGGGCAGCCAGATCCGGCGATACCAGATGACGTAGAGCACACCGAGCCGGCTGGCGTTGTTGATGAAATAGTTCGCCAGCCGGTTGCCGTAGTCCTTGCTGCTCCCGGTCGCGTCGCCGCCGAAGCCGTTCTTGTCGGCCGCGAAGTCGCAGGCCCGACCCTTCGGGTGTTCGCCGCTGTTCTGCTCGCGGAAGCACGCGACGAAGTGGGTGAAACCAGCCTTCTTCGCCTGCTGCATCGCGTGCAGGGTGCGCGGCGTGATGCAGCCGGAGGTGGTCGGGTCGTTGACGCTGCACGACTCGCCGGGCAGCGAGCCGTCCGAGTTGCGCCGGGTGGCCGAGGCCACTGAGCTGCTGCCGCTGCTGCCACTCGATCCGCTGTCGCCGGACGAGTCGTCGGCCGCGCTGGCGGCGTTGGCCGCCTTGAGGGCGCTCTCCGCCTGGTTCTTACGCTTGGCCATGACGTCCAACTGGCGCTGCTGATCACGGACGGCGGCGTCGATCGCCACCTTGGCCTGCTGCTGCTGGGTCTTGGCGCCCTTGAGGTCGCGCACCGCGCGGTCCTGCTTGACGGCGATCATCTCCAGGGTCTGCGCCCGGTCCAGCATGCTGTCGGTGGAGTCGGCGGTGATCAGTGCCGCCATCGGCCCTAGCCGGCCGGTGCGGTAGGTCTGCTGGACGATCTTGTCCAGCGCCGCCTGCTTGGGGCCGAGATCGGCGTCGATCTCCTTGAGCTTGGCGGCCAACTGCTGCTGGCGCTTCTTGGAGCGCTCCAGGGCCTCCTTGGCCTCGACGAAGCCCTTGGACGCCGCCTCGAGCTGCTGGACCAGGGACTTCGATCCGCCCTCGCCGTCGTCGCCCGAGTCGCCCGGCGCGGCGAGGGGGCGTGGCGCCGCGGAAGCGGAGGTGGGGGCGGCGAGCGCCAGCCCTGTGGTGGCGATGAGGACCGCGAGCACGGTCGCTAATCGCCGGCGGACGGGTTTGAACCTCACGAACATTCCTTCCGTCGGCCGCCGACCGGGTTAGCTGACGGGTTCGGGATGGAAGTGATCCCTACGGATCCGCGCGGGCGCGCTGATCCGATTCACCCCATTACTCGGGTGGTTCCCCGGCTCGCCTTGCGGCGATTAGGCGGCGGTCTGCGCTGAGACCGTGACGAACACTACCCATCAATGCTAGGAATCGACAGTCGTCGCACCCTATGCAACTGACTAAACACTCGGGGTAGGCGACTACAGAGAGAGTGCAACGACTCACATTGATATGTCGTTACGGCCCATGACCTCGTCATTCCATCGAGTGGTAACGGAAAGTCGTTGTGCGGTAACGCTTTTACGCCCGCGGGAGGCCTGCCACCTGGGCGGTTGTCAGGTAAGCTGGCCGCCGGTTACTGCCACAGAGGTGCCGCCCCCAAGGCGCCGGCAGCCCACCATCTAATCGTCGCAAGATGAGCCGGGGAACCACCAGAGGTACCGGGGTGAATCCACAAGTCAGTGGTAGGGATTGCTTCCGTCCCGAACCCGTCAGCTAACCCGGCCGGTGGTCACGTGGAAGGATTCTGAATGACGGCAAGACCCCGCCGGTGGCAGATTCTCGCCCTGGCACCGCTCGCCGCGGTCGCGCTACTGCTCTCGCCCGCATCCCCGGCGAACGCAGACCCGGACGACACCAAGGCGTCCACTGCCGATGACGGCGACGACAACCCGCTGCTGAACGACGTGCTCGACTCCACGGGCCGGCGTTACCTGACGGCGAAGTCGGCGGTCGCGAAGTCGACCAAGGCCCAGCTCAGTTACTCCCTGCTCGTCAAGAACGCCGAGGCGAAGCGCGACAAGCTGCTGCCCGAGGTGGGTGCGGTCGCGGCACAGCAGTACCGCACCGGCGGCATCTCGACGATGGGCTTCCTGCTCAACACCGACGGCCCGGACGGCTTCCTCAAGAAGGCGATCTCCCTCGAGGAGATCAACGCCCTCAACGACGGCAAGCTGCGCGAGCTCGACGCGGCCATCGACGAGGTGAGCACGGCCAAGGCCCGCCTCGACCAGGAGGTCAAGGCCCAGAAGCAGAACTTCGCGCTGATGGCGAAGCAGAAGGAGTCGGCGGAGAAGGCCCTGGCCCAGGTCGGCGGCAAGACCGTGACCGGCGGCTTCGTGGTCGCCAAGTCCAAGGTCGCCGCGCCGGCGCCGCGCAACTCCGACGGCGATTTCGGCCCGGAGTCCTGCAACGTCGACGACCCGACCACGGGTGGCTGCATCACGGCGCGCACCTTCCACATGTACAAGGAAGTGAAGAAGGCGGGTTTCAACCGGTTCGTCGGTTGTCACCGCAACGGCGGCCCGTTCGAGCATCCCAAGGGCCGCGCCTGCGACTGGTCCCTGCAGAAGAGCGGCTTCTCCCCCTGGCACAACCAGGACACCCGGGAGTACGGCAACAACCTGATGGCCTTCCTGGTGCGTAACGCCGACCGGCTCGGCATCCTCTACGTCATCTGGAACAAGATGATCTGGCAGCCCGCCAGCGGCTGGCACTCGTACCACGGCCCCAGCGACCACACGGACCACGTACACGTGTCCATGCTTTAGCGCGACAGCGCGGAAAAGCCCCCGTCCTCCTCGCGGAGGACGGGGGCTTTTCTTTCGGGTCTCAGGCCCTGGTGGCCCGGCGGACCGGGGCGCGACCGGCGGGCTGAGTCGGCGCCAGGCCCGTCGGCGGCGCCGGCGGGATCGGCAGCACGACCGGCTTCACCTGGGTGATGGTGACCTCCTTGCCGTGGTGCAGCAGGTCGAGGCGGGCCGAGCCGCCACCGTTGCGCAGCGAGTAGGTGACCTCCTCCGCCGTCACCTCCACCCGCAGCCGCAGACCGCGCCAGAGCAGCGAGAACTCCAGACCGGTGATCCGGCTCGGCAGCCGGGGTGCGAAGGACAGCTGCCCGTTGAAGTCCCGCATCCCGCCCAGGCCCGCCACCAGGGCGATCCAGGAACCGGCCAGCGACGCCACGTGCACGCCGTCGCGGGCGTTCTGGTGCAGGTCGTGCAGATCCATCAGGGCGGCCTCGCCCAGGTAGTCGTGGGCCAGCTCCAGGAAACCCACCTCGGCGGCCATGACCGCCTGGACACAGGCCGACAGCGACGAGTCCCGCACCGTACGGGCGTCGTAGTAGGCGAAGTTGCGGGCCTTCTCCTCCGGCGTGAAGGCGTCGCCGCGCACGTACATCGCCATGACCAGGTCGGCCTGCTTGACCACCTGCTTGCGGTACAGGTCGAAGTACGGGTAGTTCAGCAGCAGCGGGTAGGCCTCCGGCGGGGTGTTCTCGAAGTCCCACTCCTGCAGCCGGGTGAAACCCTCCGACTGCTGGTGCACGGCCAGCTCCCGGTCGTACGGGATGTGCACCGACGCCGCCGCATCCCGCCAGGACGCCGACTCCTCGTCGTCCACGCCCAGCTTGCGGGCGAGTTCCGGGTGCCGCTTGGCCGCGTCCGCCGCGGCGAGCATGTTCTGCTGCGCCATCAGGTTGGTGTAGACGTTGTCGTTGACCACGGCCGTGTACTCGTCCGGGCCCGTGACGCCGTCGATGTGGAAGCGTCCGTGCCGGTCGTGGTGCCCGAGCGAGCGCCACAGCCGGGCGGTCTCGACGAGCAGCTCCAGGCCGTAGTCCCGCTCGAAGTCGTAGTCGCCGGTCGCCGAGACGTAGCGCCGCACGGCGTCGGCGATATCGGCTCCGATGTGGAACCCGGCGGTGCCGGCCGGCCAGTACGCCGAGCATTCCTGCCCGCGGATGGTGCGCCACGGGAAGGCGGCGCCCTGCAGGCCGAGGGTCTGCGCCCGCTCCCGGGCGAGATCCAGAGTGGAGTGCCGCCAGCGCAGCACGTCCGCGGCCGCCGCCGGCTGCGTGTAGGTCAGGGCGGGCAGCACGAAGGTCTCCGCGTCCCAGAACGTGTGGCCGTCGTAGCCGGGGCCGGTGAGGCCCTTGGAGCCGATCGGCCGCTGCTCGGCACGGGCGCCGGCCTGCAGGGTGTGGAAGAGGCCGAAACGGACGGCCTGCTGCACCTCGGGGTCGCCCTCGACCTTGACGTCGGAGTGGTCCCAGAACGCGTCCAGGTATTCCCGCTGCGCCTCGACCAGGCCCTCCCAGCCGTCCAGCCGGGCGCTGGCGAGCGCGGCGCCGACCTGGTCGCGCACCGCGGGCAGCGACCGGTTGCTCGACCAGCCGTACGCGGCGATCTTCACGACCCGGAGCTTCTGGCCCGGCTCGAGCTTGCAGGCGACGGTGGTGCGCAGCCAGTCCGGGTGGCCCTCGGTGGTGACGGCGTGCTTGCCAGGCGTCTCCACCAGGTGCTCCATCGCCGCGGCCATCCGCAGGTCGCTGGCCTTGGTCCGGTGCACGAGCAGGCCGCCGGTGCGCTGCTCCAGCATCTCCTCGGCCTGCAGCGGGTGGTCCAGCACCGCCGCGACCCGCGGGTCCTTGCTGGTCGGCGGGAGCTGCTCGTTGGCCACCAGCTCGGACTGCAGGATCAGCCGGGCGGAGGCGTCGAGCGGCTCGACCTCGTAGAGGAAGGCGACGATCGCACGATGGGTGAAGGACACCATCCGGACGGTGCGGACGCGGATCGCCTGGCAGGAGGGCGAGACCCACTCCACGACCCGCTCCAGCGTGCCCGCGCGCAGGTCCAGGGTGCGCTCGTGGGAGCGCAACTCGCCGTACCGCACGTCGAACGGCTCGTCGTCGACGAGCAGGCGCATGAGCTTGGCGTTGGTGACGTTGACCATCGTCTGGCCCGACTCGGGGAAGCCGTAGCCCGCCTCGGCATACGGCAGCGGGCGCAGCTCGTAGAACGAGTTGAGGTAGGTCCCAGGCAGGCCGTGCGGCTCGCCCTCGTCCAGGTTCCCCCGGAGGCCGATGTGGCCGTTGGCCAGGGCGAAGACCGATTCGGACTGAGCCATCAGGTCCAGGTCCAGCCGGGTCTCCCTGATGTGCCAGGGGTCGACGGGGTAGGCCCGTTCACGGATCACGGTGGTGCCTCTCGCACTGAAAGAAAGTCTGTAAGGGGGGTTACTTCAGGAGCTCGGCGAGATCCTGCACGACGATGTCGGCGCCGTGCTCGCGGAGCGCGTCGGCCTGGCCGACCCGGTCCACGCCGATCACGATGCCGAAGCCGCCGGCCTTGCCGGCGGCCACGCCGGCAAGAGCGTCCTCGAACACCGCGCACTGCTCCGGATTCACACCGAGCAGCTTCGCTCCGTAGAGGAAGGTGTCCGGCGCGGGCTTGCCCGGCAGGTTCTCCGTACGGGCGGTGACACCGTCCACGCGCACCTCGAGGAGGTCCGCGATGCCGGCCGCCCGCAGCACGTCCGCGCAGTTGGCGCTGGCCGACACGACCGCGCGCCGCAGCCCGGCGTCCCGGACGGCGTGCAGGTAGTCGACCGAGCCAGGGTAGACCTGCACGGCGCCTTCTTGAATCTTCTGCAGGACGAGCTCGTTCTTGCGGTTGCCGATGCCGTTGACGGTCTCCGCGTCGGGACTGTCGTCGGGCGCGCCTTCGGGCAGGGTGATGCCCCGCGAGGCGAGAAACGTCCGGACTCCGTCGGCGCGTGGCCGGCCGTCGACATACTGATGGTAGTCGGGGCCGGAATCGAACGGCACGAACGGCTGTCCCTCGTGCTGGGACCACGTCCGGAGGAACGCGTCGAAGGTCTGTTTCCACGCGGCGTTATGAACCAGGGCGGTCTGCGTGAGCACGCCGTCGAGGTCGAAGAGGCACGCCGTCACATGAGGAGGTAGTCCGAGCACTGGCCCAATGTAGTCGCCCCGGATGGCCGACACGCCTCAATGCGCACGATCACATTTCCACGGCGTTTCATTCCTGGTTCAGCCCGCCGCCACACCATGGTTGACCAGGCCAGACATGGTGTCGCCGCGGGGTAGATTCAGACACAGTCCGATAGTCGTCCCAATTGGGCCGGTGGCCATCGTCACTTCGTCGCACAGTTGGTACGCCAGCCAGATGCCCCGGCCGCCCACCTCGAAGGCCTCCGGCGCCGCCGCCGGTGGCCCCCGGAACTGCTCCGGGATGCCCGGGCCCGAGTCTGTCACCGTGCAGCACACCACCGCGCCGGTCGTCCACAGCACGATGCGACCCTGACCGCCGGCGTGCAGCACGGCATTGGTGATCACTTCGTTGATCGCCAGCACGAAACCCGGCAACCGGTCGCCGGGCAGAATGGCGTCCAGCCGCGCCGTGACCTCGTGGCGGACGACGGTGATCCCGTCGCGGCCGAACCGCCGGTCCAGCAGGACCGATCGATCGGAATCGGAGCACGAACGACCTGGATCGGAGTGCGTGGGGGCGACGTCCGGCGACTCCCTGCCCGGAGCCGGACGCAGCACGTCGTGGTCGACAGTTTCCTCCACCGCCGAGCAGCCTACGCCGCGTACCGCCTCCGTGGCAGCAAGGGAATCGGGATTCGGTCAGAACAGGCCCGACAGGGTCCGGAAGATCTCCGCGTAGAAGTTTCCGTCGATGTCCCGGTACAGGCTGTAGTCCATCCCCGGGCTGCCGAAGAACGGCCGCAGGGTCCACGCCAACTGCGTGCCGACGAAGCCGAAGAGCAGGATCCAGACGTAGAGCAGGGTCATGCTCGGCGGCGTGGGCTGGCCCTGTCGCGGCGGGTGCACCGGGCGCTGGTGCGGGTTCGCGATCGGGGTCAGCATGTAGCCCGGCGGCACCACCGGCGGCGTGTACGCGGGTGCCGGTGCGGTGATCGTCGCGGTGCCGCCGCTGCCGTTGGCCGGCACGGCGTCGGGCACAGCATCAGGCGCGGCAGTGGATGCGAGCGCAGGAGTGGCCGCCGCTTGCTGCTGCACGGCCGGCTTCTCGGGCGCCAGCAGGCCGTTCTCGTTCAGCACCCGCATGCCGCCGGTCAGGAAGCGCAGCCCGACCAGGGCCGAGAGCGCCAGGATGGCCACGTTCAGCAGCTTGAAGAACCCGTAGTCGGGCGCGGTGATGAGGAAGAAGAGCGCGATCGGCGCGAACGCCAACGCCAGCATCGCCGTGACGGTCAGGGCCACCATGACCAGCGCCAGCGACTGCCGGATCGACAGCCTGGCGCCGAAGACCAGGTTGAACAGGTACAGGGTCGGCAGGCAGATGGCGAGCGTCACCAGGAACAGCAGCGGCAGCTTCACCGCCGACGTCAGCGCCATCAGCACGCTGTGGAACGAGCCGAGCACCGCGCCGTAGCAGGCCAGGGCCACCACCGAGCTGAGCAGCATCTGGCTGGTCAGCCGGGTGAGGGATCGATCCTCCACCACCTGCTGCCAGATGCCCTGTCTGTCGCGCAGAATGCGTTCGATCACCAGAAGTCCGGATGCGTTGGCCACGTCCGTCCCCTCCTCCACCTCAACGACGTCGATACGCCATCGCACCGACGTAGGCGGGACGATATGCCATCCCGTCAACCCGGGCGAGAGGTCGATTCATCAGACTTTTCAGCGCCAACCGATATCGATGCGATCCCCGCGTTCGTCGAAGAAGTGCAGGGCGTCCATCCGTACGCTGATCGCCAGCGGATGCCCCGGCGAGACCGCCGGATAGGGCGCCAGCCGGACGGCCAGCTCGGCGGGCCGCCGGTGATGCCGGCCCGGGTCGCTGAGCACGGAGGTCTTCTCCGGATCGTCGCGTTCCGGCACGGCCTTGTCCGGTCGTTTGGTGAGCCGCTGCAGCGCTCCCCCGATCCGCCGCAGCGCGCCGGTCCCGGCCCCGGTGTCGGTGACCGCCTTGCCCAACTCGTCGACGACGACGGCGGTCGCCCCGATGTCGAGGAAGGCCAGCGACTCGTGACCGTGGTGTTCGAGGTAGCGGATGCGCCCCTGCAGCACGTCGCCCGGGGTGTCCGGGGCGACCGGGGTGAGCGCCTCCGCGCGCATGCCGACGACGATCCGCTCACCGTGGTAGTGCGAGATGGCCCGCGCCCGGATGTCGTTCCAGGGCAGGTAGAGGGCCTGCTCACCGAGGTTGAGCGCGATGTAGCGGTCCAGGTGCACGTAGACGGACGCCTCCAGCAGGTTCATCCGTGGGGCGCCGAGGAAGGCCGCGACGTAGAGGGTGGCCGGGCGGCCGTACACCTCGGTCGGCGTTCCCAGGTCCTGCAGCACCCCCTTGCGCATGATCGCCACCCGGTCCGCCATGGTCAGCGCCTCGGCCTGGTCGTGGGTGACGTACATGGTGGTGACGCCAAGCTCGCGGGTGAGCCCGGTGATCTCGGCGCGCAGCTCCGCGCGCAGCCCGCTGTCCAGGTTGGAGAGCGGCTCGTCCATCAGGAACAGTCCGGGGCGGCGCACTATGGCCCGGCCCATCGCGACCCGCTGGCGCTGACCGCCGGAGAGCTGGCCGGGCTTGCGGGCGAGCACGTCGCCGATGCCGAGCGCGCTGGCCACGTCGCCGATCCGCTCGCCGCGCGGCCCCGGCTCGACGCCGGAGAGCTTCAGCGGGAAGCCGATGTTGTCGCCGACGCTCATGTGCGGATAGAGCGCGAAGTCCTGAAAGACCATGGCGATCCGCCGGTCACGGGGAGCGAGATCCATGACCGGTTCGCCGTTGAGCAGGATGGCGCCGGCCGTTGGGTCCTCCAGCCCGGCGATCATGCGCAGAATGGTCGATTTGCCGCAGCCGGACGGCCCGAGCAGCACCATGAACTCGCCGTCCTCGACATCGAGGCTGACACGGTCGACAGCGACCGTACCGTCCGGCCAGATCTTGGTGACGTCCTTGAGCGCGACGGTGGACACCGTCAACCTCCTGCGGTTGAGCTGCGACGATGGCTTAGCGTGACCACACCCATCGATGCCTGCCATCGGGTGAACGTGCCATTTGCCGACAGTTACCGGTTCGTCACCCATTTATGGACGTCGCAGAGCACCCACTAAATGCACCGTCTGTGCAGGTGGCGGGTATTGAACAGCCGCCGCCGGAGGTTCCGGTCCCACCAATGAGGACAGGAAGATTTACTTTCCGGAACTGCCCAGTAGCACCCGGCGCACTACCCGCTCGGCCGCCTCGCCGTCGTCGAGGTAGCAGAATCGCTCCCGGAACCGGGCCCGCCGCGCGGCCGCGGCGGCGCCGGAATAGGCACCGGTCGAGAAGACGTCGACCAGCTCCGCGAAGGTCGTCGCGACCGCGCCCGGCGGCAGCTCCATCAGGTCGAAGTAGGCACCGCGCAACTCCCGGTAGGCCGTCCAGTCGGGCGCGAAGATCACCAAGGGCCGGTCCAGCACGGCGTAGTCGAACATCGCCGACGAGTAGTCAGTGACCATCGCGTCGGCGGCGAGATACAGGTCCTCGACGACCGGGTACGCCGACACGTTCATGATCCGTCCCCGCCGCGCCTCGGTCCGCTGCGCCGCGGTCACATGGAAGTAGTGCGCCCGGACGAGCAGAACGGTGTCCGGCCCCAGCCGGTCGGCGAACGCGTCCAGATCCAGCACCTGCTGCTCCGGCCGCAGCCACTCCCGATGCGTCGGCGTGTAGAGGACCACCCGCTCGGTGGGGGCGATGCCCAGCTTCTCGCGAACTGCGGCGACGTCCGCCGGGGTCGCGGTCGCCAGCCGGTCGTTACGCGGGTAGCCGACCTCCAGCGTCTCGTACCGGCAGGGATACGCCCGCTCCCAGGCGACCGTGGTGTGCGCGTTCGCCGTGATGCTGAAATCCCAGCGGTCCGCCCGGCGCATCTGCGCCCCGAAGTCCTGGTCCTTGGCCGCGGCCAGATGATCCGCCTGGTCCATGCCCATCATCTTCAGCGGCGTGCCGTGATGGGTCATCACGTGCGTGGTGCCCTTGCGCTTGACCACCCAGTCCGGCCAGTTGACGTTGTTGATCAGCCAGCGCGCCCGGGCCAGCGCCCGGTAGTACTGCCGGGAACCGGCCACCACGTAGTCGGTGCCCGGCGGCACGGACTCGACCCGCGACCGGCCGACCACCCACACGTTGCGCACGTCCGGCGCCAGCTCGGCGGCCTTGCCGGCGATCGCCGCCGGGTTGCAGCTCACCCCGCGATACCAGTACGCCGCGTACAGCGCCAGCTTGTCGTCGACCGGCCCCCGCATCTGGAGGTGGTAGTAGCCGCGGTACACGCCCTCGCGCACCCGGCTGAGGGCCTTGCGAGCCTTGCGGACCGACCTGCGTTTGAACCGTCGCGCCTTCTTGGCCACCCGGGTGGCCAGCTCCAGCGCCCGGAACGGCAGGAACGAGTTCCCCGCGATGAACTTGTACGACAGCGCGTCCCGGGCCGGCGGCTCGAAGCCCGCGGCCGGCCGGTACCGGCGGTAGTGCGCGACGATCTGCTCGAAGAAGCGGCGCCGGGAGCCCCTGGGCACCCGCTCGGCGTTGTGCAACACGGAGACGTAGTGCCAGAGCATCCGGCTGAAGAGCGCGGGTCGCAACAGCTCGGCCTGCGCCGAGTAGGCCTCGACCATGGTGAAGGCGTGCTCCCAGTGGTCGAAGATCTCGAAGTGCCGGTCGCCGAGGGTCCGGGTGATCGCGCCGGTTCGCCGCTGCCGGTAGTGCACGCAGGTGCGCGGGAGCCCGCTGATCCGCTCGGCGGCCGCCAGCACCGGGTAGGTGAACGAGACGTCCTCGTACCAGCCCTGCTCGAAGCGAAAGTCGATCTTGGTCAGCAGATCCCGGCGGACGACCTTGTTCCAGGCGACGTGCAGCACCTTGAGCACCCGCGGCCACTCGGCCATGGTGAAGGTCTCCGGGGCCTCGGCGAGCACCTTAGCGGCCCCGGCGGTCACCACCCGGCCGTCGCCGTGCACCCGGTCGAAACCCATGATCAGCACGTCGCAGGAGGTGTCGGCGAGCCGGTCGGCGACCGCGGTGAGCGCGCCCTGGGCCAGCCAGTCGTCGCTGTCGACGAACCAGACGTACTCGCCGGTGGCCTGATCGAGGCCGAGATTGCGAGCCCGGCCCAGGCCGACGTTCTCCGGCGAGGTGACCACCCGGACCCGGGGGTCACGCGCGGCATACTCGGCCAGGATGGCGCCACTGTGGTCCGGCGAACAGTCGTCGACGGCGATGATCTCGAAGTCGGTGAAGGACTGCTCAAGCAGTGAGTCCAGGCACTGGCGCAGGTAACCCTGCACCTTGTACACGGGCAGCACCACGCTGAGCAGGGTCATCACGTACCTCCGGATCGCCAGTCTCTGACCGCCCCCGAGAGGAACGAGACGCCGACGACGACGGCGAGCACCAACTCCCCGACTGTGGCGACTCCGCCCAGTGCACTCAGCACCAGTATGACGACCCGGCCGTCCCAGCCGAGCCATGCCCTCGCCGCGATGGCGTCGGGCGCACCCTTCTCCATCCGGGCGGTCAGATCATAGTGATCAAGTGCCAACACGAACAACAGCAGGTAAACAACGGGTGTCGGAACGGCGCAAATCAGCCCAACCGCGACCACCATGAGGTATTCGGCTGCCCGCAGCCCCGCCGGAATCAGCCAGTCCAGCGGGCCGGCGTGGCTCGTCCGGGCCGCGAGACCCGCGCCGAGCACCAGCAGGGCGGCCCCGACGAGCCAACCCGAGGCGTCACCCGCCCGGATCAGGTCCACCCTGAGGTCGCCGGAAACCCAGTGACCCCAGTCGGTGCCGCCCGGCACCCAGCCCGCCAGCAGGCCGATCACCAGCCCCAGCGCGGCCAGCGCCGCGACGGCGGTGCAGACCAGCGGGGCCTTGACCTTCGCGGCACTCAGGACGGCACGGACCAGCAGGCCGTCGTCCCGATGCCGCGACGTGTCGACCGTGTCGAGCACGCCGACGCGCATCGAGATCGAGCGCAACGACCGCAGACCCAGCGTGTACGCGGCGGCGAGCAGGCCCCAGCCCACCACGGCGGCCAGCGCCACCCGCCCGTTGGTCAGGGCGGCGAGGACGGCGATCAGCGCCCACCGCTCGCCGATCGGGAAGACCACGATCCGCTTGAGCCAGTACGCCGCCGACCCGGTGTCCGCCTGGACCCGGTTCGAGGCCCGGCTCAGCCGCGCTCCCACCCCGCCGCCGGCATCGGTGTTACCGGCGGTGCCGACGGACTGGCGGGCGGCGGCCTCGTCGTGCAGGGCGCCGTACCAGGTGTCGGTCATGTGCCGGACCGTCTGCAGCACGATGGCGGTGATCGCGAGCGGCCATGCGTACGGCAGCCCGGCCCGCTCCGCACCGGCGGCGAGACCGGCGTAGACGGCGTATTCCTTGGCCCGGTCGGCCATCGTGTCCAGCCAGCCGCCGAACGCACCGAAGCGCCGGGTGTAGCGGGCCAGCTGACCGTCCACACAGTCCAGCACGAAGCCGAGGAAGAGCAGGACGGCGCCGGCGATCAGGGCGGGCCGCGAGGCCTGCCAGAAGGCGAGCGCGGCGGCCACGGCGAAGACCACGGAAATGCCGGTGACCTCGCTCGGGGACAGGCCGAGCCGGGCGCAGAGCTTGGTCACGAGCGGCGACCAGGTGCTCACCGCGTACGTGGTGAAGAAGTCGTCCTTCTCCTTGACCGCGAGCCGCAGCAACGCGGCGTCCTCGTCGACGGCGGCGACCGCGGCCCGGGCGGCCTCCAGCTCCGCGGGGGTGTGCACCCGTTCGGCGTGCAGCAGGCGCACCCGGGTCGCGATGGGCACCAGGCCCGCCGCCAGCAACGCCCGCAGCAGCACGTCGATCGTGTCGCGCTGGGCAGTCGTCGTGGCCAGGCCCGTGGCACCGCCCGCCGCCGGCGGAAGCTCGGCGGCCTCCGCGGCCGCCACCAGGATCGGCAGGTCGGCCGGGGCGATGCTGATCGCACCCAGGAAGCGCGTCGTCCCGTCGGCGGCCAGGACCAGGCGACCGCGCTCCTCGCGCAGGTCACCACCCTCCTGCGCGACCACCAGGGCGGTGCTGCGGCCGGCCGGCTCGGTCGCGAGGGTCCGCAGCAGGCTCGGATGCCCGACCAGGTTGTCGGCGCAGAGCAGCAGCGGCTCGGCGGCCCCGGCGGCGAGCCGGGCTATCTCCCGCAGTTGACCCGCAACGTCGAGCCCGTCCACCGGGGCGACCGTGGTGGCCCCGGCCGCGGCCAGTGCCGCGGTCAGCTCGTCGGCTAGCCGACGGGCCGGGCCCGGGTCGAGATCGTTGCCGGTGCTCCCGCACAGCACGGCGAGCGTCACCGAGACATCCCTCCCACCTCAGACCGCCCGTGCACACGGTGCCTGAGGGGGCGGAATTGCCCCGATGTTAACAGCGGCTCCCCAGCGGGTACGGGTAGCCCTTACGGGAACGTGAGGGGCCTTCTCCACCTCGGGACCGAGGGCGGGGCGGCCACTGGTGCCTACCGTTGAACGTGGTTGCGGCACTCGGCCGTAACCAGCACCGATGGGGAGTGAGTAACGTGACCCGCCGACTGGCCCGGCCCCGCGACGACCGATGGATCGCCGGCGTTTGTTCCGCCCTGGCACGCCGGTTCGGACTGTCCTCCGGAGTGATGCGGCTGATCTTCGTTGTGTCCTGCCTGCTGCCCGGCCCGCAGTTCCTGATCTACCTGATCCTCTGGGTCCTGCTGCCCAACGAGTGACCTGCCGAGTGACCTGACAAGGCGGCGCCCCTCCCCTACCGCGGGGAGGGGCGCCGCTCTCGTGTCACGGGCTCGCGTAGGTGACCTTCACCGAGGTGTAGCCCAGGCTGGTGAGCAGGCCGGAGAGCATCTTCTCGGTGTTGTCACGGGCCCGCTGATCCAGCCCACTGCCCTTGGCCGCCTCGGTGATCCGCTGCTGGGCGAGCTGGTAGACGCGCTGCTGCTGGTTGGGATCCTTGCTGAACGCGTCGCCGATGCGGTTGAGCAGCCCGCGCTCCTCCGAGACGACGTAGCTGCGCTCCATGTCGAGGGCGGCCTGGCCCTGCTGCGGGGCGGGCAACTCGACCTCCACGGACTTGTCCGCGTTGTTGACCTTGAGCGCGCCCTCGCTGAGGCTGCCGAAGTCGACATATTCCTCGACCGTGCCGGAGCCCACGAAGAGCGTGCGCTTGTTGACCAGGAAGTCGGGGATGTTCTCCTTGTTTTCCTGGAGGTCGACGATGACCTGGAAGGTGCCGTCGGCCGCGACGTAGCGGCTCAGGTCGCGCATCGACTGCAGCAGCACCGGCTGGCTGCGGTCGGTCGTCTTGTCGGAGAACGGGTTGTCGAAGCTGGGCAGGACGTTGATCGCGCGCAGGCCGAGGCACATGCCCACGATCAGCGCGAAGACCACACCGGTGAAGATGACCACGCGGGCGAACCCGCCGAGGCCGGGCTTGACCTCCGCGTCCGGGGCCGGATCGTCCACGGCTGCGTCGGGGCGGGTCGCCACCTGCTCGTCGACCTCCGGATACTCCCGGGTCGGGTCGTCGATCTCATTCGAACTGGCCATCGATGCTCACCCCCTCCTTCTGCCGTCAACGGTACGGAAGGGGTACGACAATCGCATCCGGTCAGCCGGCGAACGCGCTCAAGCCCGTCAATTTCTGGCCGATGACCAGCTGATGTATCTCCGAGGTGCCCTCGTACGTGAGCACACTTTCGAGGTTGTTGGCGTGCCTGAGCACCGGATATTCGCCGCTGATGCCGTTGGCGCCGAGGATCGTGCGGCACTGGCGGGCGATCTTGATGGCCTCCCGCACGTTGTTCAGCTTGCCGACGCTGACCTGCTCCGGGCGCAGCCCGACGGCGTCGTGCCGGCGGCCGAGGTGCAGCGCGAGCAGATAGCCCTTCTGCAGCTCAACTGCCATGTCTGCCAACTTCGCCTGGGTGAGCTGGAAGCCCGCGATCGGGCGGCCGAACTGCTCGCGGCTGCCCGCGTACGCGAGCGCGGTCTCCAGGCAGTCGCGGGCCGCGCCCAGCACGCCCCAGACGATGCCGAACCGGGCCTCGGTCAGGCAGGACAGCGGGGCCTTGAGGCCGCGCGCACCGGGCAGCCGGGCCGACTCGGGCACCCGCACGTCGTCCAGGGTGATCTCGCCGGTGACCGAGGCGCGCAGCGACAGCTTGAGCCTGACCTCGCGGGCGGCGAAGCCCGCGGTGGCGGTCGGCACGGCGAAACCGGCCACCCCCTCGGGGGTGCGGGCCCAGATCACGGCCACGTCGGCGACCGGGGCGTTGGTGATCCACATCTTGCCGCCGGTGAGCACCCAGTCGTCGCCGTCGCGCCGGGCCCGGGTCGCCATGTTCGCCGGGTCGGAGCCGTGGTCCGGCTCTGTGAGCCCGAAGCAGCCGATCAGCTCGCCCGCGGCCATGCCGGGCAGCCAGCGCTGCTTCTGCTCCTCGCTGCCGTACTTGAAGATGGCGTACATCGCCAGCGAACCCTGCACGGAGACCAGCGAGCGGACGCCCGAGTCGGCCGCCTCCAGCTCCAGGCAGGCCAGCCCGTAGGCGACCGCGGACGCGCCGGCGCAGCCGTAGCCGGTCAGGTGCATGCCGAGCAGGCCCAGCTTGCCGAATTCGAGCGCGAGGTCGCGGACCGGCACCTCGCCGCGCTCGTACCAGTCGGCGACGAAGGGGCGGACCCGGTCGTCGACCACTCGGCGGGTGAGCGCGCGGACGTCGCGCTCCTCGTCGGTCAGCAGAGCGTCCAGGTCCAGCAGATCGAGCGGAGAGACGGCCATGCCCTTAAACTAGCGGCGTTAGTTGTCGATGACGAGCACTCTCGCGTGGATCTGGTTGCGCTGCTGCAGCGCGGCCCGCAGGGCGCGGTGCAGGCCGTCCTCCAGATAGAGGCCGCCGTGCCACTCGACGACGTGCGGGAACAGGTCGCCGTAGAAGGTCGAGTCCTCGGCGAGCAGCTTGTCCAGGGCCAGCTCACGCTTGGTGGTGATCAGGTCGGCCAGCCGGATCGGGCGGGGCGGGATCTCGGCCCATCTCTTGAGTGTCGTGTGATGGTCGGGGTAGGGCGCTCCGTCCCGCACCGCTTTGAAGATCACGACGGCACGCTCCCCTCCGGTCACTCGCACACGGTTCGGCCCGCCCGGCGGGCAGATCTGTCTGTCAGCCTAGCGAGCCGCCAGCCTAGCGACCGGTCCGCACCGCGGCGTCGTCACCCGTTGTCAGGCTTCGCTCGCGGACGGCGCACCGGTCGCGGTCCATCGGCCATGATGCACCACCTCGTCCACCGGGCGGTGCCCCCGCCGTAGTGACGGTGACCTCTTATCGGGCGCCGGATAGCCGACGGTCAGCGCGCCGACCGGCACAAACTCCTCCGGAACCCCGAATTCCCTCCGAAACGCACCGACCCGGTCGGCCGGTACGCCGAAGAACAGCGAACCCAGTTCCTCGTTCACCGCGGTCAGGTGGATGAGCAGCGCGGCGAAACCGGTGTCGATGTCCCAGTACGGCACCGGCCAGCGGCTCTCGTCCCGGTCTGTCCAGCCCTTGTCGGCCTGGGCGTAGCGGTCCAGGTAGACCGACTTGTTGGAGAGCGCCACGATGATCAACGGCGCCGAGCGCATCCGGTCCAGCCAGGAGCCGGCCGCCGCCCGCTCGGCCGCCGAGTCACCCTGCGGCGCGGTGACCGACCAGTAACGCTCGCGGTCAGCCGCCTCGCTCAGCACGAGAAAGCCCCAGCCCTGGGAGAAGCCGGCCGACGGCGCGCGCAGCGCGTGCCGGATCAGCTTGTCGACGAGCTCCGGCGGCACCGGCCGGTCCGGGTCGTACGTGCGGACCATCCGGCGCCGGCGCAGCACCTCGTCGAATTCCATGCTCAGGCCGCCGAGGGCCGGACGCCCCAGGACGCCCGCCAGGCCTGGCCCGGCTCCAGCACGAGCAGATCGCGGCCCGAGCGGAACGCGTCCGGCGGGCAGGTCATCGGCTCGATCGCCACCGACCGGCGGAACCGCTCGCCGTGCAGCGTGTCGCCGGTGAAGACCTGCCACCAACGGAACTGCTCGTCACCCCAGACCGTGACGGAGCGGCCGCCATCGGGCGCGGCGATGGTGACCGCGGAGCCGCCGTCGGTGGCGTATTCCAGGTCACCGAACGTCGTGTCGAGCACCGCCTCACCGATCCGCCGGGGCTCGGTGTAGTCGTACTCGGTGCCGGCCACCTTGACCGCGCCGATCGGCAGCAGCCGCGTGTCGGCCAGGACCCGGCTGCGGCCGGGCACCTGCAGCAGGATGTCGTCGACCGCGACGCCGGGCAACCGCAGGTACGGGTGGACCGAGAAGCCCCAGGGCGCGTTCCGGTCGCTGTTGTTGACGACCTCCTGATCGGAACGCAGGCCGTCGGCGGAGACGCTCCAGCGGGTCCGCAGGGTCAGCGACCACGGGTAGCCCATCTGCGGCGGCAGGTCGAACTCCACCGTCACCGCGTCGCCCGCCTGGTCGACGAGCTTCCAGCGGGACCAGTTGGTCAGCCCGTGGATCGCGTTGTGCCGGGCCGGCTCGGTCAGCGCCAACTGGTAGGCGGTGTCCTCGAAGGTGTAGTGCCCGTCGCGGATCCGGTTGGGCCACGGCGCGAGGATCTGGCCGGCCGAGGCGGGCGAGATCTCGTCCGGCCCGAAGCCGTCCAGCACCTCGGCCTCGCCCGCGGAATAGTGCCGCAGCACGCCGCCGACCTCCGCGATCACGGCCCGATGGCCATCGGCCTCGATAGCCCACTGCAGTCCAGATTTCGCCGCCACGACGTCAGTCATGCCGCTGACATTATCGGTTGGTCTCGGCGTCGGCGGGGGGACGGTAGCGAAGCAGGGCGGGGAAGGCCAGCGCGAGCCCGACCGCCAGCCCGGCGGCCGCGAAACCGCCACCCGCCCAGGAGGCGGTCGGGCCGGCGAGATCCGCGGTCGCGCCGGCCCTCAGGTCGCCGAGCCGGGGGCCGCCCGCCACCACCACGGTGAAGACGCCCTGCAGCCGGCCGCGCAGCCGGTCGGGGGCGAAGGTCTGCAGGATCGACATCCGGTAGACGGCGCTGACCAGATCCGCCGCGCCGCCGACGGCGAGCAGCAGCACCATCAGCCAGAGCGAGTGCGCCAGGCCGGCCAGGCCGACCGCGATCCCCCAGCCCACGACGGCGACGACCAGCGCGGCGCCCTGCCGCTTGACCCGGCCGATCCAGCCCGAGGTCAGGCCGCCGAGCACCGAGCCGATCGCGATCGCGGCGAAGAGCCAGCCGACCGCCCAGCCGCCGCCGAAGCGCTCCTCGGCGATCTCCGGGAACAGCGCCCGCGGCATGGCCAGCACCATCGCGATGATGTCCACCGCGAAGGAGAGCAGCAGCACCGGCTGGGTGACCAGGAACCGCAGGCCGGCGGCGATACCCCGCAGGCCGGCGGTGGGCTTGGCGGTCTCGCCGTCGTCCTGCACCGGCGGGATCGGCGGCAGCCGGAGGGTGGCCCAGAACGAGACGGCGAACAACAGCGCGTCGATCCCGTACGCGATGGTCACGCCGTTGTCGGTCGACCAGGCGCCGAGGATCAGGCCCGCGGCCAGCGGGCCGAGCACGGCGCCGGCGGTGGTGGTCGTGTAGGCCAGGGTGTTCGCCGCCGGCACCAGCTTCGCCGGCACCAGCCGCGGGATGATCGCCTGCCGGACCGGCGAGCTGATCGCGAAGCCGGCCGACTGCACGGCGGTGAGCGCCAGCAGCACCACCGGGCTGTGCAGGCCGAGAAGGGCCTGGGCCAGCAGCCCGGCCGTCGCCAGCCAGGCCAGCGCGGAACTGGCCAGCAGCAGCTTGCGGCGGTCGACCACGTCGGCGACCGCGCCGCCCCACAGCCCGAAGATCAGCAGCGGGACCAGGGCGGCGACTCCGAGCAGGCCCACCCAGGCGGAGGACCCGGTGATCGCGTACATCTCCACCGGCACGGCCACCGCGGTGAACTGGTAGCCGAAGAACGAGACCGCGTTGCCGAGCCACATCCGCCGGTATGCGACCACGCGCAGCGGCTGGACGTCGATGACCCAGCCCTTGCGCCGCTTCTCGGCGGCTTTCACCGGCTCTTGACTCACGGAGCGAGCCGCTCGACGACCCAGCCCGTGGCCGTACGACGGAAGCGCAGTCGGTCGTGCAGCCGGTTGCCGCGGCCCTGCCAGAACTCGACCGTCTCGGGGATCACCCGCAGCCCGCCCCAGTGCGGCGGGGGCGGAACCGGGCCCTCGGTGCCGAAGCGCTCGACCGCGGCGGCCAGCCCGGCCTCGACGGCGGCCCGGTCGGGCAGCACCCGGCTCTGCGGGCTGGCCCAGGCGCCGAGTTGCGAGCCGCGCGGGCGGGTCGCGAAATACTCCTCGGTCTCGGCCCGGTCCACCTGCTCGACCGCGCCGGCGACCAGCACCTGCCGCTGCACGGCGAACCACGGGAAGACCAGGCTCGCGGCCGGGTTGGCCAGCGCCTCCGTGCCCTTGCGGGAGGTGTAGTTGGTGAAGAAGACGAAACCACGCTCGTCGTAGCCCTTGAGCAGCACCGTGCGCGCGCTGGGCCGGGCCTCGGCGTCGGCCGTGGCGACGATCATGGCGTTCGGCTCGGGCAGCCCGGCCGCGCTCGCCTCAGCGAACCAGCGGGCGAACTGGCTGGTCCAGTCGGCGGCCAGGTCGGCCTCTAGCAGCGCACCCCGCTCGGTGTAGTCGTGCCGCATGCCGGCGGGCGACGGAGGTTCCGGGGTCACACGCACTCCCTTGTCCCGATATTGACCAAACGAACCTAAGTCCCGGACGGGGGCCCGTCCCCTCGGCGAGGATAGGTGTCGCCGACAGCACATTTCCGCGGGTCGACCACCGGTCACCCAGCGGGCAAGATGAAACACCCACGGCTTAAGTCCAGCCGGGAGCCAGGAGGCGCATCGTGTCCGATTTCAAGCCGGGCCTGGAAGGCGTGATCGCCTTCGAGACCGAGATCGCCGAGCCCGACAAAGCGGGCGGCGCGCTGCGCTACCGGGGCGTCGACATCGAGGACCTGATCGGTCAGGTCTCGTTCGGCAACGTCTGGGCGCTGCTGGTCGACGGGCGGTTCGGGCCCGGGCTGCCGCCGGCCGAGCCCTTCCCGGTGCCGGTGCACTCCGGCGACATCCGCGTCGACGTGCAGTCCGCGGTCGCCATGCTCGCGCCGTACTGGGGGCTGGGCCAGCTGCTCGACATCGACAACGAGCAGGTCCGCACCGACCTGGCCCGGGTCTCGGTGACGGCCCTGTCGTTCGTCGCGCAGGCCGCCCGCGGGCTGGGCCTGCCGGCCGTGCCGCAGAAGGACATCGACAAGGCCCAGACGATCGTCGAGCGCTTCATGAAGCGCTGGCGTGGCGAGCCCGACCCGCGGCACGTCAAGGCCGTCGACGCCTATTTCATCTCGGCAGCCGAGCACGGCCTGAACGCCTCCACCTTCACCGCCCGGATCGTCGCCTCGACCGGCGCGGACGCCGCCGCCTGCATCTCCTCGGGCATCGGCGCGCTCTCCGGGCCGCTGCACGGCGGCGCGCCCTCCCGGGTGCTGCACATGATCGAGGCTGTCGAGCGTAGCGGCGACGCGGAGGGCTACGTCAAGGGCGTGCTCGACCGCGGCGAGCGGCTGATGGGCTTCGGTCACCGCGTCTACCGCGCCGAGGACCCGCGCGCCCGCGTGCTGCGGCGCACGGCAAAGGAGCTGGGCGCGCCCCGCTTCGAGGTCGCCGAGGCCCTGGAGAAGGCCGCCCTGGCCGAGCTGCACGCCCGCAAACCGGACAGGGTGCTGGCCACCAACGTGGAGTTCTGGTCGGCGGTCGTGCTCGACTTCGCCGAGGTGCCCTCGCACATGTTCACCTCGATGTTCACCTGCGCCCGGGTGGCGGGCTGGAGCGCGCACATCCTGGAGCAGAAGAAGCTCGGCCGCATCGTGCGCCCCAGCGCCCGCTACATCGGACCCGAGCCCCGCAAGCCCCAGGACGTCGAGGGCTGGGACGCGGTGCCGCATAATCTGTAACGGCTGATCCACCCCCTGGAAGGACCCCCGTGGCTGACCCGATCCGGATTCCCGACGACCTCAAGCCCGTCGACGGGCGGTTCGGCTCCGGGCCGAGCAAGGTCCGTCCGGAGGGCGTCGAAGCGCTGTCCCGGGTGGCGACGACCCTCATGGGCACGTCGCACCGGCAGCGCACGGTCAAGGATCAGGTGGCCCGGCTGCGCTCCGGCATCGCCGAGTTCTTCTCCGCGCCCGACGGCTACGAGGTGATCATCTCCAACGGCGGCACCAGCGCGTTCTGGGAGACGGCGACCTTCGGGCTGATCCGCGACAAGGCCCAGTTCGCCGAGTTCGGCGAGTTCGGCGCCAAGTTCGCCAAGGCGGTCCGGGACGCGCCGTTCCTCGCCGAGCCGACCGTGCACAAGGCGCCGGCCGGCAGCGCGGCCTACCTGACCGCCGAGGCCGGGGTCGACGCGTACGCCAGCGTCCACAACGAGACCTCGACCGGCGTGGCCGTGCCGGTGCGGCGGGTGGCCGGCGCCGACCCCGGCGCGCTGCTGCTGACCGACGCCACCTCGGGCGGCGGCAGCCTGGAGGTCGACCTGACCCAGACCGACGTCTACTACCTGGCCCCGCAGAAGGCGTTCGGTTCGGACGGCGGCCTGTGGATCGCCCTGATGTCACCGGCCGCGATCGAGCGCGCCCACGAGATCAAGGCGTCGGGACGCTACATCCCGCAGTTCCTGGATCTGGTCACGGCGATCGAGCAGTCCCGGCTGGAGCAGACCTACAACACCCCGGCCCTGGCGACGGTGTTCCTGGCGGCCGAGCAGGTCGACTGGATGAACGCACAGGGCGGCCTGGGCTGGGCGGCCAAGCGCAGCGCCGAGAGCGCCGCCGCGATCTACGGCTGGGCGGAGCGCTCGGCGGTGGCGAGCCCGTTCGTCACCGACCCGGCGCTGCGGTCGAGCGCGGTGGCCACGATCGACTTCGCCGAAAGCGTCGACGCGGCGGCCATCGCCAAGGTGCTGCGGACGAACGGGATCGTGGACACTGAGCCATACCGCAAGCTGGGCCGCAACCAGCTCCGGGTCGCGTTGTACCCGACAGTCGATCCGGCCGACGTCGAGGCGCTCACGCAGTGCATAGATTACGTCATCCATAAGTGCTGAACGATCCCGCGACGCCGCCCGTACTGACCGGCGGCACAGTCGCTGGACTCGGGAGGCACGATGGCACGGACGACGGGTATTGATACCTCGATCCTGCACAAGGGCGCTCACAGCGCTTCTTATTTCGATCTCTCTCGCAACATGAAAGACGGTGCCGAGCTCGTTGACTTCTGCATCCCGTGCAACCCGTACTTCCCCACCCCGGAGATGTTCGACGAGCTCTCCCGGGATCTGAAGAACATCCTGAAGTACTACCCGAGCGACTCGGCCACCATCACCAACAAGCTTTCCAGCGTGCTGGGCCTGCACCCGCAGACCGTGGCGATGGCGAACGGATCCACCGAGCTGATCACCTGGATCGACCACCTCCTGATCAAGGAGAGCATCGCGATCCCGATCCCGACGTTCGGCCGGTGGACCGACCAGCCGCTGGAGACCGGCAAGCGGGTCGACATGTTCCCGCTGCAGGAACGCGACGGCTTCCGGCTCAACCTGGACGACTATGTGCGGTTCATCCGCGACCGCGGCTCCCGGGTCGCGGTCGTCTGCAACGTCAACAATCCGGACGGCAGCTACCTGCCCCGCCGCGACGTCATCCGCTTCATGGACGCGCTCGGCGACCTCGACCTGGTGATCGTCGACGAATCGTTCATCGACTTCTCCGACGCCGAGCAGTATCCGTCGGTCGGGCCGGACGCGGTGATCCGGCCGAACACGATCGTCCTGAAGAGCCTGGGCAAGAACTTCGGCCTGCACGGCATCCGCTTCGGCTACCTGATGGCCAACCCGGGGATCGCCGGCAAGATCGCCAAGGCGCTGCCGAAGTGGAACCTGAACTCGCTGGCCGAGAAGGTCGTCTACATGATCGAGGACCACCACGACGACTACGAGGACAGCCTGCGCCTGCTCAGCCGCGACCGCCGCACGATGGGCGGCGAACTGGCCCGCATCCCCGGGCTGACCGTCTTCCCGTCGCAGGGCAACTTCTTCCTGGTCAAGCTGCCGACCGAGTGGTCCGGGGTGGCGCTGCGCGACTACCTGGTCGCCAACCACGGCGTCTACACCCGCGAGTGCGGCAACAAGCTGGGCATGACCAGCCAGTTCATGCGCCTGGTGGTGCGCCCGGCCCGCGACGTCGACCGGCTCATCGACGGCATGCTCGACTACGGCCGCCAGTTCCGCGGCGGCCGGCCCATGTACGAGGAGGACCCGCTGGAGCCGGCCCGCCGCTGGGCCAGCACAGTGGACGAGGAGCCGGACAACCTGATCCAGTATCCGACCCACCGCACCACCGAGTACGCCGGCCGCCGGGTCGCGAACGGCTAACTCGCCGACGAAGGCCGCACCGAGCGGACCATGACGAGCTCGCCGTCGTCGAGTTCTCCGGTCTCGACGAAGCCCGCGGAGCGGTAGAGGCCGCGGGCTTTCTCGTTGGACGGCACGACGCTCAGCCGTACTCGGTCGACCGCGCGCTCGCGGGCGATCCAGTCGACGGCCGCCTCCAGTGCCTGCCGCCCAAGGCCGCGTCCCTGGAACTGATGGGCGATCATCAGCCGCACGATGCAGTGCCCCTCGGCGGGCTTATCCCTGTCGATGGGGTGAAAGAGCACAAAGCCGACGAGTTCGTCGCCGGAGTAGACCGCCCGGGGCTCCGCCTCCGGATAGATGTAGGTCTCGGCGATGCCCAGCACGTTCGGCGCGACAAACCCCGACTGCTCCGGCAGGACCTCCAGCTTGACGACGGCCCGGAAGTTCTCCGCCGTGATCAGACGCAAATCGACTGTCATGTCGCCTTTCTAGGCCCGCCGCGCGGGCCGCGCAACGTCTTATCGGCACCCGGATCTTGAAGATCATCTCTGCAGGTCAATGACTTTGACGGCGTGGCTTACCCCCATCGAGTGACCTGGGCGCGTACCGTGTTCCGAAACGCGCCCGGGTGGCTGACTCTCGGGGGCGCAGGCCAGACAAAGGCGAGCACGGGACGGAGGCAACGCATGCGGCCGGTACGCTTCGTGGCCCTCTCCGAAGACGGTCAGGCCCTGGTGCTCGCCGATGAGGTCGGCAGACTCCTGGCACTCCCGATCGACGACCGGATCAGCGGTGCGCTGCACTCCGATGGCACGCCACACCCGATCGGCACGGCCGTCGCGGTGGCGAACGCCGAGGTGATGGCTTCCCTGTCCCCGCGCGACATCCAGGCCCGGATCCGCTCCGGCGAGTCCGCCGAGGACGTCGCCCGGGTGGCCGGCGTCCCGGTCGACCGGGTGCTGCGCTACGCGGGTCCGGTGCTGCAGGAGCGGGCCATGCTGGCCCAGCACGCGCGCCGCACCCGCCTGAAGACCTCCGACTCCGGCGCCCCGCTGGCCGAGGTCGTGGACGGTCGGCTCGCCCAGCACGGCATCGACACCGAGAAGATCTCCTGGGACGCGTTCCGCCGCGAGGACGGCACCTGGCGCATCATCGCCACGTGGCCGTCCGGCAAGGCGACCGCCCAGGCGATGTGGGATCTCGACAAGGGCCGCCAGGTGGTGGCGCCGCACGACGACATGGCGCAATACCTGTGCGCCGAGCGCCCGACACAGATCCTCGGCCAGGAGCCGGTTCCCGAGCGCACCCCGCACGAGCGCGGCGGCCACGGCCTGCCGGGCCCGTCGCGGATCAGCGAGCCCGCGCGCGGCGGCCGAGGCCTGCCCGCGGCAGACGCGCCCCGGCAGACCCGCGACCCGATCCGGGCCGGCCGCGACGCCCTGCTGGCATCGCTGGACAGGCCGCTCAGCGGTTCGGGCTCGGGCCGCGGCCTGGAGCCGGCCGCCCAGGAATCCCGTCGGCCGGTCGCCGGCGGCGCGGCAGCACTGCTCGGTGGCGGCGCGGGCTCAGCCTTCGACGACGACGCCGACCTGCCCAAGGAGGTCCCGGCGGTGCCGAGCCTCGCGGTGCTGCGTCCTCGCCGCACGGTGGGCCAGTCCCAGGGCGGCGACTCCACCGACTCCGAGGAGACGACCAAGCCCCGCAAGCGCCTGCCGAGCTGGGACGACGTCCTGTTCGGCGGCGGCCCGGCGGCGCGCGAAAGCTCCTGATCACCAGCTTCTCAGCGTGGTGTAGCCCGCGCCCGGATCACTCCGGACGAGGGCCAGCTCGCCCAGCGACCAGGACGGCCCGGCGTAGCCGTCCAGCACCGCCCGCACCTCGATGTCGTCCGCGTACGCCACGGTGAGGTGCGGCGTGAAGGGCCGCCCATCGTACGGCAGATCCGCGGCCCGCAACCGCTCACGCACGTCCGCGTGCAACTCCCCCAGCTCCCCGTCGACGCCCGCCCACAGGGCGGACGACCGGCCCTGAGCGAACCGTCCGCCGCCGCGCAGCCGCAGCGCGGTCCCCTTCGGCACGGTGACCGCGCCGAGAGCCCGCTCGACCTCGGGCAGCCGGCCCGCCGGAACCTCACCGAGGAACGCCAGCGTGACATGCCAGCGGTCGATCGGCGTCAGCCGCACGCGGGCGGGCCGCCGGGTCCCGAGCAGGCGGCGACGCAGATCCCAGCACACATCATCAGGCGGGAAGACCGCCGCGAAGAGCCGCACGGTTGCGATTCTAGGAGGCGCGCAGCCGGAGACCCGCGGCATGCAGCAGCCCCTCGACCCGGACCCGTTCGATCTCGCGATCCATCCCGTCGAGATGGGCGAGATGCTCGGTGAGCCCGAGGGACCGGCTGGCCAGCGCCAGCCGCTGGTCATAGGCCCGGTGCACCGCGGCGAGCCAGGTGACCGACTCGGTGGTGGGCGCGCTGCGCCGCTGCTTGTTGAGCCGGCGCAACTCGGCCGCCAGCTCGTCGATGCTCAGCTCCGGGTCGGGCAGGCACAGCTCCAACTCGCCGGTGGTGAATCCGCGCTCGAGACAGAGCAGGGCATGGGTCTCCTGCCGCCCGCGCCGGTGCCAGAACCGGCGGGCGACCACCTCGTCCGCACAGACGACGACCGCGACCGCGCACGGCAGACACAGCAACGCGAGCAGCGCCACCGCGAGCACAGCTATGTGCGTGATTGCCACGTTCTGACGCTAAGGCCTGCCCTGCGGCAATGGAGAGGGCCGTTCGGATGACTGGGTCTGCCATACATATCCACAGGTTTGTCCTCAGCCGATCTGCCGGTCCCGGCCGGCCAGCACCCCGGCCACCATCTGCGGCACCATCAGCACCGCCAGCAACGCCAGCGGAATCCGCCAGCTACCGGTGTGCTCGTAAAGCACACCGACCACGATGGGCCCGGGAACCGACAGCAGATATCCGCTGCTCTGCGCGAAGGCGGACAGCCGGGCCACGGTGGCCGCATCCCGGCCACGCAACGCGATCATGGTCAGGACCAGCGGGAACGAGCAGTTGCCCACGCCGAGCAGGACAACCCACAGCCAGGGGGCGGCGGCCGAATCAACCCAGAGGCCGAGGTAACCGGCCAGGCCGAAGAGCCCGATCAGGACGGCGACGCCGCTCTGCCGCGGCAACCGGCCGGCCAGGGCCGAGAGAGCAAAAGACAGCGGTACGCCGAGCAGGGCGGTGACGGCGAAGAGCAGACCGGCGGTACGCGCGGACAGCCCGGCATCCCGGAAGATCTGCGGCAACCAACCCATGATCACGTACGCGGCGGTCGACTGCAGCCCGAAGTAGACGGCC
>Ga0307516_10001134_pt1 | contig 37137 bp, 26 predicted proteins | sample 19_EM_MG_FD_203310 | JGI IMG/M metagenome (GOLD analysis project Ga0307516, IMG submission 203310) | Populus trichocarpa ectomycorrhiza microbial communities from riparian zone in the Pacific Northwest, United States - 19_EM | ecosystem: Host-associated > Plants > Roots > Unclassified | place... | reverse complement strand
GAGTTTTTCATGTGTGCAAAATGTGAATTTAAATTTGAAACTTTGCAGGCTTCACAAAATATTTTATTTTCTTAGTCCTTTTTGCAGTGATGAAATTTGAGATTTTCATTTGATCCAAAGGGCCTTCCACAATTTCAAATGATAAATATGCTTTCATCTGCAATAAAGTTTCTTATTTATTTCCCATTTTATTAAGGATTACATGCCAAACTACAGGTCTTATTTTGTGCAAGATTTTATCCACTACGACAGTTTCAAATTTTATTGGCAATAAAATGTGAAAACAAAATTTAAAACTGTCATTTGTCATTTTTATTGCACTATAAACGGCCAGAAAATGTTGAAATCCCCGGTGTGTAGCTCAGCGAGGAGACTTGGTGTACTTTGCAATGAGTAGTAAGAGTACTAGCCCGCATCAATTTACATAAAGCAAATACCTTCACCTTGATTTGAATCATCACAATAGCCCACACGACGGGAATGTATCAGAGTCGCAGCTAAAGGAGAGAAAGGAGAGGGCCAGTCCAGGATCAATACTTCAGTCTTCAGACAAAATGAATTTCCCCAGAACAACTTGCTCAAGGGAAGGCAGCCGAAATTCCTCCAGACCAAATACTACGACGAATACGACCCAAGTCGGTCTTCGGGGATCTTTTGACAACCGATTGGTACCAACGTACACTACCCTAGGGTAAATGCCTCAATGACCAACAGCATCCACGGAGTACTACAGCATGTGGCAAGAGCGCTTAGGCTTCACATGGGCAAACAAGGTCTCCATCACAACGTTGCGGCAGGTAGTGAACTCGTTGTTTTCGTCTCTTTTCTTCAGTATCGCTCTTCGCTGGGTTCCATCTGAGCTCACATTGTTTTCGAGGTGAGTCCTGTTATTTGGTGTGCACTGTGCAGAATGTTCTATGTCAATGTAATGATGTTTTGTGAACAGATGTCCAATCTGCCAAACGGAAGCGCATCTGTGCCCAGTAAACCCGTCCGAGTCAACGTGAATGGTCGTGCGTTAGTCGACAAGGTGCTGGCAAGATATCCAGAGGAGTTCACTGGTGAATCGCGGCGCTCGTCGAAACACGCTGTAACACCTTACTGACGAAGGCTTTCCCACCCTTCCCTGACAATCCCTAGTATTCCGAGAGCTCCTGCAAAATGCTGATGATGCTCAGGCCCGCTCGGTGGAGATTCACTTTCAAACTAGTGAACATGTTACTGCCTCAGAGAAAGCACTGAATGGGAGTGTCAACGACTTGAATACAGTCCGGGTGGGTTCGTTCAGACCATATACACTTCGTCGCAAATTGACAAGTCTCAAGTTGTTTAGATGGGTGGTCAGAAATGACGGGGATCCTTTCACTTCCAAGGACTGGCAGCGCTTGACGAATATCGGTGCGCCCAGCACACGTTATGATGTCATTTACAATGAATACTCATGCCCTCGTAGCGGACGGGAATCCCGACGAACAGAAGATTGGCGCTTTTGGTGTTGGTATGTGCTGCCTTGTCTTCAGCTGGGCATGAGAAAGTGACCTGTACAACAGGATTCTTTAGCGTCTTCAGTGTTACAGAATGTCCTGTTATAGTTTCTGGTGGTGAGTCAAACTACCGTTGACCTAATCACGTATGATACATCTTGCTCAGGTATTCGAACGAGAATGTTTTACGACAACAATGAGGTATCACATACACTGTTCTGCTTCAGAGTATATGTGTTCTCATAACAATACAGCTCTTTGTCGATTCGAAGCTGTGCGGGGCTAGCAAGTGGACCACGTTTGAGATGGATTTAAAGCCTGGGGTACAAACGACCATTCCAAAACCATTCGACTTGTCGCGATTTATCAGCGCAGCGGTAACGTTTCTGATAAGCGTCAAGGAGGTCACTGTACTTTTCGATGGCACTCCTCTTTCGAAAATTGGCAAGTCCCGAGGGGAACCGGTCAAGATAGACCTGCCTGCCGACTTGAAGGCGAGTAGCCCAGCCAAATCCTTGACTGTTAAATCGGTGAAGACAATTGGTGAGTTTATCCGAGAAGCCCTGAAACTACTTTAACGCATTTGTTCAGCCCAACGAGTGGAAGTAGTCATTAGCGCCCTGGCATATAGCGCAGGGTCGAAGAAACTTCTCCCTCGCAAGAAAGCCAAGACGTCGCAAATAGACCCGGCAAAGAAGCGAAGTTTCTTTGGAAAGAATGCGGAGCTGAATGATGTTCACACACTTTCTGTGACTGGTCCTTCATCGGAGAAGACCTTTTCTATTGAATACACAGTATATTCCGCAGAGGTCGCTTCCACTCCTTCACAAGAAATGACAAACGGAATCGAAAGTGCGACAAAGAAGAAACCACCCAAAAGCTTCTTATTTGAAGCTGTGCACGTATGTATTTGTGTAGTTTTGCTTCGCAACCTTTTAAATAGTAAAATCGACAGTTCACAATGAACGAATGTGGGAGCATGACACAAGGTGACGATGACGACACCCTAGGCAGTATTTTTCGGGGATCTCAAGGGCTCCTTAACGACCAGGATGGGTGAGTATTGTTGTTGGTTGTACTCGACGCGGTATTGTGACGCAATCTTTTCGCTCAGGGAACATAGTGCAAGGTTGTTCGTTGTAAGTGAGGTGGCCGTGTTTTGTTCCGCCAATCTGATGTGGCACGAAAGGGTCAAAGCACAGCTCAGACCACAGGTATTGCAGTACATCTTTCAAGTCGGTTCATTCCAACTGTGGAGCGAGGATTAATCGACTTAGCGTACGTTCATCTCAATGAGCACATCTAGGATACTTACTTACTGCGAATAGGAACGGCCAGGTACAGAGTATGTCGTCCCAACTTATGTTCCATTCAACTTTCTGAGATTAAGCTGTAGAATGGAACGAGGAACTGTTGTACATCGGTGGGCTCGTGGCTCGGTTAATCTATGGGCGTGCTATGGACATTGTCCGAAATGCATGGCCGTCTGGAGCTGATCAGGCGCGCAAAGAAGGTCTATTCATCATGAAATCGTTCACTTTTCGCCCATCCACTCCGGATCCCAAAGTAGCTGATCTTTTACGAAACGCGTTTTTCGAATGTTCCACCGGACCGTCATTTCCCATCGTTTCCAACCTTGGAATCCGAGACTCCAGAGATGTCCGAGAACCTCATGCGACCTTCGCTCCATTCATGAAGCAACGTCCAGTTCTCGACAATTCCCTACTGCCAGTGCATGCGACGATAATAGCCGACCTTCCCAAGCGGTACAAGGTGTCTAAATACACATTCCGTGACGTGAAGGAGGAGTTGCAACACCGAACACTTCTAGAACATGAGATGGTTGCTTGCGTCGCATGGTGGGTTGGATTATTTGGTGAAGGTCTAACGGGGGGCGGTGAGAAATGCAAGGGCGAACTTATTCCTGAGGCCAAATTCTCTCCTGCGGGTCCCCGAGAATCTGACCAATCCGTCCGACTGATCAACATCCGAAAGTTTGTCAACCCCAGAGGATCTGGATCGTTTATTACCGCTGACGATCCCCTCCCACCCGACACCATACCTGTCGCATTCACGGTTCGGTTGGACCCGAGGGCCATACGAACATCCCTTGGGTGGGAAGAGATGACTCTCCTGGATTGGGTTCGGTACCTCATCAGTCCAGGGCGACAGCGCGAGCATGATATACGCTTGTCCACTCGCTTCGTCAATCGATTTCTGGGAGTTCTACAGTCTCTGTGGAACTCGTTGGAACCCGTAATAAAAGAACAGATCATTGGACTAATGCAAAACGTCGAATTCATTCCAACGAGCCGTGGCCGCAAGAAGCCGGACGAGGCTTATTTTCTAGAGGCTGATCTTTTCAGTGACTTACCTGTTATCCAAAACTTGGACGTCGATGACCAAATACTACAAGAGCTAGGTGTTAGGAGGAACATTCCATGGTGCGATATCAAGGGCCGGTGAGTTGTCTTTTGTATCACATATACTCGGATATCAATTGTCATATAGTTTGCCACATCGCCAGTGCTCTCCATACCGACTCGCTACTTACCTCGAACGTGTTTATAACGAGATGCGGGACGATGAACATTTAGAACTACAACGAGCATCTATTTTTTCAAGTGAAAATGGCGAATTTTACTGCATTGCCGATCTTTACACTCCAGAACAATATCATATTGAACTTGGACTTCCGATTGTTCGTTGGCGCGACTCAGCTGGTTCGAAGCACCCCTCAGAAGGTTAGCTTCCGCATCTGCTATGTAACAGAAACGTTTACATCCTACTTAGCCCTCACTCGACTCAGTACCCTTCTTGGGCTGAGAGCATATCCACCATTAGACGTGATAATCAAAAAGGCTGCCAGCCCGGAAATTCCGATCAGAAGATATGCTTTACAATTTCTGCTTACCTACATGGACACGTTATACCCCAACTACAATCCATTAGAGTTCGCAGATGTTGCGTTTCTCCCCTGTGGGAGAACGATGCAACCAAGTATGGGAACTCCAGAACAGGTCATCTTTTGTCATCATCCAGTCAGCAATCCACTAATACGGTGTCACAAGGTATTCATTTCTGCTGATTGGGAACCACTTGGGTTCAAGAAGCTGCACCATACTATAACCGAAAAGGATGCTGTACGTTTGAAGATCAAAGAGCGGCCCTCTGCCTCTGCTATCATCGATGTTTTGAAAAAGACCCCACCTAAGAACAAGAAGGAAGCTGTGAGCTGGTTCGAATTACTCGCCAGTAAAGGTGGTGAGTCTCTGCTGATCGATCCTGTTAACTGTATACCATTACCTTTCAGGCTTTAATGCTGAGGAACGGAAAGAGCTGGCTAACCTGAGGATTGTCCCTATTCCCACAAAAGTTTCAGCTGGAGAGAGCACCACTGACTCAGTTGAATTGGTCCGGCCTCGTCAATGTTTCTTTGAATTGCCGGGTGAAGCGAATAGCCACCATAGGGAATTGTTCAGTTTTGTCAGGCTTAGTACCTTGGCACACAACTTCTTAGACATATGCGGCGCGAAACCGAAACCAGACTATGTGGACATCGTGGAGGCGCTACTGCGAGATGCACACAACTATCTTCAAGTAGCCGGCGGGTCGAGGTGAGAGGGTCAATTGTTACTATGAGGCGCTTCTGATTACTTGCTAGATATCTGGATGATCTTCGTCAAGTCGCGGTCGGGTACAACAGCCTTCCAAGCGATGTCAAAGCGAGGATGAAGAATGCTGAAATATTTCTCGCTTTTCGAAGAAAACGCGAGCCAGATTCCACTGTTCAGTCACGGGAAATGGCACTAAAAGGAGCAAAGGATATCTTGATTGCTGATGATATGGAAAGCCTTAGGTTATTTGGCGATCATGTTTTTGTTGCGCCTAAAGAAGAAGTGTTCGACCGTAAGTAACCTCATTTCCTTTTTTTTTCGTTGGACTTATTATTTTTCAGAGTTCTACAGGATCTTGGGTGCTGAAACCTTGAGTGCTCATGTGGTTCATGTTGTTGACCATGAAGGCACGTTGTCTAAGGATGCGGCAGACCTTCGTACGCACATCCTGGAAAGAGTTAAAATCTTTTTGTATGATCAGGATAGTTCTCGTCGATCGAAAGTCAACCCTACAGAGTGGCACAACGAGCCTGAAAAATTCGCAGTCAAGTACTGCAGGAATCTACAAATCACAAAATACGTGGAATTTAGGCATGTTTCCGAAGATAGGGGCCGACTGCGCGAGAAGGCACTTGCGGGAGTGGAGAAGACTACGGAGAAAAATATCGTGCTCTGGGTGAAAGATGACCCGTCAGAAAGCAAGCGGGATTGGTATGAGTGAGCAGATCTTGAACCCCTGACTATCGGTGTCTTATGGTTCTCGTTTTAGTATGTCGGTCGCCCTCTGTCGCCTCTTTTTCAAGGCCCACAAAGCACACGACACATCCTCGTTGATGACAATCTTAGATGCTCACTTGGATGATTTGAAACGCCGGGGTTATGATGGTAATTCAATCTCTGGCATTGTCAATTTCAGCGCCCTGAATACATTATAGTTGACTTTATCCTTGGGAACGTACAAGGTTAGTACTTGGGTTATGTTGACGTTCCTTTTCCTTATCTAAATAATGAACTTTACTCTCAGATGCACCCCTACCAGACCTACCGCGCTTACCCACACCACCCTCTAACCCGCCACCATCTTTGCCGCTCTCGGGATGGTTCAAAGACATGAAGAAACGTATGGCACCCAAGTTTAAGAGGGATGTCACCGGAAAGTTTGCACCCGGAGAGATGGGTGAGTCTGGGCAATAGAGCACTGTCAATGGTTCCTCACTATTACTACAGAGCATTTAATGGAGGAAGCTCTAAACCTATGCTCGAGTGACAATGGTAATTGCAGAGCAATCCATCAGAATGAGGAGCGGTCCGAAGGGGGAAAGAAGCAGCGCGATGTCAAATATTGTTCTGGTTTGCGACAAACAGACCTCGAGCATTGTGGTAAGTAGTTGCTTTCTGCATGTCCAGCCTTCAGCTTACACCCAACAAGGAACTACCGGACATGGAATGAGTGTTTTCAAAACATGTATGTCCAAGTTTAGAGTCTGCTATTGCTCAGGCTGAGAATGTCGCGCAGCCAAGTCTAGAAATCAAAATCCTCCATCAGAATCACTTGAAGCATTTTCAACTGTGCTTTGGGACTTGGGGCAGATATTTACCTTGGAACCCGAGAAACTCCACGTATTTTGGCAGAATGACGATGTCGAGTTGATGGGCTTCAACCGGAGCCACGCTATCTATCTCAATCTTGCGCACTTCGAGGAGAAGCGTTAGTGTCTTTGCTGCACGCTCGAGGATTCAAGGTTCACTTACCATTAAATTCAGATCATTCCATGTTATCGGGGAGTAGCAGTGACGACGACAAGGCTGCAGTTTACACAGCGTGGTATGTTTTGGTGAATATGCCCAGCACATGTGGGTTGACGTACATGCAGGTATTTCATAATCGCACATGAGATTGCGCACAATAAGGCCTTTTTCCATGACGAGGACCATGAGCTACTGCTTACCTGCATTGCGCAGAATTGGTTAACCCCCCTTCGGAAACTGTTAGCTAGAGTGGCCCCTGGCACATGCTAGATTCATTCACAGCCCATGCATTGTCCACTGGGAATGTACTGCAATTCACGACACCTGTACACTGTATCAGAATACCATATCTTCACCACAATTGCTCCTTTTACTTGAAATGCTCAATCTTTGCTTGACTAGTGGCGAGACTCTTCCAGAACTCCTGTCGAGCAAGAGACACAACCTCCTACTAGGTTACGTAAGCTTCAACATACGGAATTATCTTGTTTACAAGTTTCTGCATGTGGAAATTGTAGATGCTTTTTTCGATTCATCCGCACAATTGCCTGTAACAAGGCTCCGCTGTGGAAAAAGCCATAATTCGAAGACCGCTTCACAAGTGTACCAGCTCTCTATTACATAACAAGGTGAATGGCAGGATTAGCACGTTCCAAGGAGGTCAGTTTTAGACTCTGAGGGCGTGCACATAAACAAGGTGCCTGCTGTCAGAGCGGCTTTGTTCTGGTTGGTTTGGGCGGCAGAGAAACTGAGATGGAACGGAGCTCGAAAGGGATATTGCGCGGAAAACGACTAATTTCCATCAGGTGAACTTGAACTTCAACTGCCCCGAGCAATAGGACGCACAATTCCAAAGTTTCCTGTCTCTGCTCGGATGCCAAATGATGTGGTATCTCGATATCCCATAGCGAGTGAGTCTGAAGTTACACAATGAGTATTTTGCCCATCGTCCGTAATTCGGCCGCCTCTGGTCATACATTGTTCCCCGGATGAATGGAAAAACAGCTTCGTCGCTTCCTATAAATACCCACTCGAACCGTCCCCCTTGACCAGCTCAGGCAAGCAGCAATGTTGTACCGTCTGCTTGTCGGTGCTCTTTCTGTTGTCCACGTCGTGCCTAGAATATCCGCGTCTCATTCTTCCCTCCTCCAAAGGGAAGGGTTGAGCAATGTTGTTTATTCCAAGAATGTCTCCCACTGTCCAGGTAGACTTTCACTATTTGATATGGATCGCTTTTGCTAAAGCTCTGCAGGATACACACTTACATCTTTGACTGATTCCCAGCATGGCCTCTCCGCGCACCTCGAGCTTTCTGGCCCAGCGTGCAACGCTTTCGGGTCAGACCTTGTGGATCTCACCCTCGAGGTGACATACCAATCCCAATCCACGTAAGCTCTTCTTCGCTCCCATTCGTTATTTTACGCTTCAACTTCAAGCTCAGTATCCACGTCAAGATATATGACAGCGCTCAACAACAATTCGCTGTCCCTGAATCTATGGTCGAGCCTCCTCCACCTCCTACTACGTCTTTCATCGATAAATCAGACCTTGTATTTGGCTACGAGTCGTCCCCATTCGCCTTTTGGATCACTCGCCGCTCAGACCCAAATGCAATACCAATCTTTGACACGCGTATATCGTCGCTTCCGCCGACTCCTATTCCCCCATACAATGCATCGGACCCAAGCACTGCATTCGATGGGTTCCCTCTTCTCTTCGAGAATCAGTATCTACAGGTATCTTACCACCGCTTCATGCAGTCCCGAGCTATCAATACTAAGCCACACAGATAACTTCAGCCCTGCCGCGCGGAACGAACATCTACGGCCTAGGCGAAGTCGTTGGGAGTAGCGGATTCCGCCGTGATATCGGCACTGACGGAGGGAGTGGAACAATTCAGACACATTGGAACCGTGATGACACTGATCCCATCGACCAAAACATGTATGTACCAGCTTGTACCTCAAAAAGAGGATTCGTGGTTTGCCTGACATGTATTTGTTATCCCTGCAGTTATGGCACGCATCCGATATATCTTGAGCACAGATACAACGCAACCACCGGGAAAGCATCTGCTTCTGGTGTACTTCTTCTTAAGTGAGCCTCTTCCATATGGATATATCGACCTTAGTTCATTCATATTGTCATCACACTTATAGTGCGGCGGGCTCTGACATCCTCCTCCAATCACCTCCCAATTCCGCCGTATCGCTAATTGAATATCGTATGCTTGGCGGCATTTTCGACTTCTACTTCTTCAGTGGTCCTAGTGACGCGGAGGTGATCGCCCAACATGGAGCGATTGTTGGATATCCTTTTATGCCTCCTGCATGGGGTTTTGGGTTTCACTTGTGTAGGTGGGTAAAGATCAGTCTACTTCTGTTACAGTTTACTCACCATTATTTGACTTCCTTTGCGGTCTAGATGGGGGTATCACAATGTAAGTGACGACATTGCCAATGTTGAAGCTATGCGGGCTGCAAACATCCCCCTTGAAGGTGTGTCATTTGCATTTTGGCTACTATTTCGCATCCACTTATGTTATTGTGCCGCGTCTCCACTATGCCTGATGACGTGCATTCAACCTATCCTACAACGGCACACAGTTCAATGGAATGACATTGACTTATACCATGCGTTTCGGGATTTCACGACTGATCCTGTGATGTTCCCCACGGATCAAGTGAAAACGTTTATAGAAGGATTGGTATGTGTATCGATTCATTGTCGGACTTCATGTCATAATTGTTCTGGCAGACTGAGAACCATCAGCACTGTAAGTACCTTGTTTGATTGAAGTATTAGCCTTTCGGCATGCATTAACTTGTACGACGTGTGGTACAGTTATACCGATCGTGGATGCAGCGATAGCGGTCACGGTAAATGATACGGATTTCGTGAGTTCTTACTTTCATTCTCATCGTGTACGACCGGTTAATTGTTTTACTTGGTAGTATGACCCTTTCACGCGGGGTATGGACTTGTGCGTGGGGTTCCATTACCTTTCGAAGGGGTTATACGGAGGCTAATGTTATGGTCTGTCGCCAACAGAGATGCGTTTATCAAGAACCCAGACGGATCTTTGTATATAGGGCAAGTATGGCCTGGATACACTGTGGGTACTGATTTCTGGCCTTATTTATGCGAATATGCTAATTAACGAGTACCACGCCTCCTAATAATTACCACCGACATATGACGAATTGGATAACAGGCCTTCCCAGACTGGTTTGCCGACAATACTGAGGCATGGTGGACTGAAGCACTGCAGAATTGGAGTAGTACTGGAGGCGTAGAATTCAGTGGAATTTGGCTTGATATGAATGAACCCAGTTCATTTTGTGATTATTCCTGGTGAGTTCGCTGGTTTGTGTATGACCTGGATGAAACACTGATTGACTCGAATCAATGCGACACATGGTAGTGGAACAGGTGCAAACTTCTCTGCCCTTGGCCCATTAAGTCTGGCGAATCAGGTCGCAACCGGGTATCCCGAGTGGTACGTGCGTTTGCATTTACGTGCGAGATGTCGAGTGCCAAGATGGCATATTTAGTTACAATGACACACTTTGGGGACCGAGCGGGAACATGACTATCAACGGGACGTCCACCTACTCCTGTACAGGTGCAGATACTACAACTTCAAGCTCTCAAAAGCAAAAGAGAACGCGACAACGTCTAGAAGCGGGGAGCAGGAATAGGGCTAGAGGCCTTGGGGACGGCGGTGAGACAATCATCGACGTGAATAGTCCACCATATGCAATACACAATGGTCAGCACTTTAACACAGCCGTCTCCTGTTTCCAATCCTTTTGCTAACACATGTAGCAGCTTTCGGCCCCCTGAATGCGCACACCCTCGCCACGAACGCGACACATGCCGGCGGATTCATTGAACTAGATGTCCATAACTTGTTCGGAGCGTTGGAAGCGCGTACTACGTACAATGCTCTGAAAAAATTGTGGCCTACGAGACGCCCTTTTATTATTGGTCGCTCGACGTTTGCGGGCTCAGGGAAGTGGGCAGGTCATTGGGTGAGTATTGTTTTTACTGTCGTATCTCTTGTTCCATGAAGTAAATCCCGGTGCTGATCATCAACAAAACACACTGATAGCTGGGGGATAACAGAAGTAAGTGGGAATACATGTATTTGAATATACAGGGTGTTCTCCAGTTCCAGATCTACCAGATCCCGATGGTAGGAGCGGATACATGTGGGTTTAGTGAGTACCCTGCCTCGGTTCCTTCTATGTTCTGTTAACCATCACCTGCATCGTTAGTGGGCAACACAGACGAGGAACTCTGCAACCGATGGATGCAACTCTCTGCATTCATGCCATTCTTCAGGAACCATAATACATATGGTGCAATCCCACAGGAACCGTATCGGTGGGACAGCGTCGCAAATGCTTCAAGGGTGGCAATTAGCGCACGATACTCGTTGCTGCCGTATTGGGTACGTCAGCCGGGTTACCTCTCTCTCGTGACCTCATCGTTCTGCATTCTTCGATGGCGCCTGTGGTTGAACTTACTAGTACACCCTCTTTGCAAATGCGTCGACTCATGGTCAACCTCCCGTGCGCGCTCTTTTCTTCGAGTTTCCCGATGAACCCGAGCTGTTCACGGCCGATCGGCAGTGGCTAGTTGGTGCAAATATTCTTGTCACACCTGTCCTCACACCCGGCGATACGACCGTTGATGGTGAGTCTGGAGATTACAATTTTGTATGGCTCGCGAATCCAGTGTTCATACTGCTACCTCTAGCTATATTCCCTGGCCGAGGTAACGTCATTTGGCGTGACTGGTGGACACACGCTGTCGTCCCGCTTTCCGGCAACACCGGGGAAACGATAAAAATGACAATTGCTGCCCCACTCGGCCACATCAACGTCCATATCCGGGGCGGGTCTGTCTTACTCCTACACGCCAAGCCAGCCTACACTATCTATGAAACGAGGAGTGGCCCTTACGAATTGCTTGTTTCGTTGGATGGAGAAGGGAATGCATGCGGGGATGCCTTTGTGGATGACGGCGACGGAGCATTCGGTGCTGACTCGGGAAGGAATCTCGTGTTCAAAGCAGGTGGTGGCAAATTAAGTGTGGGAAGTGGAACGGGCAGTTATCTCGTTGGACAGCCGTTGGAAAGGGTCACCGTCCTTGGGGTTGGAGAGAAGCCACAAAGGGTGGTTGTGCAAGGGCAGGAAGTAACCGGGTGGGAATACGATGAAACTATAGGGAAGTTGGATATATGTGGTTTCAGTGTACATTTGAATGGCGATGTTGAGGTAAGCTGGAAGTAGAGGAGCTGCGAAATTTATTTGCTGTTGTTGACAATGAAAGGCGAGACACCGTGACTCGCGAAGAATTTTGGTGCTCGAGCAAACAAAAAGCAGCATCCTTTGCTGGATTCTTGACTCTGAAAAAGATATCGAATTCCTCCGCACTACCAACGCATTCAAGAAATTCAACAACCCCGAAGTACCTTCAAGTCACCCCAACGTGGGTGGACCATATCAGTAGCACTTTCAACCCAGGTTGACATCGTCGCTGCGGCACTGCCGCTGTTGTCGTTGGCCTATCGTTCACCTCAGATGGGCCGAGTGCATGCAACCTTGTCCAGTGTCCATCGTCATAATTGCTGTCGACCATCATTATGGGAGGCGGGTGCGTATATCGGCCATGTCAACTGGTACCCAAACGAAAGCGAGGAAGATTGTTATAACACGTACATGACATGACGCCTCGCTTTGCTTCGGCGATGTGAGAGAAACGCCTGTAGATGTCGACGTATAGACCATGATGGTTTCATATAGAAGATGAGCATATAATCTATAAAATCTAGATAAATCGTGGATGACACGCTGCCACGCAGGGGTTACGGGGTGTGTGCGGGAACACTGGAAACTCACCGCGACAGATCCTATGGCAAGCGGAAACAGCAGAAATAAGTTAGTAAGCCCCAGCCTTACAATCACCTGTTCTTCATGCTTGTGTTCGTTATCGTCGTCGACCCGTCGTGCTATGATGGCAATGTCCGCGTGGATTGTTTCATCGTTGATGTTCTGCGGCGACATTGGCGATGGACGTCTAGCTCCAACTGGGTCTTCAGTTAGTAGCTTTACTGCGATGACCAATAGCATTGGGACTACTCCCTTGTCGATCGATGGCCCCTTCCTATAATCTTCTCAATTGAATCACCCGGCCCTTCGCCTGAAGCAAATCACCCCCATTGGTTGCACGCCGATTGTCCTAAGCAGAAAGCATCACGGGTGCATTTACATGAGCAAATGGTATTTGCTCACCCACTCTTCGGAAGAGGGTCCTTTTCCTGCATGAAGTTATTGGGTTGACCTCACGATTGAGCTTGTTGTGATGCTCTCGGTCGTAACTACTAATACCTTTCACGTGGTTCTGCTACGGTATCGTGACAAACATAGCCGAAGTTCTCCCAAAGCCAGACTCTCAGATTAGAGGAAGATAGTCGTTCCACCAAACTTCCCATTGACATGTACGTATCAAGTGATAATGTTGAAAATCTTCTGATCTATTTACTATCTGGTGTTCAGGACTCCCTGAAGCACTCGGAGTACTTTAACAAGCTTCGCTGCAGTCTGCCAGTCGCCTTAAATCCGAATGCAAATAATTTCGCCAACTCCAAAGCTGTGGGCTGGAATCACTCACTGTGAGTTAGGAAACAATTCATAAAGTGGAATATGATGACCGTGAAGTGAGCGCCAAAGGGTATATCATTTAAAACTTTACTAGATCAACGCACACCTTGTTTGGCGCTGTGCAAGGACCAAAGGCGCGACGCAGGAATCTCTAGTGTTCCGCTTTCACGTTGGCACCGAAGACCATTGCCCGTGGGGTACAAATGCGAAGATCGGCGAAGAATGAAACTTGACATCGAAGTTTCTGGATTAGTTGCCTTGGGGGTGTAAAAAGGCCACTTGTGCCCATCCCCCTTTAACAAGGTGGTTGTTCCCAATGGAACCGGGTATCTTGGCACGCCGCTGACCTTTGCAGCGACCTCTGCTGTCGAGGACCCATACGCTGAGGAGAGTCCTGGCTTGCTAACCGTTTCCAACTTATTTGTTCTATTCAGGTGTAGAGCTTCGTAAAGCTGTATCTATGTTTCCAGGAAAAACCTAGTCTATCTAGGAGAGCCACTGCCTCCCCCTAAAGATGTGCCATTCTGCCACCTGTCGAAATCAAGGTCACTTCATTGCCAATCCTCATGTGTGGTACACTATTTTCAGGGTATGCAGTTAAGTTCTGACCTAGAAATTTGTCGTTATCTACCAGCGACAAAACGAGCGACGGCGATGTGCCCCCATGTTTCGCCAGTGTAGAAAAACAGATCGATACTTGGGAATGGGGAGTGGAAACGCTTGGTGCCCATTGTGTACTACGTGATCTCTGCATCCAATTCGTCATCTTCAAGAAATCCCTGACGAACAAATTTAGTTTCTGCTTCTTGTAGCAATGCCTGTGCTCTACGCAACGGGAACTTGGTCATTAACCGAGGCGAGGTCGGATGCCTTCACGATCTAGTGCTTCACTGATTTGGAGAATTTGCAAGGTACACTTGACTCATGGATCACATGTACATCGCAGACCACTCATTCCGTCCATGATGGCAGCATGTATCCACACCTGATGATACCATACTCGGCCTGATAAAGGGCCTGAGGTGGAGTTTACGTCTCAGATGGGCCACGCGCGCTGTAGCGCGTGATGCTTTACTAAGGTTCCGACAGACTATGTCCCTGATCGTATGCATTATAGGCACAAGTGGCTAAGGCGCAGTGTATCACTTTTCTGGTTTTGATGCTGACCTTCAGCCTTCACATATATGGTACTGCTTAATGTCGTACATTGGATAGAAAGCGACGGTGTGGTAGGTGTAGAAGAATAGGAGATGCGATATAATTTCAGCTGGGTACTAGTTCCTGGTTTGGCTCTGATTATCAGGTTTGTTCGACAATTAAGGACGTTTGAGGTACATAGTCAAAACTGAGTACTGGATCTTTAATCATGGCATACGTAACAATACACCGTCGAAATTTACGTCTATCTCAGAGCTATGCAAGGATGTGTAAAACTTTTGTCGCGTTCAGCTAGCACGGGGACGCGCCTTCCCGTAAGGCCTATCGGTGGCGTCCTGATACAATCGCAACAATGAAAGCCACGATGCCATGTTTGACGCCTTGTGTGGATTGAAATGATATATTGTACATAGGTCCCACCACTCATGTAGATCGCCTGTGTTCTGTACAATGAATCTCTCGGGCTTGATAGATGATGCATTGATGGTCCACTTTATCATGCCATACCATCTGAATCAGTACTGGTACCGGATCGGTAATCCCCTTCCAAGCGGGTGAAACAAGAGGGTGGAGTGCTAGAATTCAGAAGCCTTTGTACTAGTGCAATTACGTCAAGACTGCCGAAGCTGTGAAGTCAACAGTAGCACCTTCAAAATAGAAACATTTTTTCCTTGAAAGCTGATGAGGCTATTAGTCAATGATTAGTGAAACACCAAACAATTCACAGGTAGTAACTCGGTGAATGGAAGTTGGTTGCGGTAGAACATCGGGGAGACCACCTGACCTCAAAATAAACATGGAAGTCAATGCCGCCGCGGAACCAATGGTACATCCTGGGAACTAAATGACTGTTAACGAAACTGTGGGGAAGATCGCCATTTGGCAAGCTCGTGCAAGGTCAAGTGACGGTGCTCCCTCCCTTGTCAGATTCATGTGGCGGTGAATTTTCCCCATGACGACTAAATGGGAAAAGGAATGCCTAGCTTGTTAGCGAGTTATTAGCTCGAGTGCTCCAAGGGTCTGGAAATACTGATTGCACGGCTCGAACTTACCTCTTTCTGGAGGGTTGACCAAATGCACCGGTTCTTAACTCCTGTCTGATGAAAGTTCGTAGCCGTATGGCTCGATCGCTACACACGCATCAGACAGTGTAGCCTGGCATGACATCGATGCGCATATTGGTCAATTGGTAACAAACCAACTAATCGGAACTTGAATTTGAGTTTCTTGAAGGACACGGGACTGAAGAGACTTCAGTATATTTCCTTCCTACTACTCATGTGGGCATGTCGAGAGGCGACCAATGATCAAGGTAAGGCATTGCCGGTTTCTGGTCACCCATGACGGCCGCATGATCGAGATGTTTCATGCTGAGTTACATAAGTTTAGCCAGTGTGAATGCTGCAGACAGTTACACGTCATCAAGCCTTTATTTCCGTACTGCCCCATGAGCTCGTCGGGTTAGTTCCGTATTGTATTCGTGGGGGTTGAGAACGTCTGAAAGAACGCTATGGTCTTCTAAGGCAAGAAATAGCCTGTGTCCGCCTGGGCCCTTCCTTAGCATCGGGTCCCGTCTTCTAAGGGGAAAGAAGCATTGACTGATGCCTGAATGAGATAATGCTGCCCCAAAGGAGGTATTAGGAATTATTCTCACAACACTGGTAATTTCGATGCCTGAAACAAGTGATCTCGCACAATGCCCTCGAGCGAAATCAATGGTGGGCTCTCGTAGCGACATATCCAGAAGTAGGTAATTGCTACCACCTCCCCGAGACATGTCAGCTGAAATGAAGCATCCCATGGAGTCTCCGGGTCCTTTGGGATGCCGGCCATTTGTTAATACTCACCCGCACGATGCAGGTGCATCGCAGCAGAATCCTGTTTGGAAAGACCTCATCGATCTGGCTTAACACATGGGCCCTTGAAAGGACTTACCCTTGGCCAGTTTGCCCGTATTGCACGTTAGATATGTAACAGGATCTATGATTGCACGGTTGAACCCCTTTTCTGGAACGGAGTCCGAGACGAATACCATCCTGTCTTTCGCCAATTGTACTTCAAGTTGGGATCGCTCTTACGGTTGAGTATGTCGGAGATCTACCAACTTGACTCGGCCAGAATTTCGTACAATGTTTTTCCCCAGGAGTTCCGGCCATGAGTCCTATTGTAATTCAGAAATTCTTTCGAGAACCAAGAAAGCACGGACCATAGAGACATCTAGGCTGGGAGTGCTGGTAGGGCCGGGCGTGGCAGTGGCGAAAACTTTTGACTGAACCTGTGACTAGTACTATTGGCAGTGCTCCGCCGCCGCTCTCCGATATTCAATGTCGGGAACTCCGTCACTTCTAACGATTGGGTCGATCTAATGTTTTGGACTCTGGAGTCGTCACAGCTTGGTCACGAACATAGAGGCAGTGTTACATCGATTGGCAACTGATTTGGCCGCCCTACACCCGCACAGGCGGGAAGCAAGTGTTGGCAGTTGCGATGAGGTCCTTGGTAAGTTTTGTGCCTGGAGCACTCCGTCCTAGTATGTGGGTCCACGTCCTACATGGTGACTCGAATAACTGAACTGTCGCCCCCATCGCAGTCTGTGTGTGGTGTAGGTCCCCACCAAGTCTGGTGGTAACCGCGACCCCCTTCCACGGATGAATAATGAGTGGCAGCACCTTATACACAAGTACGTTTGTACCTAACTGGGCTTACTTTACTCCCCTGCTGCCGCCGCCGCCACTGCTCTCATCAATGATGTCAGGGTAAGTTGTTATTTTCTCTCCCACTTTGATCAACATCTATCCTCGCCACTTGGCCGTTTATTTCCCCGTTTATTTTGTCTCCTCGGCGAGAGTGTGCTATCTTCATCTCGTTTCACCGGTCATCATATCCCGCTTGTCAGTGCTTCAACGCCACTCAATTGCGGTCGCTTACTATTATGGAACCGAGCGACCCTCATACACCTCCACTGGATCTGTATATCTTTTCATTCGCCTTTGTTTCCCAAGTTCCCTTTGCGCACTATATATTTATTTGCCAGCCAAAATTTTCAACAAATCAATTGCGGCATCTCCGGTTGTCATGAAGGCATTGTGGTGGCCTTCCAGGTATAGTCAGGTGGGCCTTTACATGGGTCAAACCCGGGCGAACGGACTGTGCATGATTGATGTACTAATGAAGCGGTGGATGCATTTAAGTCAGGGCAGAGTGACTTGATCAACTCGTATGTCCTATTCTTTACATATCTTTTACACGTTTACCCGCCTATCGTGCTGGCCCAAATCCCCGATACTACATATACTTAGGGGAACGTGGGATTACGGGATGGCGAGGCTGCGTCCCACTGCAGTGCTTTGCACATTGATTTTCCGAGAACAGGAAGTTTCCATTCCATTTTGCTTGCATCTTTTTCCTTCCCTGGACGAGTCCTTTGATTCTCGTAATGCTCGCATCTTTCCTGATCATTGCTTCACAGTCTATGTATATCTTCCGACCTTCGTATCTTGACGTGCTCGATGCTCACGTTAACGATGATCAAACATGGCACATTGCCGACATCAATATGACTATATTACCAATCCCAACTCGACTTTTTTCATCGCCTTACAGGGAACCGCATGTAAGTAAGTATCATAAGCGATAGCAGTAACACAACCTTAGGCGAGGGCGCTCACCCAGGGCATCCGCCATGCTCTTGTTCCTAACTTTCTAATTTCTCTCCAGATGACCTTACTTAATTACTTGATATGCATCCAGGAGTAATAGTATTTGCTACTGAAACTCGGAGAAGACATCCACTTGCGACCCTGGATGTCTTGTCTTGGTCACACATGGTACCCAGTTAGGTGCGTACCTTCCGTCCTCTTTACGATCTACATGCACTGCATGTGTGCACACATTGCGCATTGGCGTAACATATCTACATGGAGGCCGTAGATTACCGTTTTTCCCGCGGGCGTCGCGTAGCCCCTAATATTATACATCGACAAGTCTAGAGCGCAGCTTTTCCCTGAGGGAATACATAGAGAAATCAATTGTATATATCTGCTCAGAGAAGTGATGAAGCATCAGCCCCCTTGATGAATATTTTTTGGAGCTTGATGCAGGGTCTGGGGACAATTGACAACTGGGTCATAGGCCAACTAGATGGTGTCATACTACCAGGTATATTCAGTTGCTCAGAACCCAATGGTGAATTCTGCTCGAGCATGATTCCTTATCATGCACCCTCCTCGGATCCTGTCTACTCCACCGCTTCGTTCCCTTCCCCACATACACACGAGGATATGGATATAAAAACGCCATAGGAGGACCTTGGATCAAACACTCATACCAGACGCCACAGGATAAATAAGACGGTGAAAATATAGTTGTTTGGCTTATCTCCACCTGCCCGTTATAGGTGGCCTTGCACCCATATGTATAATGCGCCTTTACACGTATCTCCATAGCTGCGGTACAGTTGCACAGAGGTTAATGATTAGAGTTTAGCAGGATCCGTCCACTTAGGTGTTCGTTTCTGTTCCAGGAATTGTATTGCGTCAAAGTTGGTCCGTAGACGTCATGTCCAGCAATGCCAGGAAGGTGTCAAGTGATACAGAGATCATGCGACACATCGTAGGTAGCCATGTGAATTGATGCCGTTGCAGGTCATGCGGGTAACAGTCGCATATGTATCATGTGACATCAGATTGTGCAGCATTGAATTGTCACGTCAATGACGATACGTCTGAACAGTCCAACGCTTGCTTACCTCCATAAACGCAAGCAAGCCCTCCTACAAAACGAACATGTCCATCAGCATAACAGAAACACCAGCCAAAATACTAATGACGCTCCATGCGTCTCCGCACGGAACATATTAATACGGTAGCAGTACACAGGAACGCACCTTTATATTTCTACTTCTCCACAATCTCCGACTGGCAGCACTCAACGCATGCATTTGGACCGACTCTTCGATGTGAGCAAGCTGGGAGAAGAGCAGGCCTTCTTTCGTGCTCTGGACCGAGTCCGGCGAACTGGACATCACTGCACGGGCGTAAGATAGGGCGGTCGGAAGGACGGAAGCAGGATCGACGACCGCATTAACGCTACAGAAAACATGGCGTAAGTAAGGGGGTACACAGGAAAAGAAAAGGAGAGTACACAGAAGAGTGCTACCAGCGGTAGAAGAAAGACGGAACGCAATGGGATGGAATAAACCGGGGCGACAGAATACAAGAAGGCAGAAAGAAAGAGGGAAGCAGCGACAGCACGGGGACGCGAGCAGTCTAATCAACATTCGAGAAGAGAAGAGCCATGATAGCTGTTTCTCAAATGTACACGGCAGACGTGCCGCCATGAAGACCAACAAGAAGAACGGAAAAAAGACCCGTTTCGAGTAAACAGAACACGAAGTATAGGAAACGAGGAGAGCGCGATGCACGTGCGTTTTCATCGACGGTATCGTTTACAGACGGTGAGTTACTGATCAATGCGATGTGATTCTCGCTCCCTACTAACGCAGCCAGCCACGCCAGGTACCAGAGAGACAAAGAGATGATGTACACGGCACGGTGATTAATAGCGTGAAGCACCAGTGTGAAAAAAAGAGCAAAAGAGGCGGAAGGATAAAGAAAAGATGAGCAAAGGTGCCGAAGAATCACATGAAGAGACAAATACAAGGAAGGATAAGGCGGACAGGAAAAGCAGATATGGATGTGATTCATACTCACAATCGATACTTGTCTCTTGCTTCGACTGCGCTGACAGGGTTCCCCAGCAAGAGGAGCTCAGAAGCAAGCTGTGCTCGTCACATCCGGAACGAGGGCCGCATCCATTATTCGGAATTCCAGAGAGGTGATATGAGCATCAATATATGTGACGCAATGTTTTTGTCCCGGTGAAAGAACCCAGCGGAGGAAATGCGAAGTTATGTGGATGGGGCCAGAATATGGATTCACGTGTTCGGGGATATGATTCCCGGAGAATGCCACTTAGTCCATACTGATGCAACGGAATGAGTTAACATACCTGGTGTCCTGCGGACCTTGCTAGCCGAGGAATACCTGTAAAAGTAAACACGCTGTTAGGCGCATATCTATGTATCTTGCGTCTCCGTATATGTGCAGCACGAGGATGGGCGTAACTCGGCCAAGATATAGCCCAGGAAGAACGAATGAATGACGCGTGTCTTTTTCAAGTGACCTCCACAGGTAAGTAGGACGCGTACATATGTACGTTATCCTTCGTCCCGCGGGGTAAGCGATGCATAGGTGGGGGGATGCAGTCGTAGTTCCTTCCGTCGGAAACGGGTTCAATTCCTACAAACACGACGACGACGACGCCCCCCCCACCACCACCACCGTCCCATCACAGTGACAGTCACACAGGGATCACGCAAGCTACGCTCAACGCGAAGCGGGCCGGGTCAGAGACCCGACAGATTGGAACGACACACGCATACATGCACGCCTCGGGCCACGTGAACTGTGCGTGTAAAAAAAAATGTTGTGGATGCGTACTCACCTCCTTGTCCCGCCAATACTCCCCTCTTCGCTTCTGGGAATGCAAATACTGCATCTTGACTTGCGACGACGAGATCACAATTCAGGATCATTTCTACACCGCCACCATATGCGGAACCGTTGACCGCCGCAATCATGGGCTTCAGCGACGTGCGCCGTCGCGAGATGGAACCAAAGCCGTGTAGAGATGTTGCCCCGACCTCTACTTCGTTGGACGTTCCTGACCACTGCGATTGGCCCCAACTGCAATTACGTGTGAATACATGGTCGTCGTTTGTAGGGGGGGGGGGGGGGGAGGTGGACACAAAAGGCGTGAGCATTGGTAAGAAACTTGATGTACTCGGAGGAGAACAAGTTAGGCACGTACGCTGAGAGATCGGCGCCTGCAGAGAACATCTTGCCCTCGCCTGTGATAATCACGACCCTTGTACGCCGAACCAGTCGTAGATATATGCATCATCAACAGACATGGCGCCATTCATCCCCCAAGCGTAAAATGTCAGTATATCACACTCGATGAAAAGACCACGAAGAGACAGGAACGCGCGTACGCACCATAAGCTGGGCTCCTCATCGAACCACGCCAACACTTTCCCGATCTCTTGCGAGAGAGCGGGACTCATGGCATTCCGTTTCTCCGGGCGATTGAGCGTCAACAGCAGCACGTGCTCTTCAGGGAAAGACACCTTGAGGTCGGTAGATGTGGCAGGCGGGGGCATCGTAAAATGCGAAGGTCCTGATGGCATTTTTTTCTGTTCTTATAAAGTCGTGCAACAGCGTCGCCGTCGAGACCAAGTTCAGTGTCGGCAATACAGTTTCGTGGGAAGCTGGTGATGCTAAGTACAACTTATTCCCGACTCCATCCAAAATCGATGAAGCGGTCGAGGATGCTGGCAACACCTTGTCACGTTCCCTACTAGTCACCATTGCAAAAAACGTATTCTCCTGCGATAGCACGTCGTACTGACACGTCCATCGCGACGGTGGCACCCCATAGCGACCATGATGCTTGAAAGAGCCAGTTATCTGGCTTATCGCACACAAACGGCGCCCAGCGCCAAGGCGTGGGTTTGTGCCACTGGAAGGCTTCGATAATGCCAGCTTCCTTGGTGGGCCGAAATGTGCACACGCAGGTTCAATGTCCCCGCCGAGCTGTAGTAAGTCTAGTACTGTGGCCCAGTTCTGACACTAATTGAAATTATTATTAGGCAAGGTGGGCACGCTAGCTCACTCTCACTCTCATGGCCATACCGCATCCGAGCCAAGCTATGCCAGTATGGTATGTACCTCGCCGATGCCTATCTTGAAGCGTCTCGTTCGTGCCCAATTGTAATTAAACCAGCACCTTGTATGGAAGGTCTGCACCCATTTTTTTTTTCAATTCATGTCATACACACATCTTTTTATCTCTCACACACACACCCCTTGCTTATTCGAGGCAAGTAAGGGGGGAATAAATGGTACAGCCACGACGTTCAAAATGAAAACTTTGGTCAGGGGTACATATCTTTGACACCACCACCACCCGCCTCCGTTCTCCGTCACCTGCTGGGTGGGTGGCGACGACCTGAAGACAAGGTTGACTCAAGCGCTGAGCGTCCGAATCCGATCGATCGTGACGTGGAAGACACGTGTGCATGCTAGTGCGGCCACATCCCAGCGACCGAGAACCCGGCATCTTAACGGACAAGAAAGAGGGTAGGGGGTGGCGTGCCGCAGTGCAGCGTTGCCGCCCTTACGAATATGTATCTCTTGTCCTGTCCACTCTTACAGGAACTATTCGTTTTTTGAAAAAAAGAGATTTCTTAATCCATTTCCAGAATAGCATGGTGTGTGTGTGTTATGCCGTGGCACAGCAAAAGTACCTTGCACCGGTGTTACGCACGAGGCAAAGGTCTGGTTCTACTACTTCCTGTATCGAGGTACCAAGGTCGACGTCGAATATCCGCCGGATCCGTCGATGGTATAGGTACGTGCCCTCCTCCCCCTTCCCATGCTACGACACTATCTGATTGAAAGGACACTGTCCGAAGCACGTCCGATGAAGGCGGTACATGGATGGCGACATGGTGGGATGCGCAGATCACGGTGGTATCATCCCGGAATCACAAAGGGCTGGCAATGGAAACCAGATATGATACTTACTTGCATGTTATTGGCCAAGCTAGGAACGTGGCGTGTGTGTGTGTGTGTGTGTGGCAGAGCTGTGGGAATACCACGCCAGTCACCAGCAGCGGTCACAGCGGACCGTATGGGTAATCTCATCTCGTGCCGACCACCCGTTCTCAAGGAGTTTTCCCGAGACCGAGGTTTAGCAACATCATGGTCTCTAACCTGTCTGCCACACGAAGCAAGGAACTTCGGGTAGATTGACTGGCAGTTTCCCAATCCAGGATTTACGGCTGTCGATCGAGGGGAAGAACTTCCGCTGGTGACGCCGTCAGAACCAGATACGAACGGATCTCACTAATATTTTCTCCGACATTTCTGTCTTCTTTCCCTTCGCATCTCTTCGTTATCTAGATCGAGATTATCGTACATATCTAAAATGACATTATGCCCCGAGGCAATGCTCATCCGCCGGAGTTAGTCCCTGCTTGGTCAAGTCTTGCCTTGGGTGCTACGCCCCCGAGCCAAGAATTTCAAGTCGGGCGTATCTTGTTCATATATCCGAGATTCACAGTGTTTTGCTCTAGACTCCGCGTTCGACGACATGCCATGTTTTGGCACCAGTGACTAGGAACGGTGTCATCCTCGAGCGCCTCGTCGATTTAGGCAACTTGAAACATCGGAGCTTACTAGGTTAGTGACAATAAGAGATACGTATGGAACGCTGCAACGACAAGGCGCCAGGTTGCTTCATGTTGTCATCGATTCAATCCGGTCCGAGAAAGAACAATAAACTTGCCGCTCCGCAAGCCTCACACGATACTTCGGAATGTCGGAATATTTAAAAGGATGCGGCGCGTGGGACAGGCTAGGTGATCATAAAAAAACAAAAACAAAACATCCAATTCATGTCATGGGAAAGTGGTAGGATCGGAGCGAATACACAACAACGACCATCCATACTGACAACGTGAACGACAACGATCGAATTAAGTAATATTACACGCTACCCCCCCTGCCCTTGTCTGTCTTCCCTCTCTCTCTGTTTCCCTCTCTCCGGCTTCCGGCAATCCCGAAACCTAACTGCGTGCCTTTCCACTTCCGTCCATCCACCATGTCCGAAAATGGTAATGCAGTATGCGATCATATCACCTCTGAACTCCACAGCACTCCGCTCATCTCACAACCTCTCTTAATGATCGTACAAGTCCTGGGCAAGGGGGATACAGCTCACGAGTCCACCACACGTCCCTTCCGATGTTAAAGAAGGGGAAGGAGGTGGGGCGGTTTGGGTGTCTGCGGGATAGTAATAGTTGTGCGGATAAAGTAAATGCACGGGGATGGCGGTATACGTATGGTAATACAATGGGGGTTGGGGAGAGGGGGGAATGCGGTCAGAGTGCGAGCAAACGACAACGACATATTGGATAGACAACATAGAGTCCGTGAGTCACGAGCGATGACGTCGTAGATGGGGTAGACAGCAATACGGCGGGAATGTGTCTGAGCGATGGACGCGAAATCATTAGTGCATTGCAGGGACAGTGGCGAGGGGGACCGACTCACGTCGAGAAAAGCAATAAATAAGTGGGAGGAAACGAAGACGTGCTCAGCGGAACGGGCAGTTTGGCGAGTGAGAGCCGCGGTAGCCGCAATGGCAGCACTGTGGGGCGCCACCAGCATTGACGAAGGGGTTGGTATCATTGGACGCGTTGCGCATGGAGACGGGGATGGATGGGGCACACTGTGTGCAGTGGGGTGAGGACCTCATCGCCGAGGTGCAGACACAGGAAGATACAGCAGCAGAATGCATCGCAGAGGGGCTGGTATGAGCTGGGTAGATGAGTTCGATGAAGAGGATGGGGGAAAGGCAAGGAGCTGCGACGAGGTATTTATCTCTTTCGGTGTGCCAGACGAAACAAATCCGATTCTTGTGGCGTCATCAGTGAGCATTTACTGTGATGGCGGCGGGTGCTGCTGACCAAATGCCACCTCGCCAGGAAAGGGAATCAATTTGTCGTCTAATGGAATAAAGATGAATGGCTGTTCTGTCCCTTTTTCTTTGTGAGTGTGGCATGTCCAAAAGAGGAACCCGATGGGGTCATGTCACCTTTCGAGGCGACAATAAACCGCACCCGGGGTTTCGGGTCTTTGTTTCCTTTTCCGACGGATGCCATCTCAGAAGGCGACCGCGCTTCTTTTGACCCGTGTCCTCGCGATCGTATCACATTACTTTGCCAGCACGCGTCATCAACCCCAACCCTACCCTCGACCGAGGTTGCGCCCAAGTGATTGACGACGACCCATTTGCACCAGTATTGGAACGCACTGGTCTGTCTGTTCTACTTCCGCGGGTTCCCACTCTGTGGGCAATCCTGCCGCAACCTGGCAGGTCAATTGATCGTGACGAAATGATGTGGTGCATCCAAATACTTGAATGGACCGCTCACGAGAACAAAAGGCGGCTCCTCGGTGGTCGGTGCTCTGGGTACGCACGTCGTGTTCTTCTGCTTTGTTTGAAATCGACAAGCATTAGGTTCAAGCACCGCAACTGATCAGGACACAACTGCGGCACCGTGACAGAGCCTCCGCGGAATTATTCCACCTATTTTCCTGTCAAACCTTGCAGGACGTCTTGCCCAACCTGCCCAACTGGCTGCGATTCCGAGGACTCAAACCCACAATCCTGTGCAGCCTTCCAAATCTCGTACTGGCTTATACAGCATGTGCACTAAATGCTCACCTCAAAACCAACAGCATCCCGCTCAGCGCTCCATTTAGTGGCTTTATTACTTGTTGTGTACATAATCATTCTGTAAAAAAAAAACACACACGCACAGCCGCTCAAGGACATGCCATCCGACTGCGCGGTTGCGGCATAAAATCGCCTCGAGGGTGTCGTAATCAAAGCATCGCTCTCTTCACAAGTACGCATATGTATGTGTACGTGGAAGGCCTTGAGGTTCGAAGACAATGCAGCGCTGCTTATCTGACAGCAGGCGCCGACATTGGCAGGTCCACCTGCCACTCTGCTTACTATTTTCCTCAGCCCCCTCGCTTCTCTAGGCACAGCAACTAGCTCGCACGACGCAGACGTCCTCTGACGAAGTGCCTGCGTAATACTGAAGCCAGAACGCGCGCCACGCCATGTCACGGTGGGGGCCACTAGGCCCTCTAGGTGCTATACCCTGAACTCAAACGTGTCGTGCCCAGCCACCTTTAAGTTCAGCCAGCTTATGGTATTGAACCCACTTTAACATTTCTGCATGGTCGTGACTACATAGCCAGGTTCAACGTTGCTCAGCGCTCGTCGGGATCTTGGGTCCGGAACTACTCGATGGAGGTAATACCCTACCAATGGCGCGCTGTGCTTTATCGTATGATATCGATCAAGGGGATCCGAGCGAATAAGCACTGGCTTATCGCAACCAAGGTTGCATGCAAGGCCCGGATCCGCAGTATTCGGGTAGAAGGTGGGTCGGGTCGGATTCAGACGTGAGGGCAGGTGGTGCCATATTGCAGGGGTTAGAAAGTGAAACTTTGGCCGGAAAGGAAAAAAAAAGTTACTTGGGGGTTACTACTAGTTGGGTCACGTTCCAGATGCCCTGTCGGTGCTAAACTCTTTCTTCTTCGCCGTTTGCCAGAGAACGTCATGTTACTGCAACCGGGCAGTGGATGTTCCTTGTTATGTCGTCGTACGTCCTAGTAATACTTATCGCCACCATCTGGACTTACTAGCAGCGAGTTCTCTCTTTCGACTTGGCAGGGGGACCTTCCAATTCATTGATCAACATTTCTATGAAATCAGTGTATGACAAAGCTCTTCCAATTATGAACTCAAAAGGCATAAATGTCTCTGGATACTAGTACCACGTCTGGCAAAAGGTGTAATCAGGGCAGGGTCCCGCAACACAGGTGAAAACCTACTATGATCTTGCTCATTATTCAAGCCCCTGGGTTATGTTTCACTCCTACAGCAGCAAGTTCTGACATTGGCCTCTGTTCTCACGGAAATGTTGTCATCGTACTTAATAGTAGAGACCGAAGACGCTCGCCACCAAAAACTGTAATAGCCCCCGGCACTTAAATTTGCTTCCACTGGAGAAAACAGACGCTCTTCTACATAGATCTGCCGTACCTAAAATCTAGAATCAAGTCATGATCACAGTCACACAACGCCTTTTATAGTGGCTAGTGATACCGACCTGACAAGTGGCACTCGCTGACAAGCTCGTCTACTATTATTTACTGCTGAGACGATCGATCGCGGGAAGCGCCAACACTTGCGTATCTGAAACAATGATGCCATGCACGAACTCAACGTCCAGCCATGATGCCCAGTGGGCCGTGTACATATGTATGTACCACCGCGGATACTTATGAAACCTACCCATGGACCGGGACCGGGTTCTTACACCGGTGCCCCACACCACAACTCACTATCTCTTCCCCTTCTCCCAATCCCAACTTGCCATTAGAGTACATGGCACGTTCACAGCATTGATGTACGTTCAATTCTGGCATTCAATTCATTCATTATCACGTCCTGATGAGTCTGCCCAGGGATCTATCTATCTATACACAGGGGGGGGGGGGGGATGACTCATCGGAAAGACAACATAGAACCGCACGTACAAAAACGGACCTGCTAATCGCTATCCCCGAGATCTCATACCCCTCTTTCCAATCTTGACGTCGCCCTATTCAGTACTCGGTATGTTACTGTAACAACCGGAGGGGTACTACTACCCCCCCTTCTCAGGGCCTGCCAGTTCCGATACATATCCCCCCACTTTATCTGCATTTACTACACAGCCCGGGTTGGCCATATTGTTGTGCGGCGTCTCACGCGGGAGAACGTTGGTGTGAACATGGCAGGTGGGGAGTAAGGTGGTGCCTCAGGTTCATAAGTAGCTGTGCCACATCAGGGTCGAAGACTCGAATATTTTCCGGTGAGATCGGTGTGGGTAGGACATGGGGGCGATAAACGAACGCGGAGACTCAGATAAAACCACTTATGACTCCGTAATACGCATATATTATGTTCCATGATAGACTCTGATATAGATAAGTTATTATACAGAGGTCGTGCATGAAGAAGCTCCCTGGTTTGGATTAAGGGTTTTTCTTCAGACGGTGAAAAGATAAGTATATCCTTTGGGGGAGGGGCCCCGCATCAATGATCAATAACAGGGGACCACCCTGGCATGGCTGGCTAATTTCGAAACGGGAACAACTGATCATGCATGATTAATGTACACACACGATGCAATATGATAATACATAGTAATGAATAAGAAATAAGGAATAAGCACACAAAGGTTCGGCCCTTTTACTCACACGATTCTACCGGGTCAGACCTGGTCAACCCTCGTGGTCGCCTTCACATCCAACTCTCTTCCTCTTCGGCATCCCCGCATACCACTCTGGAACCTCATTTGCTTTAGGAACAGCTCGCCTTCTTATTTCCCTTATCTCCTTCTCTTCCTCTTCTTCTGCCCTCCTCCTAGCCTCCTCCCGCACACGTGCCATTTCTTCCTCTTTGTGGCGCACCATCGCATCGAATTTGGCACGTTCCTTGGCGCGCTGCTCCGTGCTGAAGACAAAAGGAATGGCAGTGGTCGCAACCGTAGCCGTAGCGTTTTCCTTGCGTAGTCTGAGCCACGCCTCGCCGTGGTGCGAATCATAAAGAGGAACTGCTCCCGTTTCGTGATGCGACTGAGAATTTGGCTGAGGCTCGCTTGCAGCATGGAGTTTATGTGCATCTGCCTTGCGTGCCTCAAGGCGTGCATCGACACGGAATGTGAATGCCACAGGCTTCGTGAGAGTCGACGAGGACGGCAGTGGGGGGATCGTATCCGTCGCGTTGGTGTTGCGCAACGGTGCCTCAGGCCGCCTTTGCCTCACAGAAGTTACTGATGGAATACGTCCATTCTTCACTACTGCTGCCCTTGCACGTGCACGCAACTGGGACTGCCCTCCTGACCACACAAGACCAGGTGCCCGTCTCCTCGATCCTGGCGCCAATCCCGAGCGTTCCCCACCCCGAACCGCTGCAGATACTAAACCATCTGCCCCATCTCGCTCACGCCCAATTCCAATCTTTCGATGCGCTTCACGTAGGCGTGTTAGGTGCTGGAGTGGTCCTTGTGCTGAAGTGGACGGAGAGGGCGAGACAGGGAGCGGCGAGGCTGGATTGGGGATGTACTTCGTGCGTGCAGGGGGGAGAGTCGTCCTTGCTTGTGGTGCCGATGCCGTGGATGTGGATGTGGACGTAGAAGTGCAGCCCTTGACCCTGGGTTCAGCCAACAGAGTCGGCTCGTGACCACATCGCCCCTGTTCCCTTTCCTTTCCTGACACAGATGAAGATCCTCCTGCGCACCTGCTTTTCTTAAGTGGCCGTGCATTCCCCTGTGGCGACCGCCCATGGCTGTGACCGTACCCATCACCCCGATCATAACCGTCGTTGTGATCCTCTTGAGGGGCAAGATCTAAACGCGCCGGATCGGGGTCCCAGTTGACCACCTCACCTGCATCCACGTTCATACTGGGTCGTTTCATACCACGCCTCATGGGCGATACGACCGTCATCTGGCTATGGCCATGCTGTGGACTATGACTGTGCCTAGTCATGAACGTAACTTTGGTCGTATTCGTGCCCGTGCCCGTGGTTGTAAGCGTGCTGGTGCTCGTGCCAGCATCCACATCCACATCTCGGTCATAACGCGGCACCACATCCATCGGGGGTACATATACCCAGAACGCCTCATGGTCGGCGGCGCTCTCCAGATGTGAAACTGGGCCGTGTTGGCCGTGTGAAGGAGGTGAGGGAGGCGGGGACGGTGTCAGTATCTGGGGTTTCCCTGGTGCTGATTGGCAGACTGATAGCGCTGCTGGTGCAGCTGATGGCAATGGTAATACATCGATCACACCGGATCCATACAAATTCTCAGCACGTGTCGCCTTCGATATTGTGGCAGCCTTGGCGGCGTTGGTCGTGGATGTGGTCGTGGTCCTGGTTTTTAGGGCAGAGGGAAGATCCTCGGCTACGGATTTGGAAGGTTTGGATTTAAAATGACTGTACACGGAACGTGTCCGTAGGTGCGTTTTACATATGCGTGAATGGGCAAATGAGTGCAAGTGGGTGGATGGATGAGGCGGGGGTGAAGAGATCGGTTACGAAACCGGGTTCAAAGAAAGCACAGGTTGGGGTAAAAAACAAACAGGTCGAGCCGAGTTACGCAGTCGCGACACCGAGATTGAGACCGAGAACGTGGAGGTGTGTATCATGTATCATCCAGGAACAACACAAACAAGGTACACATGATATCGCACCGAACACCATGCACCGGAAAGACCGACCGAATTAAAGTTTAAATCAGCAGCTGCAAACCCAAACGCAAAGACGAAATAAATACGTACCTTACTCCGATTGTCGCTCGTACAAGCCTTTCTTGGTTGTTCGACGAACCCGCCATGGCCGGCTTAGCCTCGCCAACGCCACCTGAATCATCACCATCATTGATGCCAATATCGTCATCGTCATCTTCATTATCCGATCCATCCTGATTAGACTTTGTTTTCGTATCGCCATCACATGCACGTGTGCGTGCAGCCAGACTGATAATCATACGCTTGGCGGTTGTTTCAGGGGGACCGGGGTGGGGATTGATAGAATAATGATTGAGGCTGTCAGACTCGGTTGAGACAGGAAGGGCGTCCGAGTCGGACCCTGATGGCAGTGCTCGTTCTAGTTTGGTGTCTGTGTCAATGGCTCGGGAAGCGGAGTGTGAAGGATGGGTATGCTCCTTTGCAGAAGAGTGCTTGTCCCCTGCGCGACTATGATATACTGTTTTTATCCCTGTCTTCGTCTTTGTGCCAGTACAAATGGCACTGGTCGGTAAAAGAGGAAGAGGGATCTTAGTGCTGGATTTAATCTTTGATTTCGATTTGTAGATACCACGCTGGTGGGACGGGGTGTGTGTGGAAAGATGAGTTTGCAGTACGGAGTATCGTAAGTGACCAGACGTACTGGCTGTTTAGCAGCCGGGTGCTTTTGGACTTTCTGATGTGGATATTCAGATTGTGGTTCGTAATTCGATGTCGTAGATGCAGAATCTGCATTCGAGGGCTTATTTGGTACAGATGAAGGTCCATGTTGGTTCTGCGCGTCGGTCTCGTCCCGGACAGTAGCATCACCGTGGGCGTCTTCTGTCGCGCTGTTACTGTTATCAACCACTCCAGCAGAATCACCCTCTGCAGTCTCGAAGCCATTCCTCGTGTGCGTCTCGTCTTCGACTTTGTGTTCCTCTTTCTCGTTATCGACTTGGAGGGCACCCTCCACTTCCATCTCGTCTCCATCATTTTGCGCAAGCATCTCAATATTCATGCGAAGCTGTTCCATCCGCGCACTCGACACATCGGCCAACTCTACCACAGAGTCTTGGCCTGGCTGAACATGCTTTTTTCGAGGGCTTTCCCTGCGTGGGCTAGAATTCGGATGGGCATGCAATTTAAGCGGACTGGCTTTTCGTGGACTGCGAGTGCGAGTTGGCCGACGTGCAGAAGGTAGAATATGTCCACCATTTTCCTGGTCATTTGAATCGAGCTTGGATACTCTGCCAGTTTTCGACTCTGCTATTGGCGTAAGATCCCCGAGTGTTAGTGGTAACTGATCGCGGGAAAAGGCCAGGTGTGAACGTTGAATGGACTGAGATTGGTCCTCTGGGACCAGATGAAACTTGGGTGGCGAAGGCAAGGGGATTGCCCGACGAGGACGGAGTGGTGTTGGAGCGATCATTGCAAAGCTCGTGCCTTCTCCTTCTTCGTAGTCTTCATATGCTGCACGGCGTAGGAGATCAAATCCGGTTGTGTCATCTGTGAGGAGGTTGTAATCGGCGATGTAGTCTGGTTCTGTAGTGGTGGTTGTATCCACAGAGGATATGTCATTCTTGTTGGCTGGGGCCCGAAGAGAGATATCTGACAACTCTGGAATGTGAGAGAGAGTCATGTCTGTGAGCATGTCCTGTGGCATCCTTGGAGTCATTGCGACGAGGCCAGCCGGAACGCGTCTCAAGCTGAACATCACGTGATTGTGATCAACAAATGTATATCTGGTATCATCAGTTCATATCATTTCATGCAGGTTCTGGTTTGATGCATATCTGCTCGCGCCAAGACTCTAAGGATACAATCGTGATATTCCAAATATCAACACTAGGGTACTAACGTCATTAGTAACCCCCGACGTTCGGTGCGTTCGCACTGCATTGCCTTTACAGTAATTGAATTCAGCCAACTGCAGCACTTGAGGCGATTCAAGCCCCTTCCAAGCGCAAACCCTGATCGCCGTTGAATCGCGCTCTGGGCACACCAAGGACACGCCGCGTCTTGGGTCGCACAGTCACATCTTCATACAGTATGTCCGTTCCAGAAACCCTACATTGTACACCGTTCACAGCAGGGCCGATATGATGACATACGTCGTTCAGAGCGTGATCAATACGATATTCCCAATCTAATCTTCCTGTCCAGCAGGGTCGTCGCGGCTCGCCAAGCGCTTCCTTGTGTCAGGGCTCTGTATGTAAGTACTTCACCAGAACAATCGTGTCACTTGACGTCACTTGCTTTCACACTCAAGTATTACAGGCCAGGCCAATTGATCGATATCGACTCTTTGGCACTTGCTTACTCACGGTCGGAATTTTCTCGTCATCTCCTACCCCTGGAGAAAGTCGTTTCCCACCCTTAGGGGTCCCTTTCTTTCTTTCTTACAAGTCCGTATCGGTCACATTTACTGGTAAGTACAATTCATAATGGCTGTAGCCCGTAGCTCTCGACTTTTGATCTGGCTGGACATCGAGCGAAGTTAATGGCAAGGCTGGCATGAAATGGTCCCTGCGGGTCCGTCTGTGTTTGCTCCATTTCGATTGACATAACTATTATAGACACAGTGGGGGACTCCGGGTCACATAGTATGAGGGAGTAAACAAAACGGAAGGACAATTCCTATACATCCACCCGATTGGCGTGCAGCGAGTCGGAAACCGTTATGTATGTTGGATCTAAGGAGACTCACTGAAGTACATGCATGCCATTTCGCCCCCTTTCCTTCTAAGATACTGGATCCTGGGTTTTTAAGAGTGGCGGTAATAGGCGTTCTTTTCCTGACTGCTGGCATGTCTGCGCGATTTCACCTACATATGATTTTGTGGGCGTATCAATTACTCATTGTAAATATTTCACTCGTAGGTCTACCGCCAATACCGCAGCTAGTCTGTAGCACTGGTAATTGCTCTGTTTTTCCGGCCGCTCGCTCGGTCTCCTAGGGAAACTTTGCAGTAGTTACTGCCCTTACTAGGACTCAGTGGGTTGACTCATGTGGATCTGACATTAGGTCAAGTCTTGGTCCTTCGCAAATCCGTCACGATCGTTAATGAATAATTCACAATGCACGCTTCCAGGATACGGCAAAATTATGCGACGATAGGTATAGGTATATCTGTATAAATGGGCAACCCGTGTGCATGATCTCAGGGAGGACATGGTTCATCATTTACGTAAGCAGTACTAACTCTCCGCAATAAGTTATAGTCAAGCAATTGTGACACATGCATCTCCTCCTTTTCTCTGCGCGACATCCATACCCATTAAGACTGAACACACAGTGAGCGGTTACGCACATTTGTTAATTTATTAGTCCCTGCTTTTTCAAGGCATCACATCACCATCATATCAGAATCACGCAGATCAATTTCGGGTCCGTTCTCATCGTCACCGTTATTTGCTTGGTCGTATCGCCGTGTGGACGCCAAAGTTGACGGCCATATCTTACGATACCACTGACACCAATCAGCCATGTCGGTGAATGATGGAATGGTATCAAGGGTATCATCCAATCATCGTGTCGTCCGTGCCCACTCTGAAAGGCAAGAAATTATCCACCCCCTTTTATCCACCACTTACACAGCTTATTGTGTCTCCATCATTGTAATGGTGACTTCAGATAAGACCCAGCGTCACGCTACGTTCCCGAATCATCCTCCGATCTCAAGTTGCCATTCACCTTTATGGACAGAGCTAGAGATCGCTCTGCCCCATCGAGAAAGGAGAACCCTTCACCCTAGTAAGATTTCTGCGGCACCTCTAACTTAGTCTTGTTCTCGTCCTTGCCTTACATATATGGTAAGAGAGTTCCGTGTACTTATTCGTTTATATTGATTTCGCAGGACCACGCGGCTTCCACTCAGGTTCGTATCACAAATGACCGGACTTCGCATTGGACCGTCTCGATCGATCTGCTCCCCATCAGTTTTCCCTGACATATCTTTCGAGGTGTCGCCCTACACGTATGTTATGTATACGGTACCTTCGGAATCGCAACTACCCGTCCCGCCCTATATTTTGTCACTGGGATGCCAAAGGATGCCTATCGCACAGTAGAATTGTCCAACAACCAACATCATCGCAGCCGATTGTCCCCCCATTTAATTAGCGAGAGACTCAAGATCGGCTAGCCAGAGAAAGCCAATGCACGTGATCCTCTTCGATATTCTCTCAGTCTGTCAGGCTTTGGCCGTATAATCCTAAGTATACATACGCGGAATAGTATGAGCTATTCTTGGCCTCTCCTTTTCTCACCCCTTGAATCCCTTGTTTTTACTCGAACAGACGAACGAACGCTAGATGTAGATCTCCATGGTGTTAGGTCCCCGCATCTTGTGTTGCGTCATCACGTTCACACCGTTTGCATATTTTCTGATCGTACATGATGAAAGCAGTTCCTAACAGATACACCCTTTCATCTGATCATGGAGGCCTTACCCCACATGCCTTTGGGGGGGACTTTATGCGTATTCCGGGAAAGTGCGGGCTTAGGGCGATTGGCTCTGATATCCACTTGGTCCGTGTTAACTTACACGACACAATCAAATCGCGTCATGTGGTGGAGTACCCTATTCAGATTTCTAAGTGTTCTGATTCATTTTTAGAGCGCCCGATTGATCCCCTGCGTGACGAAGTTTCATCTTGCGCTGCTAATTGACATAAACCCCATGCGCATGATGTACATGCACCCATCTTGGTTCACCTGCTTGGCAAAAAAGCTTGCCAAGGTGTGTGTTCATTTCAAATCTCGCTAAATGCCACGTGTGTACCCTTAAACCCCTCGTCCGCCTTCTGATTCCTCTAGGTGCTTCTTGATTTGTGTCTGTGTCTGAATAACCGCATCATTTTGTATTACAATGGCAATGTGCCATCATGCCATCCTTCCTTCCTCGAGATCCGGTTCCTCGTGCCTTTTTCGATCGACTGGAAGATTTAATTAACTTATGAACGTGTAGAGCCTGGGATGCTAGGCACTTGTCAGATTGTTCCATGGAGGTGTTTACCCCGTGTGGACTACTATGACCCCGCCTTGGTCGTATGTGTCGTTTCTACGAATTGCCTTCCCACGTCGGGTGATCTTTCTTGTTGTATGTACTGTTCCCCGCATGTCGATCAACGTGGGGCTCCCACAAACTTATCCAATGCAGCCGAGTCGGGAAGCTCAGGAATTGCTCAGGAATGTCGTATTCCTCTTTTGTCGTCGGTCAATGGCGCCCTATCTCATTTTTTCCTCCTTTACACTGCCAGACCCACTGTCACGACCGTCCTGATCTTGAGTGAAGTGATCCATTCTAGTCTTGCCACGCTTCTGACATATTGCTATCAACAGCCCACTATGGCTGAACAGGTTAGATACCAACTGCCCCACAGAATAAATGCTCCTAGGCTTGCGGCAGTCGAGCCATGGGTCGTGTGGTCAATATATTTGACATCTTGTTTACTTTTGAAGACTCGAGGAGTTGTCGTTCACGGACCAGCCCTTTTGGAATAATCACTGCCGCTGAGGTGGAGGTATGGCCATTTTATGCATACACTTTTCTTCCTCACGTGAGAGCAGAAGGGGAACGAGACGGATATGGCGAGACCTACTGTTTCCACCGTACAATTTACGGAGGTGGGACAACAGAGCACCCTGTTCCGAATCCCTTCCAGTGATGGAGACAATCAAATTGCAGCGGGTCCTTTGTTTCGGACACCCTTTGTGAGTAATGTTACCGATAATTGTGAGCACCCGATTGAATTATGGATCGACAATAAATGTACCCAGCGCCGTCGCAAAATTGGGTTACCTTAGCGATGCAAAAGATCTGCGGACACAGTATGAAGAACTTTTTTCCCCGCATAGCGTCAACTAATACGTGCTCGCTATTCTTGGGGAAGAACTTTGGTTTAAAAATTCCGTTGGTCACCCCAACGTATGTGCAATGTGAAGTTGTTAGCAATATGCCTTTCAACCGCGGAGAGTGCATGAATTTTACAAGCTAAGCTTCCGTTAAGCCAATCTTATCCCACATTACGGTATATATCAAACCTTGTGCACTCCACGGTTGTACAAAGCTATGGGTATTCTCTGGGTTGAGTCCGAGTCGGGAATTAGTAGCAGATTCGGTGATAAAAATCTGCGCGCGAGACTCGAGGGACCCGATGGGGTGAGCTGAACCGGAAATGGAGCTATGAGATGGCATACCAAAGACGGGTTTCACCTGGTGATCACATGATAGTGAACACTTTGGATCACTCTTCAAGTCAGTGGCCTTTATTATGATGCTACAGTGACAACCATGTCAGGAATTCCAGAAATGCAATTTACTCGGGGAAGTGCCGGCTGGCGCCGGCAACCACCTTGCTTGGAACACCCAAGCCCCCTATCTCCTACAGACTACATAATTAGGAGCTTACATGGGTACTTAGCCCCTACTAAGCGCATATCAAGGGGTATACAGTATGACGAGTTTACCCT